>Ga0307929_1002663_pt1 | contig 11189 bp, 7 predicted proteins | sample AceLakmetage1330_FD_203160 | JGI IMG/M metagenome (GOLD analysis project Ga0307929, IMG submission 203160) | Saline water microbial communities from Ace Lake, Antarctica - #1330 | ecosystem: Environmental > Aquatic > Non-marine Saline and Alkaline > Saline | place: Antarctica: Ace Lake...
GGGATTGAGGAAACGCTCGAAGAGTAAGCCGTAGTGAATGGGATCGACATCAGTGATTTTTAAACAATAAGCAGCTACCGAACCTGCAGCTGAACCACGTCCGGGGCCAACCCATACACCCATTTTCCGTGCTTCGGCAAGAAAATCCCAGACAATTAAAAAGTATCCCGGGTAGCCCATATTTTTTATAACTGACAGCTCAAAGTCGATGCGTTCAGTAATTTCTTTAGTGATCTCGGTGTAGCGTTCCTTTGCACCCTCATAAGTCAGATGCCGTAAATATTCATCAGGGTCAGAAAAGCCTTCGGGGATGGGGAAGTAGGGCATCAATGGCTTGCGGTCGAGGGAATAGGTTTCAATTTTATTCACGATTTCCCAGGAATTAGAAATTGCTTCAGGGATATCCTCGAAGATGGCCTTCATCTCTTCCTGCGATTTCAGATAAAACTCCTTGTTGGGAAAGCCAAATCGCTTGCCCCTGCCACGTCCTTTTTCTGTGGACAGGTATTCGTTGTTTTTAATACATAAAAGGCTATCCAGTAATATTTCGTCTTCCTTTTCGATATGAAAGACATTGTTGGCCGCAAATACTTTAACGCCATATTTTTTGGAATATTCAAGTAAAACAGCATTAACACGTCTTTCTTCCTCCAGATTATGCCTGTTGAGTTGTATGTAAAAATCGTCTCCAAAAAGTTCGTGCCACCATTTAAAAGCCTCCTCGGCTTGTTGCTCGCCCACGTTTAGTATCAGGTCACAAATTTCGGACTGCATGCCGCCTGTGGTCGCAATCAGGCCTTCCGTGTTTTTTTCGAGCACTTCACGGTCGATCCTGGGGTATTGTGCATAGTTGCCTTCTATCCAACCGATAGAACTCAGCTTCGACAGGTTTTTATAGCCTTTATAGTTTTTGGCAAGCATCACCTGCTGGTAGCGCCGGTCGGGATTGTCGTTGGTAAATTTCTGTTTGGTCCTGTCTTTTACAAGGTAAAATTCGCAACCAACAATTGGTTTAATTTTATTTTTAACAGCTTCCTTAATGAAGGCATATGCACCAAAAATATTCCCAAGATCAGTAAGCGCAATGGCAGGCATGTTATATGCTTTTGCCTTTTTTATAAGCCCGGGGATGGATGGAGCTGCTTGCAAAACAGAAAAGTAAGAATGGACATGCAGATGGCAAAAAGGAGTGTCAACAACTGTTTCATCGCTTTGAATACGCTCTGCAGCTTCTTTGTCCCTTTCTTTTTGGGCAAGCCTTTCGCTGGCCTTTTTCAGGGATTTTATTTTAATATCTATCGGCTGAATTGTGCCCGGATTTTTAGCCCTGAAGTTTTGGATAAGATCCTGCCCCAGCTTCAATTTATCGGCACCAATAACATTCACCCTAATGAGTTCGAGAAGGCAACGACTTGTGGCAACTACATCGGCAGTTGCATTGTGGGCTTCTTCGAAACTCTCGCCAAAAAGTTTTTCATGGAGTTCGCCCAGCTTCGGGTATTTGAACTTACCGCCCCTGCCACCTGGTAAAGCACAAAAATTGGTCGATTCAATCATCGTGTCAACCATGGTTTTGCCTTGGAGGGAATTTTCAAAGCCATTCCTCAGTAATTCTGACCCGGTTATCTTTAAGTCGAAATCAACATTGTGCCCGGCAATATAGGTGCTACGGCCCACAGCTTTCTGGAATCCATCAAAAACGTCCTTTATAGGAACTCCCGACTCTATAGCAAGTTGGGTTGAGATACCGTGAACTTCTTCAGCCTTAAACGGAATAGTAAAACCATCGGGTTTGACAATGAATTCTTTTTGTTCCACCAACTTTCCTTGTAGATCATGGAGTTGCCAGGCAATCTGGACCAGCCGGGGCCAGTTGTCAAAATCTGTCAATGGAGCGTTATAATTCCGTGGAAGGCCGGTGGTTTCAGTGTCAAATATCAGGAACATAATCAGTAGATGGTATTATTGTTGGGTTGCGAAAAAGAAAGGCAAAATTAGGTAAAATGATACCTGATAATTGGGGTGTTAATAAAAATGGATAAAGTGAAAAGAGATGGAGTTGTGGATTGTTGCTATTGTAGAAAAGAATAAGGTTAAGTGATAATGGCAACCCGGTATGGGTTGAGCAATGAATTGATAAATAGTGTTAGAAAGAAAACGTGACATTTTTTAAGTCTTTGATAAGAAGGCGTCACAGACAAGGCTTTCGATGTTTTGAAAATCAAGGAGTTTACTTTTGTAAATGACTGTTTTCAAAACGAGAGTAACGCAGTATTTGACGTTTTCTTCCAAAGACTAAATAAGAATAATTAGAAAATATGATGAATTAGAAACGTGAAAATATTAAACCACAACCCCAAAAGTTTATGGGCTTAGGATGGAATATTGAAAAAATGATAGGATTTTTTGTCTCATAAAGATAAAGGGTGGAATTTCTTGATTGGAATTTTCCACCCTATACTATTTTTTAAAATACTCGTATCTATTTAGCTGCTGTAGAAATGAAACAAATCATTTGTGTAAATAGGTTCAATTGTGTCATTTATCCGCCAGCTGGCGGATGTCATTAATTGTCATTTGCGCTTCGCGCGTCATTAATTTTAAAAAAATGACCGCAAATGACCATCAATGACAACAAATGACTTCCAATTGGAAAAAGATTTTAGTTTTAACAAATCTCTTAACCAACTAAACAATTACAAATACTCTTTTCTTTATTCCATATCTTCCATCAACTCATCGGTTATCTCCATATTGTGAAAAACACTTTGTACATCATCATCATCTTCAAATGTGTCAACCACCCTCATGATTTTTTTTGCATCTTCCAACTCAAGTGTTACAGTCTCGTGAGGGATGCGTTGTAATTCTGCATTTTCGACCTCAATTCCCATTTCCTCAAGTTTTTTTTGCATCTTACCAAAGTCTTCCATGCCGGTAGTAATGGTAATCATGCCATCTTCTTCAACTATATCTTCGGCACCTGCATCGATGGTTTCCAGTTCAAAATCATCCATGTCCATATCTTCTCCTTTTGGAAGAACAAATACGCCTTTCCTGTCAAACAAAAAACTTAAGGATCCTGAAGTGCCAAGGTTGCCACTAAACTTATTAAATATCGCCCTTACGTTACTCACGGTCCGCTGCTGGTTGTCGGTAGTGCATTCAACATAAACAGCTATACCATGTGCAAGGTAGCCTTCGTAGGTTATTTCGAGGAAGCTCGCTGCATCTTTTTCTTTTCCTTTGCTGATGGCACGCTCAATATTGTCTTTGGGCATACTGGCGCCTTTGGCATTGGCAATGGCTACCCTGAGTCGTGGATTGGCATCGGGATCGGGGCCACTTTCTTTAACAGCAACAGTTATTTCTTTAATTATTTTCGAGAAAACCTTCGATCTTTTGGAATCGGCTGCACCCTTTTTGCGCTTGATGGTTGACCATTTATTGTGTCCTGACATATATGTTATTTTTTTAGATTATCATTTTTCCCAAACGGAGCGTAAAAATAGTAAAATTTAGATTGTTGGCTGGTTGGACATAGATTTTATTAGGTAGATTGATCAAATTGAGGGAATACAAAAGATGGAAATTTTCCATGCGAAGCTGAATTATTAAAGTAAGACGCTGATTAAGCGGATTTGGCGGATAGGAAGCTTGAAGGGGTTAAGTGTTTCCAAGTCTTCCCACAAATATACGGATTCCTTTCAATTATAGGATGATGGAAAGTTTCTTCCCGACATTCCATCGTCCGCAGGACATGGAATCGTCGAAGAACAAAAAAAAACTGCCACCAAACGATGACAGTTTTTAAAATGGTATGAAAGAAATATTGTAGTGTTGAAATACAGGATCACTTGATGTTTACCAGCCAACCAGTGTTATCCCCACAGCAAAGGGGTACAATTCAGGTCCGCTGTCTTTTTTAAACAGGGTATTCATCGAATAATTTGCATACAGGTTAATGACTCCCCAGCCAATGCGGAACATGGCATCGTAGCGGAATGGGTTCACATGAAAGCTGTCATTATTTTTTGGCTTTTGCCTACCATCATCGAAATACAACATTTTGGTGTGCGAGGCATAGCGCCAGCCAAACATCACCCCGGCAGTAACATGAAAACTGTTTTTGCGCATGTAGCGGTTGGTCTGGTATTCGAAAAGCAAGGGTATTGTTAAGTAATTTACCACCAGTTTACTTTTTGCCCAATCTCTCGTGTTATCGTAATAACCGGATATTTCTGATGAATCACCGGTTAATATCACATTGTTGCTAAACCTGTAGTTGTTCCATCTCAAACCTATACCTGTAAGCATGCCAAATTTTTGCCTGGCCAGGTTAATGTTTTGCTCGTAGATATTGATGTTTACATCAATTGATTTTTCATATTTCAGGGTGAGGTATTCATATTCCTTGGGCACATTGATGTTCCAGTCTTTATCAACATATCCATTTACACCTATATCGAAACCGGCCCAGTGACCGTTAAACTTTTGTTTGAAATTTCTGCGCCATTTAACATTGCCATTGTCATCTACAATTAATGTGCGGCTGCCTACTGTTACCTTTGTTGAGTCACCGTCGATTACCTCAACAGTCACGTTACCAACATTTACTGTAGTAGTGTCCCCCGATTCCCAACTGCGCACATTTGTTCCCGACCTGGTTTCATAGGTAGTATATGCTACATTTTTTGTGGTAATTTCGGGGTTGCCTAAGATACTGATGCTGCCTGCACCACTGGTTTCACTTTTAGCCTCTTCACTTGCGCGGATGGTAACATCGGCAGCGCCACTTGCATCAGCAGTCGTTTTTATAGTCTCGAGGTTCCCGGCTTTAAGCTCAGCAGCACCACTGGCATCGGCATCATGGTATGCAGCTTTTCCAGTTAGTTTAAGGTATCCGGCACCAGAAGTATTTGTGCTGAGGTCGTTTACATTTATATCCAATACAACACTGGCTGCTCCCGAAACCTTAATGCTCAGTGACTCTCCGCTGAGGGTGTTTTCGTTTTTTAAACTGGCAGCACCACTAATATTCAAATTATTTATAGTCGGTGCCGAAAGATAAATATTTAGTGTTGTGGCATTTTTTATATTGTTGGATTTAATGTGGAGGGTTTCGCCATTCACATTTGTCGAAATCTTTTCAAGGAGATTTTCATCGGCTTCAACGATTAGCGATGTTTTTTCCTGCTGGGTGAAATAAACATTAAATGCCCCGCCAACATCTATTCCTGTAAACGCTTCGATGGACCTGGTTTCTTTTACCACCTTTTTGTTTCCCTTTGTACTTTGTGCCGATGTATTAATGACCCCAATAACCATTATCATTGAAAGGAAAATTGAAAATAGACTTTTGCTCATTGTATTCATAATTAATTGTTTTTTGCGATTTCACAGGTATGACGGCAGGTTGAAACAAAAAGTTACAATGCTATGATGAATTTTGTTTTATTTAAATGAAGAAGGCTGCCCTATTAGGACAGCCTCTTGATTATTTCTTAATCTCCTCAACTAATTTATTGGCCAATCGGCTGGCACCAATCCTGAATAGTTTTTTGTTTAACCAGTCTTTGCCCAATACATTTTTTACAAGATTGTAATAAACAAGTGCATCATCGGGTTCAGAAATGCCACCGGCTGCTTTAATCCCGATTTTTTTACCGGTTTTTTCGTGGTACTCTTTTATGGTGTCTAGCATATGCAAAAAGGCTTCAGGAGTTGCAGCAGGTTTTATTTTTCCGGTAGAAGTCTTCAAAAAATCAGCTCCTGCCTTAATTGAGATTTCGCTTGCTTTCCTAATTTTAGATGTAGTTTCCAACTCTCCGGTTTCAAGGATTACTTTGAGGTGGGCGTTTCCACAAGCCTTTTTAAGTGTTAATATCTCATCATAAACCTCTTCGTAGCTATTTTCCAAAAGCTTACCTCTTGAAATCACAATATCAATTTCATCAGCACCTTCGGCAACAGCATATTTAACTTCGGCAACTTTCAGGTCAATGGGGAGTTGTCCGGATGGAAAAGCCGCTGCTACAGAAGCTACCTCGACTGTGGTACCTTCAAGCAATTCTTTGGCAAGTTTGACAAATGGTGGGTAAAAGCAAACAGCAGCAACATTTGGAATATCGGCACCCTCTTTGCCAAATGACTTAGCCCGCTCACAAACCGAAGAAATCTTTTCATTGGTATCGCTGCCTTCAAGTGTGGTTAAATCGATACAGCCCAGGATTGTAATCAGTGCCTGCTTTCGTTCAACAGTACTCATCGGACTGGCAGTATATTCATTTATCCGTGATTCAATTTCCTGGCTGCTGGGTGTGTAATTGTTAAATTCGATCATTTTACTCATTCTTAAAATTTTTAAACTTCCGTGGGCAAGGCGATTTCAAAATTAGTAAGTTCTTTGGTGACCTCAAAATCATAGTCCGGGTATTTATAAATCGGGACCCTTGGTTCGGTCGATCCCATTGAGTAGCCATACAGGCTGTTGTATTCCGTCATATCTTCTCCCATCTCCTCCATTTGATCAAGGTAATCGGCAATGGATTTTGACTCAACAATTACAACTTTCCCCATCTGATCGGCAATCGGGCTGTGTTTCCTGTTCTGATCATGGCTATATTTAAGTACCCTTCGGCCATCATTGGTTATACCAATGACACGAAAGGTGAGGCTCTTACCAACACCCGGCAAATTCATCACGTTTCTGTCAGTACCCAGAAATGGCAGATTAGTTTGCCTCCTTAAGCTGTTGATGTTTTCTACCATATTTTGAACATTAAAAGGGAAAGTTGCTAATTCATCGTAATACTTTTCCGGTATTCCTCCAATGATCTTTTCTTCTCGCTGCTCCTGAATGGCCCGGGCATTGGTAGCAAAGTTATGTCGGTTTTCCTGAAATCCTTTTACCGAAAAAGTATAGTAGGTCATCACGCCAATATCATTCAATACTTTCCTTAATTTGGCAGTATGCCCACGTTTGGATGCTGCGCTAATAAACACTTGCTGATTCGCAATAAACCATCCTGCTTTAAGGATTTTCTCGACGGCCGTTTTTACCTCGGGGGTTACCTCCATGGTTGATACAAAATGGGTTTGTATAACGAATTGCTTGAACCCGATTTTTGAGGCTTTTTCTTTAAATTCTGAGAGGATTTCGATCAACCCACTATTAATGCGTTGTGGGATGTAAACCGGGAGCCTTGTGCCAAGTCGGATACGCAACATTTCGGCGTGTTTTTCACCATCAGGGAAATCCTTGTTTTTATTGATTTTCCGAAGTGCCATCTCGTAAACTTCATCCAGTATTAGTTTTAAAGATTTATTTGAGCTCATCAGTGAATCACCTCCTGTAATCAGAATGTCACGCAACTGGCTGTCGTCTTCAAAATACGTGAGGAGCCTGATAAGTTTGTGGTGCCACGACTCCCTGGGTTTTAGTTTATCCAGGTTGAAATTCAGGTGGCCGTTTTGGAAATCGTACATACGCTGGCACGATACACACAGGCCGGCGCAGGCCCGTCCAACAGTATCAGGGATAAGGATGGCAACTTCAGGATAACGCCTGTGGATATTGTGGGTGTTTGGCAGCAGCCAACCGGCAGCATTGGGCTTGTCGGGTTCCACAATATCTTCTTTTTCCCAGGCAACGATGTCGCCAAACTCTTCTATCAACTCTTCACTACAAAAGATGTAATCGCGGATTGCCTGATCTGCGCCAATGGCAAAATCAGGTGCATCAATATTTACGAGGGACAAATAATATGGGTTTACAAAAAATGGAATGCCTTTTCTTTTGGCTTTTTCCATCAGTTCGATGGTTTCGTTGTCCAGGGAATGCCCCAACATTTTATTTAATAATTCAGGGGTCCTGATGGCAAATTTCAGGTGAAAGTGCTCAGTGTCCCACCAGGTCAGGGCAAGGTTATATTTTTCTTTTGAACTCAGGCCGGGCTCGAAGTTATACTTGCTACTAACAACTTTACCTTTTTCAATTTTTTGGATAATGACTCTCAGTATCCGCTTTTTGTTGGACTCTCTTATAGCAATAATCTTTTCGTCAAGGCCCGAAGGATGCCTGTCCATCCAGTCCAGGACTTCATCCTTGGTGGGTAGCTGTCTTTTGGTTTTTCCCGAAAATTGCCTAAAAAGTTCAAGCATGTCCTGAAAATAAGCTTCAGTTCCGCCACCTCTCCCTTTTCTTATGGCTAACCACAGCGGCAAAAAAGGATTGACAGTGCACAATTCCTCTCCAACATTTAAATCTTCAACCTTAAGCCCGGTATGATCAATGTAATCGAGGATCCTGATTGCAGCAACTTCCTTCCAGGTTAAATCTTCGAATGCCTGTCGCGAATCGTCTTTACACCGATAAAAATTCCAGGCCGTTTTCCTCTCCTTTAAAAAGGAATTTATCCATGTCCTTAAATCGTCGAGTGCTTCTTCAAGATCATGTGCTTTGGTAAAAATATATTCGAGGCCGGGGTTTTCATCTAGCAGTGTTCGCTTCAAACGGTGCGATTTGGTGCTGATAGTAATTTTTTCTATTCTGTTTTTTTCAAGCATAGTATTACGAGTTTTCTACTGTTAGTAAAAGTATTTAATGAATTGAGGCAACCTTATCGAAAACGGGTAAGTCCGTTTATTTGTGGGTAGTAATCTGTATTCAGTTGAATACCAGTAGTAGTTAGTGCATTTTGGCTTTATTTGCCTTATGATCTATCCCCAATTCGAGTGCAAAAGTATTATTTTTTCTGTCGAAAACCAAGCTGTCTGTCTGTCCGAAGTAGTTTGCAATCTTAATGTTTATAACTGTTGAATAATTCATCCGGCGCGTTTTTACTTAAATCCTAATTTTGTCCGCTCATCGAAACTAATTCAAATTCACTAATCCTAAACTACTGATGAAAAAAATATTGAGCGGACTTCTGTTCATAGCAATTTTCCTGTCATGTCAAAATCTCAGCGAAGAGGAGAAAATATTGAAATCAGCACTTTGTATCCACCAAAAGGTTTTTACTGTTGATTCGCATACTGATACACCGATGTGGTTTGTCCGGGGTGAGTTTGATTTATCCGAGAAGCATGATGCCCGGGATGATGGTAGTAAAATTGATTTCCCCAGGATGGAGGAAGGTGGGATGGATGCTGTTTTTTTTGCAGTTTTTTTGGGCCAGGGCCCGCGTGATGTTGAGGGAAATGCCAAGGCAAAGCAAAGGGCTGACGAAATATTTGATTCGGCCTATGCAGTTGTCGAAAGGAATGCCAACCTTGCCTCATTTGCCTATTCCCCCGATGAGGCTTACAAGATTGAGAAAGAAGGAAAAAGGGCCGTTTTTCTTGGTATCGAAAACGGATACCCTGTTGGTAACGACCTGGCCCTGGTTGCGTATTTCTACAATCGTGGGGCCCGTTACATTACACTGTGCCATACCAGGAACAACGATATTTGTGATTCATCAACCGATAGCACCGGATACAATGGTTTAAGCCCGTTTGGTGAGGATGTAGTTGGGGAAATGAACCGCTTAGGCATGATGATAGATGTGTCGCATATTTCGGACAGTAGTTTTTATGGTGTCATTAATTTGTCGAAAGCTCCGGTAATTGCTTCCCACTCTTCGGCAAGGGCAATTTGTGACCATCCGCGTAACCTTAATGATGATATGTTGTTGAAACTTGCCGAAAATGGTGGTGTGGCCCAGGTTTGCATCCTGAGCGATTATGTAAAGGAAATGCCACCTAACATTGAAAGGGACAGTGCTCGTGCAGCCCTACGCGAAAAATACCGGGGATTTGATGACCTGACAGATGAGGAAATGAAATCAGCTCGTAAAGAATGGCGGGGAATTAACAAGAAATATCCTTCAAATTTGGCAACAGTTAAAGATGCTGTCGATCATATCGATCATATTATTGCTGTTGCAGGTATCGATCATGTTGGCATTGGCACCGACTTCGATGGCGGTGGTGGCCTGGCCGATTGTTTTGATGTGAGCGAAATGCCAAACATCACAATCGAACTTGTTAGGCGCGGTTATACCGAAGATCAGATCAGGAAAATCTGGGGGGGCAATCTAATGCGTGTGATGCGCGAGGTGATGGAGTACGCAGAAAAGAATCCCGTTTAAAGAAAATATGTTCGATGTTTGATGACCGATGACCGATGACACGTCTTCGGCGAGGCAAACTGACGACTGCCTACTGTTCACTGACGACCAATGTCAATAAGTTAAGGAAATGATGTTGATGTATGACTGTCGATTAACGATTTTTGATTTAAGATATCCCTGGTAATCACCTTACAATAAATCAAAAATCAACACTCGTTAATCATCAATCGTAAATAAAATTCTTACCTTATTGACATTGGACGGGTGATGGGTAACGGGTGACTGTTAACGGGTGACAGGTAGGCAGATGACTATAAACTGAAGACTGCGAACTGAAGACTGCGAACTGAAGACTGCGAACTGAAGGACAGCTTTTAAATTTAAACTAAACAATAATGAAACAATATCTTGACTTACTTGACCATGTATTAAAAAATGGTATTGAAAAGGAAGACCGCACCGGTACCGGCACTATCAGCGTTTTTGGCTACCAGATGCGTTTCAACCTTGCTAATGGCTTTCCTGCGATGACGACCAAAAAGCTTCACTTACGCTCAATCATTCATGAACTACTCTGGTTTCTTAATGGCGATACCAATATTAAATACCTCAACGATAACCGTGTAAGTATTTGGGACGAATGGGCGGATGAAAACGGTGATCTGGGACATATTTACGGCTACCAGTGGCGCTCATGGCCTGCTTCAGATGGCCGGCATATCGATCAAATCAGCCAGGTGATTGAATCCATAAAAACCAATCCTGATTCCCGGAGACATATTGTGAATGCCTGGAATGTTGGTGAGTTGGATAACATGGCCCTGCCGCCCTGTCACATTATGTTTCAGTTTTATGTGGCCGATGGAAAACTTTCGTTGCAGATGTACCAGCGAAGTGCTGACATCTTTCTTGGCGTTCCCTTCAATATTGCTTCCTATGCTTTGCTCCTCAAAATGGTGGCCCGGGTTACTAATCTGGAGCCGGGTGAATTTGTTCATACTTTTGGCGATGCACATATTTACAACAACCACATCGAACAGGTGAAGTTGCAATTGACCAGGGATACTTTTTCAC
>Ga0307929_1002669_pt1 | contig 11175 bp, 8 predicted proteins | sample AceLakmetage1330_FD_203160 | JGI IMG/M metagenome (GOLD analysis project Ga0307929, IMG submission 203160) | Saline water microbial communities from Ace Lake, Antarctica - #1330 | ecosystem: Environmental > Aquatic > Non-marine Saline and Alkaline > Saline | place: Antarctica: Ace Lake...
GTCCAGCGGTCGACGGAGACCTGCCGGATCAACAGGCCTTCAAAGCTCATTATAATCGCCCCGACTACCACCATCAGGGTTCCGCGCGTACGATTGGAAATGGACATCAGAAAATCTCCAGATAATTTTTAATCACACAGAATAACAGAGATCCCCGCATCAGGGAATCCTATGGTTTATCGCCTTACTCCAGGCTTTTACCGCTTCCTGGAGTGTTTCCGCGCCCTGGCGGTAACGGAAGGTTCCATCCACCATTGAGAGGAACCATTCCCCTTCCCCAGTGCCTCTCTTCCAGGCCCCCTGCTCTTCTTCAATCCCTTTTAGTTTCAACCAGGAAGAACCCGGAGAGCAGACAGCTTTCACCCGGTAGGGAGGAATCTCCCCTTCAATGATCCCGGTGGTCCGGTCCTCCGAGGTGACCATTCCCAGATCATCCAGGGCCGCTTGAGCAGCGTCAAAGATCTGATCGTAACTGTAACCCGAATGGTTGATTGATTTGGTTGAGCTCCCGATTTTAGTCCCGTAACCAACCGAGCAGCCGAGCACAGTTAAAACGAAAATAAAGAGAACCGCCACCCGGATCCGTGCCCGGAATATTTTGCCATTCATCTTCAGCCTCCTTTAGGGGTTACCACCTTTTCGTTAATAGGCACCACCATGGTACCTTCCTTGATGGCCTGTCGGGCTTGTTCTACCTTCTCCTTAACTTTCCGGGGGATGATTGATTCAAAACCATGATAGGATGCGATATCGGCGGCTCCATCTCTCATGCGGTAGAGCTTTCCTTCCTTCGGAGCGTGATAGGAAACCCCACTGGTGACGTGGTTCCACCACTCGTCTATGATAAAACTCAACGCCGGATCCCACAATCCCATGGAACTGGAGACCACCACCTCCTGCGCCAGGGAATATTGATCGGTGATATGTCCAAAGGCCAGCTTGCCCTTCTCCTTACAGGCCTCAAACGGTCCGAAACGCTCAGCGTAGATAAAATCGGCCCCGCCGGCAATCTGGGCCAGAGCTGCTTCCTTGGCCCGGGGGGGATCAAACCAGCTGTCAAGATACATCATCTTGACTTTTATATCCGGGTTGACCGCTCTGGCCCCGGCGATATAGCCGTTAACGGTAAGATTGATATCCCCGTAGGGATATGATGCTACCGCTCCGATCACATTCGATTCAGTCATCATTCCCGCGATCAGACCGAGGAGGTAAGCCGGTTCATGAAAGAGGATGTCACCAAAGTAGAAGTTCCTACCGAACGGCGGGGTAAATCCGGCTCCCGCTCCATACCAGAGGATATCGGGATATTGCTTGTGGAGCCCTTCAATCGCGTCCTGATATTGGGCATGGCCCCAGATAATCCCATATTTACCGGTCTTCGCGTATTCACGGAGAACCCGTTCCGCGTCCGGCGGCAGAACATTTTCAGAGATATCCCAGTTAATATCCAAGCCATGAGGTCTTTTCTTCTTCAGCCGCTCCAGGGACTGGATCAAGGCAGTAGTCCAGGGGGCCTCAACCACCGTTACGCAGACAACCGCGATATTCAGCTGATCGGGTTTTTGGGCCGTATCGTCGGCAGCGAAGAGAGACCCCGGCACCAGGATAATCATTACTCCCCATAAGATTAGTACAGTTCGCCGCATAGAATTACTCATTTTTGGTATTAGAAAAAACCCGTGCACGCCCTGCAGGGGAGGAAACGGACTATTTCTTTTCGGTTTTATCTTTTCCAGGAGATCAATCAGAGACTGCTTTCTCTTCCCGCATCGGCACCTTGAGCTTGCCTGTGGCAATTAATCCCCTTGGGCCTTAATGACCGCGTCCTTGACCTTCTGAGGGATCTTTATATCCCACTCATGATAGGGCGCTATCCCGGTGGCCTTATCCTTCATGTTGAAAGTTCGACGGCTGCCCGCCGTTTATTTCATCCGCCATAGTTTCAACGATGGTGGAAGCCTTGGCGAAGGCAGGTTCTAAGTTCCTCTTTTTTTTCCCGCGGTCGACGACCGCGGCTACAGATCGGGTGCCTTCTCCGTCAACCGTCAACTGTCAACTTTCAACTTTCCTTCCCCCCATCATCAATCCCAAATTCTCAAACGTGGCATCATCTCGATCCACCTCCCCCATGATCTCCCCCTCGAAGATCACCGCGATCCGATCGGAGAGCGATAAGATCTCATCGAGGTCCTCCGAGATCAGGAGCGTGGTTACTCCCTTCTCCCGCTGCTCGGTGATCCGCCGACGGATGTACTCGGTGGCCCGAATGTCCAGTCCCCTGGTCGGCTGGGCGGCGACCAGCACCCGCGGACCTCTCGATATCTCCCGGGCCAGGATCAGCTTCTGGATATTTCCTCCGGAGAGGTTCTTGATCGGAGTGGCGATGGATGGAGTCTTGATGTCGAATGTCTCAACCAGCCGCTCACTCTCTTTTTCAATGTTCTTGAAGTTCATGAAGATCCCATCGGCGTAGGGTTTATAGATATGGTCCTTCATAATTAAATTCTCCGATACGGAAAAATCTCCCACCGTCCCGTCGATCATTCGAGCTTCCGGGATGTAGGAAAGCCCATGTTCCAGTAATTCCGCCGGTTTCCAGCCGGTCACATCCCGCCCATCCATGATCACCGCGCCCTCGGTCGGGGTCCGCAATCCGGCTATAACTTCGGCCAGATCCCGCTGACCATTACCTGAGACACCGGCCAGCCCGAGGATCTCGCCTGCCCGCACTTTCAGATCAACCCCCTTGAGTGCCTCCAGACCGCTCTCTCCCAGGGCCCGAATCCCTTTCAGCTCGAGTTTTACCTCCCCCAGCTCCACCTCCGGATGATCCACCCTCATCAGAAACTCACGCCCCACCATCATACTGGCCAGTTTCTTTTCGTCCGCCTCCTCTATCGGGAGATTCCCCACCACCCGCCCGGTATGCAGTACCGTCACCCGATTGGAGAGGGCCATCACTTCCCAGAGCTTGTGGCTGATGAAGACCAGGGCATGCCCCTCATCCACCATCTTATGGAGCGTCTTGAAGAGACCATCCACCTCCTGAGGGGTCAGAACCGCGGTCGGCTCGTCCAGAATCAGGACCGACGCGCCCCGGTAGAGGACCTTCAAAATCTCCACCCGCTGCTGCTCACCCACCGAGAGCTGCCAGACCGGAGCCTTGGGATCTATCTGAAGATGGTATAATTCGGCCAGTTTCTCGATCCGCCGGGCGACCACATTCAGGTCCAGCAGGACTTTTCGAGAAGATGGCAATCCCAGAGCTATATTCTCGGTTACCGTAAGAGTTGGGACCAGCATGAAGTGCTGATGGACCATTCCAATGCCGTGGCTCATCGCGTCGAGCGGCGACCGGATCCGGACCACTTTGCCGTCGACCAGAATCTCTCCCTGGTCAGGCTGATACATCCCGTAGAGTATCTTCATCAGGGTGGATTTCCCCGCCCCGTTCTCCCCCAGAAGCGAATGAACCTCTCCGGACCTGACGTCAAAATCGATGCGATCGTTGGCCAGAACACCGGGAAATCGCTTCACGATCCCCCGGGCCTCCAGCGATTCGACCTTGATTAAATTGGTTGGTCTCTGGTTGGTAGTCATATTGTTGCAATCCACTGATTACTAATTTTGTTTCTACCCCACCTCGGCCCCTTTTTCAGTCCACGAATTACACGAATTACTCTAATTTTTCCCTTTGCCTCGGCCTTGTCGTTCGATGTTCGAAGTTGAACGCACTGCCCGCCGACCTGTCCGACGTAGCCTTGGCAAAGTCGGAAGCTTTAGCGAAGGCTGGTTCGACGCCTGGCCCGCCGTAGCCTTGGCGAAGGCTGGTTCGATGTTCATCTTTTCTCCCCGGCACCCTTTGCAGTCCAATGATTACTCTGATTGTATTTTCTATCAACCGTCAACTGACAACTGTCAACCATCCTTTCCCTCGGCCCCTTTGAATATCCAATAACCAACTCCCAACTGCCAACCTGTCCGCCATAGCTTTAGCGAAGGCTGATTTTTAAGTGGCCTTTAGACTTGGCAATTTGGTCATTGGAAATTCCTTGTTGGATATTGGATATTCATCTCTTTTCTGTCCCATTCCCTATTCTCCATTCCCCATTTCATTTCCCTCTCTCAAACGGTTTATTCAACGCCGCCGGTCCCCGGACACGCTGTTTCACCATCGCCGCCAGAACCAGGATCGTAATTATGTAGGGAATCATCAGCATGAAGTCGGGCGGGAGTCCTATACCCTGAACCTGCGCCCAGATCTGGAAGGCGTTGACCATGCTGAATAGTAAAGCCCCCACCAGTATCCCCATCGGGCGCCAGCGACCGAAATATACCAGGGCCACCGCGATAAATCCCATCCCGTTGGTGATATTCTGCTGGAAGAGATTGAGCAGGGCGATCGAGAGTGACGCCCCGGCTATCCCGGCCAGCATTCCTCCCACCGTCACCGTAAGGTAGCGGATCCGGTTGACATTCACACCCAGGGAGTCCGCCGCCTCCGGGTTTTGACCCGCTGCCCGAACCTTGAGTCCCAGGGGCGTTTTGTTCAGGACAAACCAGGCCACCGGAACCAGCAAGAACGCACCGTAAACCAGAATATTCTGCTGGAATAAGATCTCCCCCAGAATCGGTATATCCGAAAGCAGCGGGATTGAAATCGGCGCGAAGCCGTTCACGGTCTGCACCGTCCCCAAGGTCTTTTTGAAGAGGAGCTCGCTCATCCCCAGACCGAAGAGATAGAGACCGATCCCGCTGATCCCCTGTTCCGCCTGCATGGTCACACTGATAAAGGCCATGAAGAGGCCCATCAGGCCGCCGACGATCACCGCCGCCAGAAGTCCCAAAACCAGACTCCCGGTCTTGAAGGCGACCAGGAAGGCCGCGAAGGATCCCATCAGCATGATCCCGTCCACTCCCAGGTTGAGCACTCCGGAAAGCTGCCCGAAGGTCTCCCCGATCGCGGCGTAGAGATAGGGGGTGGCCAGGCGGATCCCCGATCCGGCAATCCCAATTATATTATCCCTTATCATTTAATACACAGATTAAAAGATGGTAATCAGTTATCAGTGACCAGTAATCAGTTGGCCCGGTTTCCCGGCGCGAGGCGCACTGATTACTGATCACTGTTTACTGATTACTTGCTTTTCCACTGATTACTGATCACTGATTACTGATTACTTGCTTTTCTACTGATTACTTTCTTCTCCATCCTGCCCGGACTCTTCCAGATCCGAATCCTGCTCCCGTTTAAAATCCGCGGCCTTCTCTTCCGTCAGCTCGGCCCGCGCCGACAGACGCCGGCGGATAACCTCGCTTCCTACCACGAAGAGGACAATTAAACCGTTCAGGGTCCCGATCAGGGCGGAAGGAACCTGAACCACCCGCTGCATCTTCTGGGCTCCGGAGAGGAGCGCCCCCAGCAGAAAAGAGGCCGGGATCGCCCCGAGCGGGTGGAGTTGGCCGAAGAGAGCCGCCACAATCCCATTAAAACCGGCACTGGAGGTGAAACAGGACATCGAACTGTCGGTGAACATATTATAGCGAACTCCCAGAATCTCCACCGCGCCGCCCAACCCGGCGAAAGCTCCCCCCAGCAGGAGAGCCAGAATCGTATAGCTCTTGACATTAATTCCGGCGTTGAGAGAAGCCCTCTGGTTCTTGCCTATCATGCGAAGACGAAATCCGATCGTGGTCCGCCAGAGGAATATATAAACCAGCACGGCCAGGACGATCGCGATCACAATACCCAGGTGAGCACGGGTCGGGATGAGACGGGGTAGATCACAGGATCGGGCGATCCGCGCGGTCTCCGGGATAAAAGATCCGCTCTCCTGCTGTTTCGGGTCCATCAATGGGCCGTGAATTATAAAGGTCATCAGATAGACTGCGATATAGTTGAGCATGATCGTGGAGAGGACTTCATTGACTCTAAAATAGGCCTTGAGCACCCCGGCAATTCCACCCCAGATCGCCCCGGCTATCGCTCCGCCCAGGCATGCCAGAATTATCACGATCCAGCCGGGCCAGGTCGGTATTGCCAGGGCGATGGAGACAGCCGCCAGGCCTCCGACCACCAGCTGTCCTTCCCCGCCGATATTCAGGACTCCGGCCCGGAATGATATGCAGATCCCCAGACCGACAAAGAGAATCGGCGTCGCTTTTACCACCGTATTGGCCAGGGCGAACTTATTTCCGAAGGCTCCGTTAAGGAGAGCTCCAAAGGCATCGATCGGGTTGACCCCCATAAAGAGCAGCATCACCACCCCGACCAGAAGAGCCAGAATAAGCGCCCCCACCGGTGTGAGGTTGGCAATAGCCTTGCCGAGTTGGAAACGGGTTTTCAGGTCTGCTCTCCCCTTATCCCGGTAGCGATGATCTCTTCCGTGCGATCCCTGAATTCGATCATCAGTTCCGAGAGTTCCTGGGTTTCTTCTTTGACCGTCTTCTCGTCCAGGCGGACGGATCTATAGTCATCCCTGAGCAGCAGCCCATTAGCCACCATCCATTGTACTTCATTGCCATCCGCGGCCCAAATAATATTTTCAATTATATTGTCGGCCCGGCTGGGGACCAGGTTCGAAGATTTTAGATCGATGATGATGAAATCAGCGTCCTTGCCCGCTTCCAGGCAGCCGGCGTTTAAGCGCAGGGCCCGGGCCGCGTCGACGGTAATCATCTTCAGAAGTGTCAGCGAGGGGAGAAGTGTGGCGTCGCGGTGATAGGCTTTCTGATACTGGGCGGCCAGTCGGGCGGCATTGATTATATTCTGATTGTCAGCCGCGCCGGCGCCATCGGTGGAGATCACGACCGGGATACCCATCTCCATCATCCGGATGATCGGGGGCATCCCATCGCCGATAATGGTATTGGCCAGGGGGTTATGGACCACGGTCGCGCCGGAATCGCGGATGATCTCCAGATCCCGATCGGTGCTGTTGCACTGGTGAGCCAGCAGGGTGCGTGAATCCAGAAAACCCGCACTCTCGGCCATCTCAATCGGGGTCTTACCGTACTGCTCGGTAAACCACCGGGTAGTCTCCGGCTCCTCGGAGCTATGCACATGGACCAGTTTCCCGTAACGGTCGGCCCACTTCTTCAGGGCGGAGAGCATCCCAGAGCTGTTGGAAAATATCTGGTCCGGACCGGGGATTATCTCGGTCCGTTCGGCGGCGCCAAACTCTTTCCGGCAGTGCTCCAGACGATCCACCGCCTGCTCGATCGTCTCCAGTACCTGTGGTTCATAGTTCTGATCGGCGCTGCCCACCGCGATGGTCATCTTGCCGCCGGCTTCCAGATTGGCGGCGACCAGGTCATCAACCCGGTATTTGTTGAAGCTGGTATGATTGACAAGGCAGGAAGTAATGCCGTAATGTAGATCGTCGAGACGGGCTTTAAGATAGGGGATAAGATTAGGGGATTTTCCAAAGCGCTCGGTCAGTTCATCCCGGCGCGTGTTCATAAAGCCGGTAAACATATTAACGGTATGATCGAGCCAGTCAACCAGCGGCTCATCCTTGGAGATACCGATGATCGGCGACTCGTGGTCGTGCCCGTGACACTTGATAAATCCGGGCAGGGCCACCCCGTCAAGCATCGGGATATCTTCTTCGGAATATGAATCCCGCGGTTCCAATCCCAGGACCAGAAGCTCATTTCCACACTCCATGACAATCTCTCTCCCCCGTTTGGGAGAGTAGCGCCCCACCGCTTTAATCCGGGGACCATCGGTCAAGACGTATCCGTCGTTAATCCGGGTATCATCTCCCAGCTCGTCACTCAACGGAACCAGAAGTCTAGTCCGGGCCAGTATGAATCGCCTGTCTTTCATATTTAAATCCAGCTCCTTTTGGTTGGTATTTCAATAATCTTATTTTTCTGGAGAAAAATAAGAACATGCAAGCATTGAATCAATATTACAGGGATATTTTAAAGACAATTTTGGTCCCTAAAAGCTCCTTCGGGTACTCCGGCTAAAAATTCGCGTAATCTGTAGTTCTATTTAGCTATCCGAGCGGAAGGGGGTAAAATTCTACTGCTTCTCCGATTGAACCAAGCGAGGAAGATTAGTATTGTCTCATAGAACTATATTGGTAACAACTAAGTAAATCCGCCTAATCCGCGTAATCCGCGGTTTGTTGACCCGATGCATTTTTCAGGGCCGCCTTGATCCGGTCAGGGGTGACTGGGAGATCGAAGAACTCCACTCCGATAGCGTCGGCGATGGCGTTCAGAATCGCCGGGGCTACTCCCACTACCGTCCCCTCAGCGATCGGCCGTGCCCCGAAAGGACCGATCGAGAGCGGACTTTCGATAAACTCTATCGTCTGCCGAAGAGGGGAGTCGGAGATTCTCGGCAAGCGATATCGCCCAAATGATGGATTAAGGGGTTTTCCTGCCTGATCGAATCTAAGTTCCTCGCTCAAAGCCGCCCCGGACGCCATCACCACCCCGCCGGCGACTTGACCCCGGATCTGTTGAGGATTAATAATCCGGCCTACATCAAAAGATGAAATAAAGTGATCGATAATTACCCGGCCGGTCTTTTTATGGATCCTCAGTTCACACCCCTGGGCGCCAAAGATAAAGACGGACTCGATCTCTCCTCCCCCATTCTGATCGGGGAGGAACCGTTTGGAGAGTCGTACATTAGAAGTACTCTGGATCTCACCGCCGATCGTACTCCCCGATTCATCCCTGAAACCGTGTGCCAGACCAGCGACTGGAACCTGAATAGAGGGATCGGATCTTTTAAAGACCCGGTCACCATCATAGTCGAGTTCATGGGATGGGCAGCCAAGAATTCGGGAGGCGGTTTCTTTCAAAAGTTCAATCGCCTTCCCAGCGGCATCCACTACCGCCCGGCCGCAGAGCAGAACCGAAAGAGATCCCGATGTCTGCCATTCCCAGGGGGATGTCTGGGTATCTATATCAGATGAGACCGTGATCCTCTCAGGGGAGATCCACAGAGCCTGAGCCGCGATCTGGCGCATGGCGTTACGATGCCCGCCGCCCATATCCACTGTGCCAAAGTTAACCGATACCGATCCGTCTCCATTGAATTTTAGATAACAGCCCCGGCCAAAGAACCCGGTCAAACCGGGAGTTTTTCTGATAGCGGAAAAACCGCGACCATACATATATTGCTCATCTTCTTCCGGAAGCGGGCGGGAATATAGTTTCCCGGCGACTATTGCTCCGCATCCAGCAATATCTCCCTGCTCATCGGGATGCGCCCCCTGCCCGGCTTGCTGATAATTTATCGCCCGTAATCGAACCGGATCCATCCGCAATTTTTTCGCCAGCATATCCATCAGCCTTTCCGTAGCGAAGAAAGCCGACTGGTTGCCAAAGCCCCGCAGAGCCCCCACTGGGGCAGTATTGGTATAGACACAATACCCTTCCAGGTGGTAATTAGGAATCTCATACGGGCCGGGTATATTTTCCAGGGCTGCCATTGCCACACCGTGTCCTACATCAGAATCAGCCCCTACCGAGTGATGAACAACACCTTTGAAGAAAGTAATCTTTCCGCTGGAATCAGCCCCGATCTTCAGATTAGTCCTTACCCCATTGCCGATCGAACCACAGAGAAAAGATTCCTTGCGGGTAGCAAACCATTTAACCGGTCGGCCGGGGATTTGGCTGGCAGCCGCGGCTACCGTAAAGACAAAGTGGGTCCCTGATTTATCCCCGAAACAACCTCCCACCTCCGGAACGTGAACTCGAACCGCGCTAACCGGCCGATGATAAACCCCGGCGAGCATTTTTCGTACCATGAAGGGTCGGATACATGAGAGCCAGGCTTCGATTGTTCCATCACCTTTAAACCAGACAATCGCGCCGTGCGGTTCAATTGCTCCAGGGACGGAAAACGGATAATTAAATTCACCTTCAACGGTAATATCGGAATCGGAAAACCCCTGATCGAGGTTTCCCTTATTCAGCACCTGATGATTAACAATGTTGGTTCCGGGAAGATGATTCCAGCTGGCGGGATACTCTTCCGGGCTAATCTCCGGGTGAATCAGAATGGCTCCTTCCGCCATTGCCAGGCGTGCGTCAGTGTAAACCGGCAATGGTTCATACTCAACCCGGATCTTACGAACCGCGAGACGCGCCTGCCGGGTATCTTCGGCGATAACCGCCGCCACCGGTTCTCCGGCATGACAAACCCGGTCAACGGCCAGCGGCCGACAGTCCTGAAAATCAATCCCATGACGGGAGGGACAATCACGGCCGGTAACCACCCGCGCCACACCAGGAGACCTTTCAGCCTCGGTTACATCGATTGAACGGATTTTCGCGTGCGCGTGCTCGGGAAGTAGAACCGCCATATGAAGAAGACCGGGAAGGCGAATATCATCAAGATAAGTGGCCACCCCGGTTATTTTATCAAACGCGTCGGATCGGAGAAGATCATTTCCAAGGTACTGAAGATTCATTTATTATATCCATAACTTGATCTGAAACAGATCAAGTTAATTTTGAAGAAAGTCGGTATAAATTATAGCAACAATGCAGAATTTTATTCGAAGTCGTTACCTGATCACTTACTTAACCTGATTTCCACCTCCCGGGGAAGGGCCAGTCCGGCTTCTACCTCGATCGCTTTGATGATCCCGACCGGAACCGGGCAGGCAGGGTGAGGAAGAGTTTTTGCCGCCGCCTGGAAGACCGCCGGACCTTCCCCGCGAAAGGATATTTCCTGGAAGGGGTCAATCTCGGTCAATTGCGCGGCCAGATCCCGGATATGAGAGCAGTCGCTTGTAATCGTCAGCGAACAAGAACGCATCCCGGTCTTACTTACCTCTACCTTAGTGGTAAAACCGCAGATCCCTGGTTTTATTTCTGCTTTAGACATAAATTATCGCCTTCGGCGCTAATTTGGGGAATAGGGAATGGTTCCCCGGCATCGATATGGGGAATAGTCGGCCACAATCCGGAGATCATTATGAACCTTTCAATTTCAAAACTCATTGTGCATCCTGCATCTTGTATCCTATATCAGTCACGTCCTGATTTTAAGTTGTCACTTTTTCTGATTGCACCACCCCGACCTCGGCCCCTTTTGCAGTCCACGAATTTTTACCCCGCGATGACTACAAGTCATTTTGCGGGGACACGAATTTCCACGAATTGCTTCCCCCGCCTCGCCCCCTTTTTTATGAC
>Ga0307929_1002672_pt1 | contig 11167 bp, 8 predicted proteins | sample AceLakmetage1330_FD_203160 | JGI IMG/M metagenome (GOLD analysis project Ga0307929, IMG submission 203160) | Saline water microbial communities from Ace Lake, Antarctica - #1330 | ecosystem: Environmental > Aquatic > Non-marine Saline and Alkaline > Saline | place: Antarctica: Ace Lake...
CCCATATGAAAGCCAGATCTGATGGTGATGGCGCTCAAAAGCATATAAAACCCCGCACACATCATGATAAACCCCAAAAAAAATCGCCCTGCTCCGCCTTCTGTTCCACCTGCGCCCATGAATCTGTTCTCCTGTTTACAAGTTAAATGCTCTCCCCACCACCCGAAAAAACGGTTAAGAGGTATCGGGTTTGGAGGTTAATGGGAATCCTACTCCCCAAATAGTACTTCCATAAAGCATTTTCACTATGTGCTGTGTCGGTGGTTTGACTTGGCAGTTATTGGGGGGAGTGATTCTAAGCATTGCCAGTTCAACTTTTCGCCAAGGAGTCCCCTTCTGAATCTCTGATTCAAAAGGGGTAGTTGACGCGACATTGATATCAAAACCGCCATATCTTAATCTGATTTCAATGAATTTTCAACACCCTCGCCACATTTATATATACTCCATGCAACCGCATAAGAAAAGTTGCAGTCCATTTTAACCCGATCAAATGAAGATCCCGGTATCTTAAAGGAAAAAGATTCTTTGCAATATAAATCATGCAGTGCAAGATTATCAATGCGCCCCATTAAAATCAAACTAAAAATCTACCATATGAATTTTTAGGGCTTGTTCTAAGACCAGCCACTTCTAATTTTTTAAAAAATCATCACACTGTAACTATTTAATAATATAATAAATATTTGGCATCCTTCATATGGCCCCAAAAGTACTTTACAGTCTTTTGGGAAAATGCTCCTACAAATGGGTAATGATCAAAAAAAGTGTAAAGCACTTTTGAACAGCAATTTTAATTTTGGAACCAGGTGCGTTTAAAACTAAGAAAATGATAATTTTCATCAACGTGATTTCAGATAGTTACACACCAAAAGAATCGGTTAAAAGCCATAATTAGAACTGCTGACTTTTGAAGGATGCCTAATATTATTATATTTTATGGCATTGTTATTGCATTAAAATTTAAAATATTTTCGGCACCAGTAACTGAACAAATTAAACTTTTGGAGTCTATGTTTAGACCATCGGTTCGACCATTTTTTATAATAAATTGAATTTATTGATATAAAAAATAATAAATAATAAACTTAAATAAAATTATATATAGATTACAGTATGTTATGACGACTATAGAACCGAATATTTAGAGGCGACGAATGCGTAAATACTATCTGTTGCAGGATGAAAAACAAGGAAAATCATAATTACTGTCCCAACAGTGTAAAAAGGCTGTTTGACAACACTTATAAAACAGACACACATACCCAAAAAAATCAGATAACAGGTACATTTAAAATGGCATGATACCTTCCCCAACAACAGTCCTGACCGTAGTAACGGCAAAATTAGGGGAGGTTATTTTTTTTACCCCCTTTGGTTCCCAAATTTCCTATCAGAGCAGCCGTCGGGGTCTATATAAATATGCATGGCAAATTTATCTGCCATAACAAAAGCTGAAACTCTCATAATTCCAGCCTATTGGACGGAGTTTCATATAAAATAAACAACAAAAGGAGAAAAACATGCAAAAAATTGTTTCACGTCTTGTACTTGTGTCCATGCTCATGTTGTTTGCCGTGGCAAACGCATCCGCTGGCATTGAAGCGTCCCTGTCCGCTGATACCTACAGTGCCGGAGATACCGTTCAAATCACTGGCACCATTGAGCCGGGAACCGATCTTTATTTGGGAATTTCATCCAAGGACCGTTTTGCATCCAAGGATACCAACGGTAAAACCGAGGTGGTAAAACTGGCCAAAGAAGCCAAAAAACTTGGTTACACTGTAGATACCAGTATCCCAGCCCTTTACTATATGCTCACCTCAAATCCAGAAAAATTCGGTTCTGTCATTGACAAAAAATTTGGTGGGCCCTCATTTTTTACCCAAAAAGGCAAACGGGGTCTTTACAGCACCACCATGTTCAAGCTCAAAGAATGGTCTGAGCTGGACGAGGAGACCCGCAGCATGCTGGGCGGCATCAATGATGAGGCAGAGTGGAAGTTCAACAAATTTGCCCATGAGACCGACTATGGTATCAATACCATCACCAAAGAGAGCACCAAAGTGGGCAAGGTCACCATCTTTGCCAGAAGCGTTCTGTCCGATTTTACAACCACCGGAAACTACTGGGACAAGGGCACCGCCATTCAGCTGGACAAAGCCACTGGAAAATTCACGGCTTCCTTTAAAAGTTTCAGGCACACCCCCCCGGACACAGCTTTTGAGGTATCTGTTAACGGAAAAGCCATTGGCAGTTACACACTGGAGGCCAAAGGATTTTGGCTCACCAAGGGTGGCCGGTACATGAACCCCCTGTGGATCATCATCGGTGCCATTCTGGTGGGGGCATATTTTTCCATGATTGGTGCCGCAGGTGGCCTTCTCATGGCAGCCTTCCAGGCCATGGTTGTACAAACAGCAGGCCCCCTTGGTATCAATGCCGCCAACGTACTCCGTCCCTCCAATATTGCTTTGACCCTGTTTTCCCCTCTGGGTTCCTTCTACCGATTTGCCGTAAAAGAACGCCGGGTGGCATGGCCCATTGGCCTCTCCTTTGGGGCGGGTATTTTCATCGGCTCCGTGTGGCTGGGTAAATACGCCATTGCCTACCTTCCCATGAGTACCTATAAAGAGTGGCTGGCCGTTCTTGTTGTGCTCATGGGTATTAAAACCCTCCAGGAACTGACCCCCAAGGCCATGGCAAAACGAAAAAACATCAAAGCCATGGTTCAAAAATTCAACGCCGCCATTGCCAAGGCTAAAAAAGAAGGCAGTGCAGCAGAGATGGGCAGCATTGAGCCCATTGAATCCAGCCTGACCAACTACCGGTTCAAATTCTGGGGTGAAGAGTTCAGAATCAATCCCCTGCTGTTTGCCATCCTGGGTCTTGGTATTGGTGTGGTTTCCAGAAGTTTTGGTATTGGTGGCGGATTTCTCCTGGTACCTGCCATGACAAGCCTGGGCGCTCTGCCCATGTATGTTGCGGTTCCCATTGCCCTTGTGGGTACTTGTTTCAGCAGTATCGGTTCTTTTATTGGATACCTGCTCAACGGCTATCTTCCGGATATGTGGCTTGCCATCAGTATTATTATTGGTGGATTTGCAGGCGGTATGCTGGGAAGTCGACTCCAGACCTTATTTTCTGAAGTTCAACTCAAGTGGATACTTGCCATCACGCTGTTCTTCCTGTTTTTCAGATTTTTTAAGATTGAAATCTGGATCTGATCATTTTACACTGTATTTAACCAATACCTTCGCCACATTCAGAGTTGTTCTGAAATTTGGCAATTTGAATACTACCTATTGCGTTTCTCAATCAACTGACTCACAACGTGTAGGCATAAAATAAAGCCGAAATAAAATTGGCGAAGGTATTGTTAACAGGGTAAAATTTAATACAACCCGCATGGCAGGATATCCTGTCATGCGGGGTTCTTATAAAAAAATGCAGCAGCAAACCGCCGCCAGCAAAGGCAGCATGATATATTTTTTATCTTCGTTATGGCAGGGAGGCCTGTCATGTAATTTTCACCTGAAGGTCTCGCCAACATACTGGAATTAAAAGACTTTCATTTTTCGTTGTGGTAGTGGTGACTGCCATGTATGTTTTATATGAAAATGAAGTGTCCAAGTACCCTCAGCAGAGCCCCCCCCGATGGGTAATAGGAACCGGCCAATTGAGCCGTCTACGGTTCCGGGCCGGGCCCATTGCCCGTCGGGGGGGGCGGCATGATATCATTTTCAATATTCGTTATGGCTGGACTTACAGCCATGTAGGTTATAAAAAAATAAAAAAAGGAATATCAATGGATAATATGCTGGACAATGTGTGGTTCGGAATTGAAGCCGCTATCCAAAATATTGCAGGATTCATGGATGCACTACTCCTGTCCCTGCAATTTCTGGGACCGGAAGTGATTATTTTTTTTCTGGTCCTGGTGTGTATAATCCTTTCCCGGTTTTTCAAAAAACACTTCAACACCCGGCGATATATTCAACTGAAAAAAAATTTTGATCACTGGTTTGAACTTCGCCAGGAAGCCATGAACCATGCAGAAAGCAAAAAAGGGCGAGCCATTGCCAAAAATATTGACCAGGCAGAGCTCAACCGGGCCTATTATGACCTTTTTTTTGAAGGCTTGCTGAAAAGCCTTATCACCACATGGCTGCCGCTCCTTTGCACCCTGGCCTATGTCAATCGGACCTTTACCCCGGAGGGACTCATGCTGTGGTTTGGCAGACCCGGGCTTTTTATGGTCAATGGCCACCCCGTATTTCCCTGGGATATTCCCTCAATTTTTTGGTTTTTCATTTCCCTTCTGCTTGTTTATGCGCTTTTCCCGGCCATGGAATGGGTGCAAAAGACACGTCACCCCCCCCACTGAATCAATTGATTCAGAAGGGGCCTTGTAAAAACCCAAGTTGACTACATTCAGCCAACTGGCTTGGTTTACTAATAATACGTCAACCATATTCCAGGAAAAAGCCATTGAACAGAATCCTTTCTTTACAAAACAAATCATTTAAGACATCACTGGCCATGGGTATGATGTTTGTTTTGATCCCTGGTCTGGCCCACGCCACCCAGATGCACAGCACCAAAGAAGGTATTCTGGTTCACCAGTTGGGACATCTTTTTTTTCTGGTGTCCATGGCCATTCTCATCCTCACCATCCAGGGCAAGAAACTTCACATGGAGAGGGGATGGCGATTGATCCAATACAGCGCCCTTTTTTTTATCCTCTGGAATCTGGATGCCATTCTGGTCCACTTTCTCGATAACCAGAGTTCCTTCATCTCCACCCGCCTGATATCCATGAGCCGCATCCATATCAAAACCTTGGAACACCACCAGGGACTGGCCCGGTTCTACTACCTACTCCGACTGGATCACCTCCTTTGCCTGCCGGCAATGCTCTTTCTCCACAGGGGTCTTTCCCATTTACTGACAAGGAAAACCCCATGATATTTCCCTATATGCCCATTCTGGCCATTGATGTCCTGGGGTCGCTGGGGATGGTATGCATTGCGGCCCTATCCCTTTTAAAGGCCCGTAAACTAAGGGCAAAGGAACCGGACAACGCCATATTCCTATATCTTGTGTGGATCTGCTCCGGCCTCACCATTTTTGCCCTGTCCCGCTCCTTTGGTCATATTTTAAAACAGGTGCTCCTGCTCACATCCCACGGCCATATCTGGTCCGCCATAGCTCCCTACAGTGGCACCATCAACACCGTCTCTTTCATGCTTGTGGGACTGGTGACCCTTTTTTTCAACCAGAGCTGGACCATTAATACCAAAATTTTATCCAGCCGCAGGGCTCTGGAAGAGACCCATGGCCAGTTGGTAAGCCTGAATCAGACCCTTGAACAAAAGGTGGTGGAGCGCACCGAAATGCTCACCACATCAGAGCACAAGTGTCGTCGTATTTTTGAACAATCGCTGGACACTATTCTGGTCACAGATGCCCATTGGCGTATTCGGGAAATAAATCCCGCAGGGGTGGCCATGACCGGATATGCCAAGGATACCCTGGTCATGGAGAACATGTCCATGGGCCAGTTATTTTCCTCAGACGAAGACTGGCAGCGTATCAGCCAACTAATCATGAAAAATGAGTTCATTCTCAATGAAGAGACTTATTTCAAGGGGGCCCAGGGAAACAAGCTTTACGTAATTATCACCGGCGGTATTGATTATGGTGCCTTTGGATGTGCAAAAACATTTCATTTTATCATCAAAAACATCAATGAAAAAAAAGAGATGGAAGAACAGATCGCCCAGGCAGATAAGCTGGCAGCCCTGGGGGAACTTTCGGCCGGGGTGGCCCATGAAATCAACAATCCATTGGGCATCATATTGGGATATACCCAGCTAATGCTCAAATCCGAGGCAGGAAACAAAGAGGCATCCCCTTACCACGATGATCTTAAAATCATTGAAAAACATGTAAAAAATTGCAAAACGGTGGTTTCAGATATGCTGGCCTTTGCCCGCAAGGACACCCTGGAACGAGGCATCATCGACCTAAACCAGGTGGTGAGTGATGTGGTGGGATTTGTTCATAACCACGCTGATTTCAGAAAAATCAACATGGGGTTGGATCTTTTTGACCAGGGACCCCTTAATGTCATGGGAAATGAGCAAGAATTCAGACAGGTGATCATCAATCTGCTCATCAATGCCTGCCACGCTCTGGATAAAAAAGGAGATATATTTCTCACCACCCGGAAAAACCGTTCAGCCGAGGCTGTAATTGTGGTAAAAGATAATGGAAAGGGAATCAGCCCTAAAAATATTACCCGGATATTCCACCCTTTTTTCACCACCAAGCCCGTGGGACAGGGAACGGGATTGGGCCTTTCCGTGAGCTATGGCATCATTAAAAAACACGGTGGCCGTATCCGGGCTGAAAGTGAAGAAAACAAAGGGGCTACATTTACCATCACCCTGCCCTCACCGCCGGATAAAGGAGACTATTAATGCCCGCACAAATCCTTGTTGTGGATGATGAAAAAGATATGACAAGACTGTTAAAGCGCACCCTGGAAATGGAATTTGACTGCCAGGTCACCATGGCTTTTTCCGGGGAAACCGCTGTGAACATTCTTGCCAGGGAATCCTTTGACCTCATGCTATGTGACATTAAAATGCCGGGCATGGACGGGTTTGAACTGCTGAAACACGCTGGCACCCATTACCCGGATCTCACAGTGCTCATGATCACTGCATTTGGCAGCATTGATGTGGCCATTAAAGCCATTAAAAGTGGCGCCTATGATTTTGTATCCAAACCCTTTGAGCAGGATGAAATCCTCTTCCGGGTAAAAAAAGCCCTGGAACGGGGGGGGCTCATAAAAGAGAACAAAAAGCTGCACCGAGAAAAATCAGCCACCTTTGGCAAACTCATTGGGGAAAGCCCGGCCATGCAGGAGGTATATGACAAAATATCCATGGTGGCCCAAAGTGATGTCACCGTACTCATCACCGGTGAGTCCGGCACAGGAAAAGACCTCACGGCCCAGTCCATACACGCCCTGAGTCAACGTACAAAAAAGAAATTCGTGCCGGTGAACTGCCCCACCGTTCCGGAATCAATTCTGGAAAGTGAGCTGTTTGGCTACAAGAAAGGGGCCTTTACCAATGCCATGCGGGACAAATCCGGGCTGTTCCAGGAGGCCCACGGGGGTACCATTTTTCTGGATGAAATCGGTGACATTGGCCCCAGCATCCAGACCAAGCTCCTGCGGGTGCTCCAGGAAAAAGAGATTAAACCATTGGGAGATACCCGGTCCAGGAAGGTGGATGTCCGCATTGTGGCCTCCACCAATCGCAACCTTGCCCAAAAAATAGAAAAAGGCGAATTTCGCGAAGATTTTTTTTACCGACTCAGCGTTTTTACCATCGTCCTTCCCCCGTTAAGGGATCGCATCACCGATATCCCCCCCATTGCCCACCACCTGGTAAGTAAGCACTGCAAAAAATTAAATAAACCGGAAAAAAAAATTGACCCGGCATTAATGGATCTTCTTTTAAAACAACACTGGCAGGGAAATGTCCGGGAGTTGGAAAATATGCTGATCCAGGGAATTCTTCACAGCGACGGCGACATCATATCCCCGGCGGATATAGTTCTGGCAGATCAAAAAAAATCACTTCAAGCCACTTTCCCCGATGCAGAGCACCTCTTTAAATTGCCTTATAAAGAGGCAAAAGAGCAGTTGCTCCAGCAATTTAACCATAATTACATCGGCACCCTGCTCTCCCTTACAGGGGGGAATGTCACCCAGGCAGCCCGGCAGTGCGGTCTGGAACGTCAGGCCTTGCAACAGATCATGAAACGATTTACCATCAATGCAGATACCTACCGATGAGTCTTAATATTCTGGCACTGACATGCAGCCAAATGGCCCAGTATTTACAAGATAACCACGGCAAGGGAAAATTTCACGCACGGGCGCTGATCCGTGAAATCATTAAAACGGGAAACCTGAAATTTCATCTGGCCCGGGAATTCCAGGACTCTCCCCGTTTAACGGCCCAGTTAACCCAGGATCTATTTTTCCCATCCATAGAAATAATTGATCAACAAGAGGCCTCGGGCACCCTGAAGTTTGTCACACAACTTAAAGACGGCCTTACCATTGAATCAGTGGTCATTCCCATGAAACGCTACAGCACCCTGTGTGTCTCCACCCAGGCAGGCTGTCGCATGGGATGCATTTTTTGCGAAACGGCAAAACAAGGATTTCACCGAAATCTCGTCGTACACGAAATCACAGGACAGCTCTTTTCCGCCAGGTTCACACTAAAAAAAAAGATCAAAAATATTGTTTTCATGGGGATGGGCGAACCCTTTGACAATCCTGAATCGCTGTTCCAGGCCATCCGGGTGTTCAACGACCCCCGGGGATTTGACGTGGCCCTTCGACACATGACCGTCTCCACCTGTGGCTTGATACCGGGCATCCAGTCCCTTGCCCGTCAAAAAACACCCCAAATCAATCTGGCGGTTTCCATCAACAGTGCAGATGATGATATCCGATCCATGCTCATGCCGGTGAATCAACGATATTCCCTGACAAAATTAAAGGATGCCCTGCTGGCATATCCCCTTCTTTCCCGCAGGGTGATCCTCATTGAATACATTTTGATCAAAAATATCAATGACTCACGAAAAGACGCAAAAAAACTTGTGCAATACCTTTCAGGGCTTACGGTGCGGGTGAATCTCATCGCCTACAATCCCCCTGTCCCTGACCATGAAACAGAGCCGATATCAGGGAAAAATGGCACGTCATTATCCTTGCAATCCGTTGACGATGAAGCGCTCCATGAATTCGCCGCCATTTTGGAAACTGCAGGACTTTTTGTGGTCAAACGATGGGCCAAGGGCCGAAGCCTCCAAGCAGGATGTGGCCAGCTTTCAGGCAAAAAAAGAGTCAAACCAATGCGCATCGGCAGCATTTACCAGAAGAGTGAATGATCAATCAACACAGATTGTCTGAATGGGAAAAACAAAACACAGGAAGGTGTCAGGTCAGTAGCCTACGTGGCGATCGCCGATAAAGGGATCTCTTAGAGAATCGTTCAGTTCGGTTTCAGGATAGGGGATGGGGATATCATGGTGGGATTCAAACTTCTTTACCGTACCGCAACAGGGGCAGGTTTTCTGATCTTTCAAAAGTATTACGCCACATGATTTACATACATTTTCCATAATCAAATATCTCCTTTCTTTAACCAGTTTTACAAATATATCCACGACACAGCCCAAGTGTTAAAACTGGTTGTTATGGGGTCTTGACTTCAGAAGGAAGGCAAGTCAAATCCCCTAAAGCGTATTTTCCTAAAATTACGCACTGGACATCCCTGGAAACAGGGAAAATTGGGAAAGGATGTGTCATGAATTATGAGCATATGATATATGCCAATGGTCCCGTTGTCAAGCCTGGGCTAAATAATTATTCAAATTTTTTTATATTGACAGAGATTAAACAGAAATCGTCGGGCAGGAGGCGGCTTGGTTTATGATATTATTATTGGAAGTTATGAGACTTACATCATCGACAATAAATAACGCCAACAAACAAATTCTAACCCTCCAACACGGGACTGACAAACGCCAAAAAGCGTTATCATTAAGCATTGAATTGTCTTTGTACCTGCTTGATGAGCCACAAAATAGGGTCAAGGCATATCCCAAAAATGCCACTCCCCCCCCCGGGTAAATGCGTCACAAAATGTTAATACGTTCGGCAATTACCTGGTGGGTAAAGGGATCTAAGAAAGGCTATTTTTTATGGGTAAGATTATCAATATACCAGGACATGGGGTCCAGCAGGGAAAACCCAAGAGCTGTCATTTTCTTTTTCACTCGCACCACATTGTTGGTCAAAAGATAAATAAACACGGCCCGCTTATCAGATTCCCAATGGCGATTTACAAGCACACTGCCAAAGGAAATACCCTCTTCAGTGATGGCGTCCACAATTTTTTTCAACTGCCCCACTTTTTCTTCCACCAGCACGCAAATCAATGTGCCCGGCTCATTGATGTTGAGCACATTAATAAAGGAGCTGAGCAGATCTCGCACGGAGAGAACCCCCATGAGTTCTTTTTTTTCATTAACAACGGGAAATGCCCCCACCCTGTACTTCTGGATCAAAAGAAGTGCATCCTGGATGGTATCCATGACTGAAATACTTTTGGGATTAACTGTCATGATATCCTTCACTTTCAGATTGCTCAAATTTGCTTTTTCCTCCGCATTTTGAGAATCCTTGAGCAGGCTGTAGGGCATGGCACTTCTGATATCTCTATCCGTCACAATGGCCACGAGCTTATTTTCAGCATCCACAATGGGCAGATGACGAACTTGCTTTTCCGCCATGAGTTGCTGTGCTTCAAACACGGAAGCATTTGGGTCAATAGTGATAACTTCTCTTTTCATGTGATTGCTGACAAACATCTTTTCCCCTCCAGTTTTTATTATATGAAAATGCCCACAACAGCCCCCCAAGGGTGCAACATTATGCCATTTTCATTATTTGTTATGTCGGTGATCGTCGTGGCCGTTTTATGTGAAATTTTTTGTCAAACCAAAGCAGCCACCTTTATTTTTATTTTAGGTATCCACGGGAAGTCACCTTGTCTGCCCATGGCAATTATTATGAATTAAGAAGAATTTTTATATGATTTCCGGCAAGCTCCGGCAATCGTTCCAGGGAGTAGCCCCCCTCCAGAATGGATATCACCCGCCCGTTGCAATGGCGCTCACCCAAATCCATGATGGTCTGCATCATCCACGAAAAACACTGGGTGCTGACTTTAATGTCAGACATTTCATCATCTACATGGGCATCAAATCCCGTGGAAACCAGAATCACCTCGGGCTCAAAAGTGTTGATGGCAGGTAAAAGATCTCCCTGGATCAACATATAGTAGGCATCATCCCCCTGTCCGGGAAGTACCAGGGAATTTTTGGTAAAGCCGTGCCCCCCAAGGGTTCCCACTTCAAAATCCCTTCCGGTTCCGGGGAAAGCAAAGGACGGATGCTCATGAATCGAATAATAAAAAACCGATGAATCCTGTTCAAAAATATGCTGGGTACCATTACCATGGTGTACATCAATGTCAATGATAGCTACCTTTTTAATCCCCCA
>Ga0307929_1002673_pt1 | contig 11158 bp, 6 predicted proteins | sample AceLakmetage1330_FD_203160 | JGI IMG/M metagenome (GOLD analysis project Ga0307929, IMG submission 203160) | Saline water microbial communities from Ace Lake, Antarctica - #1330 | ecosystem: Environmental > Aquatic > Non-marine Saline and Alkaline > Saline | place: Antarctica: Ace Lake...
TCACTTCTATTAGGTTTAATGGGTCACCCTGGAAGTAAATGTTTCCTATGCTGGTAATCTTTGCATCAAGGGTTGAAGTGCCACTAAGTACATAACAATCATTGGAACTTCCATTGTTGATGGTGGCGTGTTTTGTGTGAAACTCCCTGGTATCAAGCAAGCCATAGGCTGCTGTATAGAATAAGCCGTCATTGCAGGTTCCAAAAATCTGAATATCTGAAGTGCCGGTTTGGTAGTGGATGTTTAATTTGTAAATGTCAAAGGTCAAATTAATATCTCCCGAACTTTCTTCAATCCTTACCCAGGCACTGTCCACGTGAAATGTGTCGGCCATCATTACTTCCCCGGCTGTATAAATAAACAGCGTATCAAATTTGGGTGTCGTCAGTTCCACTTCAACCTTGTCCCACGGATCGTTTAAAGCCATACAAGGGCTCTCGTTTCGGATATAAAGGATGTTGTTATCAATTGAAGTTGTAATTGATGAAATTATATTTTCGCCGGTACTAATGTTTGCCTTGTAGGTTGAACCCTGTACGATTTTTAGGCTGATGTTATCATGTACCGAAATATTATCAAAAGAAAGTAGCCCCCTGTTTTCGGTGACGGTTTTTCCGCGCCCACTCAGGCAGTCGCCGAATTCGCCTTTTCCGCAAGACATGGTGCCAAGGAGCAATCCTCCTAAAAATAAATACAAGGTAATATGTATTGCTGTTTTAGTCATTACAAATTAAATCCAATCCCAACGCTTAAATAATCAGCCTGAGCATAATGGGCGCTAAGTGCAACACCAATCATCAGGTTTCGCGTGATGGCATAATTTACACCAATCTTATCATAAACCTTTCCCTTTGTGGTGTCGATGCTATAAACATAATATCCGAGCGCAAAATACAGGGAGAGTTTATCGAGCATAAATTCGTGCCCGATATTCAATCCCATCTTAATGGTTTCTTTGTTATTCTCAACTTCTTCACCTTCTTGTTCCAAAGCATATTTTACTGATTCATCATAGATCAGGTCGAGGCCAATTAAATAGCAGTTGCTGTTACAATAATATTGCGAAAAGTCTGCAGTAGCCACAAATACCTTATACTGTTTATCCCAGTTTTGATCGATTTGTTTGGATGCTGCCCAAAACATCATCCTGAAATTCTTCTTCCATTTGTTGTTTGGAATCAAATCGGGCACAAGATATTTTACAGGCTCCTTATTCAGTTTGAAAGTTAAGCCGCCGAAAATGGCAGGGATGTTAAGTCCATAATTTGGTGTTTTTACGGTACCATTCGACAGGTGGGCCATCGATATACCAGCATTTAGAAAAACGCGTTCGCCCAGTTTAAACCTGCACTTCAATTCAAATGAAATAGATGCATTGAAGTGAGAACCAATGGCAAGGTTTTTATAATTCTCGAGCCTGTCAAATTTTTTCGAAAGGTATCCAACTCCCAGTCCGGTTTTAAAACCAAGTTGAAACTTTTTGTTTTTAACGATTGGAAAAATTATAAAAGGCACCAGTGAATGTTCCCGGCCAAGGTAATTGGATACCCCAAAATTTGAAATTCGATACGAAATGCCAATTTGAGGGTAGCGATAAAGATATTGCCATGCCCGTTTACCATTCGTTTGTTTTAACAGGCTAAATTCATAGGAGGGGAAATAACCATCAGTCAAAGCCCACATTTCGGGATGGTGGGCAATTACATATCCATAATGGACATCAGCACCAAATGAGTAATTAGATAAAATACTGCGGCCTTTTTCTCCTGCATTTACATTTGTCGAAACACAAAATAAGTAAATCCAAAAAAAGAAGATGCCCGTATAATGAAAATACCTTTTATTAATTTTTGCAAGTTTCAACATTTATCGCTACAAATGTAGGATTATTGAAGTTCCCTGAAATAATTGACTGCAGGGATGATTTATTTTTGTGAATGATTGCAGTTATACCAATTCGAGCCGTAATTTAGGGTTTCTTCTGTTTTGCGTTTTAGACTATCCCCAACCGTCTTTTACTTCAAATTTCGTTGTTTCAATAGCTTTTCCAGAGCTTTATTATTTTTTGGTGTGGTCTGTCGTAATTGCATACAACGGTTAGTATAAGAATAGTAGCCGATTGCGGGCTTCAAACCTGTCAAGCTACAAGAAAGTTAAAGCGGACTACAACCATTGAATATACGACTATCACGGCTATTATTTTTATACATTGTTACCTGCTGGCATTCCTTTTTTTCAATTAATTCAGTTTGTATTCGTTTATTCTTAATTAATATTCTAAAATATGGACATTTCCCATTTACTGATAAATCTTTTTCATCATTCCCTTTTCTGAATTTAATTATTTCAAATTGGTCGGGATTGAATTTATGTAAAAATGTTATTGGTACACCAATAACCCCCTTGAAGTCTAATGGAATGTCTTGTGTTTTATTTACATTAATTCCATCATAATTGTCATATTTTGGATATTCAGCTTCGTTTCCAAAATATCTTTTTGTGAGAGCAATATCTTCGTGACGTATAGAAGTATCTAAGTTAGTTAACCATAGACAATTGTTTGGTGAAACTATTCTGTTTCCTAAGCTATCAATCCGAGCCTCTGTTCCATAAAGTTCATAGTGTTCGGGAACAATGAAACCAGAAATACCTCTACCAAGATTTATTCCTAACCACGTCTTGTTTTCTTTAATTAGTTTGAAAATTTCTTTATAGGTTATTGCATTAATATTGCCAATTATCAAAAACTTTTTATCGTATTTAACTAATTGAGCTACATAGTCTCTAAATAATGAAAATGGTGGATTAGTAACAACAATATCAGACTGCTTTAATAGTTCAACACTTTCTTCACTACGAAAATCTCCATCCCCTTTAAAGTAAACTATGTCAGTTGAACTTGGTTTATTTTTTTCGCCCTCTGTATCTGTATATTCAAAGAAAAAACCATTTTCATCTTCTTCTGTATTGAATAAATCTCTTACTTGCTCTCTATAAAAAGCTGCTATTAACTTTTTTAGACCTAATTCTTTGAAATTTGAAGCAAAATAATTAAAAAAATTACTAATTCGTGGGTCATCGCAATTGCAATAAACTACTTTATTTTCAAAATGACTTTTATAATGTTGCAATTCACTTTCTATATCTGAAAGTTGTGTATAAAACTCGTCACTTTTTGATTTTTTAGCTTTTTGTAGTAATTCATTTGTTGCATTTCTTGCCATTTTCAATCTATATTGATTTAATAAATCTTTTGTTTTTTAGTTATTTACTTTTGGTTATCTGATTAAATATTTCACTACCTAATACCTTAAGAGAGGTTTTAGATATTTCAAGCATAAAATCAAACATTTTTTTGACATCCCATTTTTCTCCATTCCCTTGTGTGTATATAGAAGTTGCTTGAAGCATAATTGTTTTATCTTTATGCTTGACAAACTTATTTTTACACAAATTGGTATTAATAGGCATTCCATAATTTGCAGAAGTTAATCTATCTAATCTATTTAACATTCCTGAATTGTATTCAAGCGTTACAACCCTTCCATCGGGTCTTTTAATGGAAATAGTCTCTGTTAAAAAATTTGAGCCTTCAAGAAATATGATATAAGGAAAATGAGATTCAGATAACATTAAATTAGCAATTTCAGATATGTTTTTATGCGACCTTTCTATTGCATTACCAGCAGCCATCAAGTCTTGATTGTTCTCCTTACCTACCAGTATACCCATTTTGATATTTTCAATGTCTTTTCCTTGATGTTTAGCTTCCGATACTAAAACGATTCTCCAATTACCGTTATCGTCTTTTACTTCTATTATTCCACCATCAGGTATAATACTTGAATTTGATACAAAAAGTGTTTGTCCTAATTCTGGGTCAACTTTCTTTAATGCTTCGTTTATTTCTTCTTTTTTTATGCTTGTTTTGTATTGAAATGATAATTGAGGAAACTCCTTTTCAAGCTGTTCAATTACAAAATGTGAAATTTTTCCAACTGTTATGTCGTGTGATTTTGCTTCATCCCCAAATATACCAACAACACCTTTAGACTCTTTATGTTGATTCGTTAATCTTTTTGATTGATTCTTTTTAGCCATATTATTTCTATCTCTATCTTATTTTGAATACAAAAATACAAACTTTATTCTATTGCAAAGAATACAAGACAATATCTTCAAATTTGTACTATCGTTCATTTTGCTTGCAGGTAACGGTTTAATATAACACACTGCAATTATTAAAACAAAGGCCCAACTGTTTCTGTTCCAGTCAGGCCTTTGTAAAAATCTTAAAATCTATTTTCTATTCTTCTCTTTCAAATGCGGCTTCAAATTCATCATCAAACCTTTTATTCACGATATCACAACCATGATTGAACTGTCGGTTGTAGTTGTCGCGTCCGGTTGAGTGCAATTGGTATTTCCTTGTCTCGGGATCAGCAGGTGGTGGTAGCAAAGTGAATACCTCCCAAAGCGCTTCCTCCATGTTGGCAAAACCATTTACACCAAGTTTTTCCATCAGATTGATCAATTGCTGCGGTGAGTTTTCTTCGATTGCTGATTCCATTCCTGCATCAAATTTCTGTAAATATTTTTGTGTATTTGTAAAACTTCCCCCAATTTCAAAGGGTAGGGACGCTGGCAGAATTAGATCAGCTTTTTGGGCAGTTTCTGTAAGAAAATAATCCTGCACCATCATAAAATCAAGTTTATCAAACCAGCCTTCAACTTCCGGCTTGTTGATTGCACATGCAACAGGATCTTCACCAAAAATGAAAATATTTTTCAGTTTATTTTCCTTCAGTAGTTTGTATGGGCTGTTGATGTTTGTTGGGATATCGTCTATACCCCACTTCATTTTCAGCTTTTGGATAACCTTTGGATCGTCATACGGCTGGAATCCCGGAGCTACTTTGTGGCATGCGCCCATGTCGATGATGCCCTGCGAATTGTTCTTCTCTTTTAAGGCAACAATTCCCTGGGCAGTTTTGCCTAATTTGCCGGTGATGATCGCTGTGTTAAACAGTTCGAGGCATACATTGGAGGATACTTCTTTTTCGGAAAATACAAGCACACCATTCATCTCGTTGTTGAAACCCTTGGCAAATTCAGCCAGTTCATCGATGCAACAAACACCTGACTTTTCAAACAAATCGTCAAAGTCTTCTGCAAGTAAATTCGATTTGTAGGTTTCGTATTCCAGCGAACGGTCGTTGATAAACATCTGGTTTTGCAGCCCACTTGATAGGAGATAATAGTTTACAGCTTTGGCAAAATAATAATAGGAGCCAATTCGGTGTATCCTATCCACCTTATGGTCCAGTCCACATTCTTCATCGGTGGTTACCAGTTCAACCTGTACCTTAAAACGGTTTCTTGCATTAAAAATCATATGGTTGACCAGTGGATGATCCATGTTTAGTGACGAACCAATGATTACAATTTTACTTGCATTTTGAAGCTGATCGAAAGGTACATTGGCCATTGCATTCTGGCCATAACCAATCCCGCGTCCCATGTAATGAAAGGCATTAACATTGTTTGTTTTGGCTCCGGCCCTTGCCAATTTCTGGACCATGTACAATTCTTCGTTGGTGAGGCGTGCCCCTGCAAAGAAAGCGTTTTCATCTGCCTCGACCCCTTTTATCTTTTCGGCGATAATATTGTATGCCTGGTCGAAGGTGATCTCTTCAAAATTACCATTGCGCTTCAAAAGGGGTTTGGTGATCCTTGACGGATCATTGAGATAGTTGTAACCAAACTTGGCCTGGCGGCTGATATTTCCGTCTTTATTCACATCACCTTTGCGACCGGTAGCTTGCATGAAGTAGCCGGCCTTGTGGTGCAGGTTCATTTCAAAACCTTCAGGACCAATATTGTCGATTGTTTCGATGGTATCAAATTTAACCGGTCCTGGTTTGAAGTTTACGTTTTCGGAAATGGCCCCGGTAGGACAAGCCGAAATGCACATGCCACAGGACTCGCAGTTTGTTTCGGTGAGTGAATTTCCCATGCTGGGGGCTACATGTGTTTCGAAACCACGATCAACCAAACCAAGGGCATTTGCACCTACTACATCTTTACAAATCCTGACGCAGCGCGAGCACAAAATACATTTGTTGTTGTCGATCTCGATGTAAGGATGCGAATAATCTACATCATATTCCTTAAAATCGCCTTCAAATTTTCCTTGCACAGCATCATACTGTGTGCTGTATTCTTTTAGATCGCAGGTATGGTAGGCACTACAACCGCACTCCAGGCAACGATGGGTTTCTTCTAAGGTAATTTCTTCATCCTCATACCCCAGTTCAACTTCATTGAAGTTTGCACGGTCGTCAGGAGAAAGTGTGGGCATTTCGTGCCGGAGTTGCTCCTGGTAGCGGCCAACATAGTTTTTAGGATCTTGCTTTGCAAAATTATCCTTTCGGCTGATAAATTCTTTCTTCTCAGCTTCGATAGGCTGGTTGGTGAGAAATTGATGACAGCTCCTTGAAGCTGCTTTAGCCTGAGCAATGGCTTCGATGATTGTTGCAGGTCCACTAACACCATCGCCGGCAGCAAACATAGAAGGTATGCCTGTTTGGAGTGTTGCCGGATTGGCATCGATATCACCCCAGCGGTTGGCTTTCAATTCTCCGTTTTGTGAAAATTGGTTCACATTTTCAAGGAAATTGATAGTTGTTTTCTGACCAATGGCGGCAAGGATATAATTCACTTCCAAATCAAATTCTGATCCTTCGATAGGTATCGGGCGCCGGCGTCCTGACTTGTCAGGTGCACCTAATTCCATCTTCAGACAGGTAATTGATTTTACGGCTCCATTCTCATCTTTGTTGACTTTGGTAGGATTGGTGAGGAATAAATACTCAACACCCTCCAATTTCGATTCATGGATTTCGATAGGATTGGCGGGCATCTCCTTTTCAGTACGCCTGTATATCACATAAACTTTTTCGGCACCACAACGCACCGAAGTACGGCAGCAATCCATCGCAGTGTTACCACCACCAACAACAGCCACTGTTTTCTTACTGAAATCGTATCGCTGGCCTGTCATCTCCATGTTCCTTAGGAAATCGATTCCTGAAAACACATTTTCAGCATCGTCGCCTTCGCAACCAATCAGGGTTCCTCTTTGCGAACCAATGGACAGGATTACTGAATCATAACGTTCCTGTAATTCGGCATAGCCAACATCATCCCCAAATTTCTTATTGTAAAATATCCGTGTACCTAACTCAGTAACGGCTTCAACTTCTTTGTCGATAATATCATTTGGTAAACGATATTCGGGGATGCCATAGCGCAGCCATCCACCCGATTGGGGGCTTGCCTCATAAATATCGCACTGATGTCCTTTTTGCTGAAGAAAATATGCACTGGATAATCCTCCGGGGCCTGCACCAATAATCGCAACTTTCTTTCCGGTAGAAGGGGCCACTTCTGGTTTGTAATGGTTCTCGGCAGCTTCAATGTCTTTGTCGGCAGCAAACCTTTTCAGGTAATCAATACCTACGGGATTACCTTCACCAAGTAGGTTTCTGCGGCATGCAGCTTCGCATGGCCGCACGCAAACACGGCCACAAATTGCCGGCAAAGGATTCACCTCTTTAATAAGTCCGATAGCTTCGCTGTACAATCCTTTTTCGATGAGGGAAATGTATCCCTGAACATCCACACCTGCCGGGCAGGTTTCCTTGCAAGGTGCAACACAATCGGCATAGTGGTTGCTCACCATCAGGTCGAGGGCAGTTTTACGGGCCTTACGGACTCGTGGTGTGTCGGTGTCGATCTTCATCCCTTCCATGATCTTTGTTGAACAGGCTGGCTGTAATCCACGGTAGCCCTGCACTTCAACCACACAAACATAACATGATGAATATGGGTCGAGTCGGGGATCGTTACATAAGGTGGGGATATGAACATCATTGCGCTCGGCCAGCGCAAGAATGGTCTCGCCCGGCTTTCCGCTAACTATTTTTCCGTTGAGTAATATATTTAAACTGTGGGTCATCTTCTCTTTATGTCTTTGAGTTTATTTTCAAATTAAGAAACGGTAATTGCATCGAATTTACACCTGGAGTAGCAATCGCCGCAATGGATACATAACTCCTGATCAATAACATGTGCTTGCTTACGTTCGCCGCTAATGCACTTTACAGGACATTTTATTGCGCAGACCGTACAACCGGTACATTTGTCGGCGATGATCTCGTAGTGGAGCAGCGCTTTGCAAACTTTGGCCGGACATTTCTTTTCGATGATATGGGCGGTGTATTCGTCCCTGAAATATTTCAATGTTGTGAGTACGGGGTTTGGAGCAGTTTGGCCCAGGCCGCACAAAGAGTTGTCCTTTATCTGATAGGCCAGTTCTTCCAGTTTTCCAATGTCACCCTCTTCGCCTTTGCCTTCGGTAATGCGTTCTAATATTTCAAGCATCCTTTTGGTACCGATTCGGCAGAAAGTGCATTTGCCACAGCTTTCCTCTTTGGTGAAATTCAAAAAGAATTTGGCCACATCCACCATGCAGGTGCTTTCGTCCATCACAACCATACCGCCCGATCCCATAATGGCACCTGTGGCGTTCACTGAATCGTAATCTACAATAGTGTCGGCGAGGTACTCGGGGATACATCCGCCGGAAGGGCCTCCCAACTGAACGGCTTTAAATTTTTTACCTTCGGGGATGCCGCCACCCAATTTAAAGATGATATCGCGGATACTCATACCCATAGGTACTTCAACCAGGCCAGAATTGTTGATCTTTCCTGCTAAAGCAAAAACTTTTGTTCCTTTCGATTTTTCGGTGCCATATTTTGAATAGGCTTCAGGGCCATTGGTAATAATCCATGGGATATTGGCCAGGGTTTCCACATTGTTGATGTTGGTGGGTTGTTTCCAAAGTCCACTAACAGCAGGGTAGGGCGGGCGTTTACGGGGCATGCCCCGCTCACCTTCTATGGAGGCAATAAGCGCAGTTTCCTCACCGCAAACAAAAGCGCCGGCACCTTCTTTTACATAAATGTCAAAACTAAAGCCTTCGATACCCATAATGTGCTCACCGAGGTAGCCACGATCGCGGGCTTGTTCGATGGCGATGTTGAGGCGTTTGATAGCCAGCGGATATTCGGCACGGCAGTAGATTACCCCATCTGTTGCGCCAATGGCATAAGCACCAATGATCATTCCTTCGAGGATAGCATGGGGATCGCCTTCCAATAAGGACCTGTCCATAAATGCTCCGGGGTCGCCTTCATCAGCATTGCAAATGATATATTTTTCGGTGGATTGGCTGTTGAGGGCAAACTTCCATTTCATCCCAGTTGGGAAGCCGCCACCGCCACGGCCCCTAAGGCCTGAGCGCAGGATCATGTCGATCACATCAGGCTGGCTGATTTCCTCATCAGCAATTTTCTTAATCGCTTCATAGCCATTGCTTGCTTCGTAATCTTCGATGGATTCAGGGTCGATGTAGCCACAATGCCTGAGGGTGATTTTTACCTGGTCTTTGAAAAAACTATTGTCGGGGGTGTCGAAAAGATCGGTTTTTACTACGAGTTCTTTAATGGGCTCATGGTTGATTACATGCTTTTCGAGTACATCAACAGCCGTATCTTCATCAACATTTCCGTAAATATACGAACCGGTTTCGTCGATAATCTCCACCAATGGTTCGCGGAAGCACATACCGATGCAAGAGGTTTTTTTTAGCTCGAAATCCAGGTTTTCGGCTTCCTGCAGTTGCTTTATCTTGTTATAGGTTTTGTTGGCCCCGGCAGCAATGCCGCAACTTCCAAGTCCTACGATAACTTTGGTTTTTTCCATTCTAAGTCAATATTTATATCCATCATATGGATGGTACAATTTTTATAATTCAAAATCCATTTTTCCTGCGAGTCCCTTCCAACTCCCACGAAGCGGTGTAGAGAGCGCCACTGCACAATATTTCACTTTTTCCAATTCAACATTCAGTATTCGATATTCAAGATTCGTTTTTTTTCTGGTTTAACTCTGACAGGACCTCCTACGTCGGACTCTGTCAGGTTTTCTGCTATTCACTGTTATTCCAATATTCCAACTTTCCATTTTTCCAACACTCCATCACTCCATTACTCCATCACCCCATCACTCCATTACTCCATCACCCCTTTTCCTTTTTCTCCTCTATCTTGATATTCTTCACAATCTTCACGGCTTCTTTTCCTGTGAGTTTACCATAGGTATTGTCACCTATCATCATCACCGGGGCCAATGAGCAGCATCCCAGACAGGCTACCGATTCGAGGGTAAACATTCGATCTTCGGTGGTAGCTCCATCCTCAACCTTCAATGACTCTTGCAGGGCTTCTGTAATTTTGGATGCATTCTGCACATGGCAGGCAGTTCCGTGGCAAACCTTGATCACGTGCTTGCCCACAGGGTTGAGCCGGAACTGGGCATAAAAAGTAGCCACGCCATACATGTCGCTCAAATCAAGCCCGGTTTCTTTCGATAGTTTTTCGAAAGCCACCTGCGGTATATATCCGAAAAGGTTTTGGGTGCCCTGGAGCAGCGGGATTAATGCTCCCTTTTTGTCTTTATATTTTGCAATCAGGCCATCGATCAATGAGAGATCAACTACATCCTGTTGTACAACTTCTTTTTCCTGTTTGATCCTTGCAATACGCATATTACCTATTTTTCAAAATTATTCAAATTGACCGTGTGAGCTATGCTTAAAAGTTAAACTTCCATACCAAAAAACAATCCACTCATTTTTGTCCGCCGAAGCCTCGGATGCTTCAGTCTTAGCTAGTAGTTATATCGCTTATTTGGCGAAGGCGGATGAAAGGCATAAAAGTAAACATAGTTTAACAGGCGTAAAGCCTTGATACTAAATTTTAAAACGATCTAAATTAAGATTGATCGTATATGAGTTCTGGATGAAAATTTTACCCTTTTCAAATCAGTGAGTTGGAGGGGGTTTTAGTAGGCGAAAGGTAGTTGGAGGGTGCTATTTTATATTGATTCAAAATTAATCTGTATGGAAATCCGTGTACTTTTATCATTATTTAATTCAACCAAAGATTGCCAAAAAACCTTAAACTTGCCACATGGAAATAAATATACTCGAATGGATTGGCTACGTAGCATCTGTAATAATTGCTATATC
>Ga0307929_1002674_pt1 | contig 11151 bp, 10 predicted proteins | sample AceLakmetage1330_FD_203160 | JGI IMG/M metagenome (GOLD analysis project Ga0307929, IMG submission 203160) | Saline water microbial communities from Ace Lake, Antarctica - #1330 | ecosystem: Environmental > Aquatic > Non-marine Saline and Alkaline > Saline | place: Antarctica: Ace Lake...
CAGAGATATCAGTCGATCTTTTAGCAATATGCTCACACAACACATGCTCCTTTGATCCGAAACTAACCCCCCACCCAGAACAAATAGACAAAACACCAATTACCAAATAGAACACATTCCAAGAGACGAAAAACAGAAACACACCAATCGAACAAAAATACATAGGTTGAAAAATGAGATGAAAAACGAAATCCAGAAAAGAACCACTGGATGTTGAAGTTCCCGTCATTCGAGCAATACTGCCATCAGCAACATCGAGAATAAAACCGAGATTCCAGAAAACAATCGCAACGACAAGAAGAACCAGCCCCACACTCCCTGCTCCACTCCAAAGCCACCCAGCAAAAATAATTGCAATAACACTCAAGATCCAAAGGCATCCACCAAGCACTGTGACCATGTTAGCAGAGAGTCCCAGCCTATGAAATATAACCGCCAGCGGATAAGCTAAACGACGAGAAAACAAAGCAGTAATAAGAAAGAATTCATCACGCTTCTCGCCCTTATTCGATATCTTAGATTTCATACAGACCAATCAGGAAAGAGTGGAAGGCACTCGCGAAAGCGTATGCTTAATTCCGCTGGTTGATATATCAGGTGTTCGTGACAAATAAACAACATCACACAGACTGCCAAGTAAATCGTCAAAACAGCCTTCCCAATCATCACCAATAACAAAAACATCAATGTCACGCTCGCGCACATCATCGCCCTTTTGCTCCCAACACACTTCAGGAATAACACAATCAACATACCTTATTGCCGCAACAATAGCCGCACGCTCAAGATACGGTCTTGCACAAGCCTTACTCTTATCATGCTCTGCAAACTCATCCGTAGACACAGCAACAGTCAAATGCTGCCCCAAAGCTTTTGCCCGCCGCAACAACTCCAAATGCCCCCAGTGAAACAGATCAAATGTGCCGTATGTGATGATTTTTTTCATTTTCTACACCCGTTTACTCTACGACCAGACTAAAATTAAAAGTTATGCTCAGCATTTACAATCATCTTTGAGCTCAAGACGATATGTCATCTGCATAGCAAACAATGATGGGAAAATACGCCAAAAGAATAAAGTCCCATTCTGTCCACGATACTCAACAACACGATACCCCATCTGATCTGCCCAATATTTAAAATCAGACACAGTCCAAAAACGAAGATGTTCTCTCATATGATAAATAATTGCAGTAATCGGCATTTTTCCAGCAAACATTAACCGCAACCGATGCTCAATATGACCCAAATTAGGAATCGTGACATAATATCGCCGCGCCCCAATAGCTTTCACAGCACGCATAATAGCTTCAGGGTCAGGAATATGTTCAAGCACCTCCATCATAACAACATAATCGGCTTTCAAGTCATCAGGAATACAGCCGTCTGCCAGGTCGACAACTGCACTACGAATACCGCATTGTTTGAGCCTAGAAACAGCCACCTCAGACACATCAACCCCCATCAACCCCAACTCAGGTTTAACATTTCTCAAATGCTTCAAGAATGTTCCATCTCCACATCCAATATCAAGAACCTGCCCAGAATTCGGCAAATCATTCGCAATCTGCTTATAACGTGGAAGCAACCGTTGGGGAGGGCGTTTTTTCCAATAATCATTATAGTCCAAAAACTCAACAAGAGGCATTTCATCAATAAACACCCTGCAAATTGGTCTCCACAGCTTATTTAGCGCAGCACGGATAACACACAAAACACCTTGGCACTCATGCTTACATTTTTTCTGCACCGCACTCAATAGAGCAACCTTTCTGTCATCAGCACTAAATCTCGCGACATAATCATCACCAAAACAGACCAATAAACATATACCAATATGCATGCCTGTGTCAGGTATGCAATGCTTCCCCTGCGGACGGAAAGTATTGAAAACCTGAGCCAGAGCATAATAACTGGCTAACGAGATCGGAAGCTCCCAATAATTCAAAACAAATGGAGCGCGCATAACTATGCGAGACATAACCCACAATGTAGAGTCGAGGGCTACGCGTTCCTAATTCATCAACCGAAGAAATTAAACACAAATTAGCTCAAAAAGAGCTTCCGCGACCTCTTCTGCAGAAACCAACTTCATGCATTCATTGCCGCAAGTAAGTTCCGAATCAACTTGATGACACGGCGCACACGTAAGCTCGTTCTGATGGTGAATCAACGCACTTTTATCCCCTTGCGGTGCCCAGAGAGGAAATGTGCTGGAACCATCCACAACAACCAACGGCAGTCCCAAAGCCGCCGCCATATGCATTGGCCCCGTATTTACTGATATCACAGCGCGCCTTTTAACAAGTTCAGCAACCCACTGCGCAACAGAACAAACCTCCGTGCAATCCACAGCTCTACCAAAGTCGTTTATAACATCATTCCGCTGTCCGGGCCCACACAACCATATGGGGCGCAAGCCCCGCTCTTCAATCTTGACAATGAGTCCCAGCCAGGCATCAACAGTCCAACGCTTACCAGCACCAGCCGCATAGGGAATCATTGCAACCTCCTGCACCTGCTCAACAGCGTCACCGCAAACAAGGTGAGAAATATCAGGAGGAGTAACATCAGAAAACTCAACTCCAATAGCCGCTGCAAAATCCAAATTAAGACGCCAGCGCAGTTTGCTCGGATCTTGCGATACGCGCTCAACTCCACAATGCGGTATGTGCATTGATGATCCAAGATAATGGGACAATGAATAAACCTTGCGACACCCCGCCATATGAAGTAAAAAAATGCTTCGCGCATCACCGCGTGTGTCAATTCCTATGGCTCCATTACCAATCTTGGCAAGACTACGCACCGTTTTCAATAAAGATGGGATGAAATTACCAAAAATACGATATTTTTCAGCAAAAGAAACAACAGCCCAAGGCACAGATATGTTCTGCCAACGAACAGATTTACTCTCAGGAATGATGCTTTGCCATACAGGCCTTCCGCAAAAAACAACCGAATACCCGCTCTCTTGTAATATCCTGACCAGAGGTCCATGCGTTATTACATCTCCCATACCAAAGGGTTCAATAATAAGAACTGTTTTAAAATTATGGTATCTGAATATAAAGTTGCGCATTAAAGAGATTAGCCGCAAAACAAGCAACGGCACACACAAAATCAAAACGATAAGATGTTTTCTGTAACTTATTTTAAAACCTGCAACTTTATTTAAATAATGTTTACCTGCCATAGTTTATATACACAGCCTCTTTCTAATAAACTCCACAGCAATATTAGGTGATACTTTTCTTAGATAAGATTTATGTTGTGATGGAGTCACAGGCTCTCACTCTCCAACCCAATCAATTTAGTCTAATTAGTTTTCATACACTCATCAATCCCTGCCGCAAATCTATTTGCCATCATTTCTGCCGAATATTTGTACCCCTCTCTTTGAGCCTCTGCTTTTGCCTTAACAAGCAATCCATCTTCAGTCAGAATCCTTGCGACAGAATCAACATATTCACCAACAACATTTTTTGTCATCAACCCTGTTTTCTGATCTTCCAGATAGGATATTTCTGGGCCATGAATCTTATTGTCTGTTGTGGCCAAAGGCAAACCGGCGGCAAACGCATCCGTTACCGCCAATCCAAGCGCCCCAGGATTAAGCCAGATATCTGCTACCGACAGATAATCAGCTCTTTCGCTACTCCACTTCGCTCCCGTCCATTTACACCAATTATTATCAGCACAAAACAACTTCACATCTTCACTTAAAGGTCCATCTCCCACTATGATCATAAAAAATCCTGGCAACCGTGCATGAATCTGTTTGATGCTATCAAGCAGAAACAAAATCATTTTTGATTCAATAAGACGACCGCAATAAAAGCCTACACGGCTTTCCCTGCTTCGAGAGCAGCAGAATATCTCTGCAAACAACTGGTCTGAACGCGCACGTTGTTTATTAACAATTTCCCTCAACAGGGTCGTGTCTGTGGAATTATTCACGACAGTTATTCGATCAGAAGAAAACCCTGCAGTGGTCAATATGCCTTTTGTCTTCGCTGTATAAGCAAACCACCAATCAACCCGCCTCAGCCAAAACTCTCGCCACTTGTCTAATAGTATCCGTGAATCGACTCGTCCCATGTTGGCCCCATGACCCCAAAACCCAAGCCGGGGTATTTCTTTTCCCATAAGTCTCATCAACAAGAACGGATATGTGTATAGAGCTGCATTTTCCTGAACAAGAATAACCATATCAGCACTTTTGGTTGCCGAATGCAGCCCATGAATCCAACACACTGTTTTATAAAAATATGTTGTAGCCCTTCTCTCTCCGAAAGACAAATCATCTAAAACATCAAACGCCTCTTCGCCACGGCGCGGAGTTCCGGTTATCAAGCGTAGATTGATATCTTTAGCAGACAATTCTTTTCGCAAACAACTATAGAACGCCTTTCGGTATTCACAGACTACTCGCTGAACAATAACAACTTCTTTCATTGTGCTTTCTATCTGGTGGAGAACCGGAAAACACTCAGGCAGCCGGAGTTCTTGCAATAATGGTTATTTCCGAAAAAAGAGAAGGCCAGATTCGAGCTAACATAGAATCAACAAATTTACCAAAACCGATCTTACCCATAGGATATGGATATCGTGAAACAGAATCAAACCCACACAGGTCTATTAACATCTTCGTTAAAGAACGATAAGTAAAATAATGGAGGTGACCTTGATCGTGTAAGTCAACCGGATTACCGCTATAAGTTGTAAGACCTTCATTGTGCGTAGCTGTTGACGGGAAGCGCCCGCATAAAAGCTTAATCCTGCGTGTATATTTGGCTATATTTGCTGTGTCAATATATACAACCCCGCCCGGCTTAAGAATACGTGCTATTTGCTGCATAGCTGAAAGCGGATCAATCAAATGCTCAATCAACGCGAGCATGATAACCGCATCGTATGAATCACTCTCTATAGCGCTAATTTTCTCCGCATCTATCTCTTCTACACGTACCTTAGGATAGTCAAGTTTCTTGCGCAACGAATTCAAGCGTGATCCAGGCACCTCACTGGCGACAAATTCATCAAACGGTAATCCAGCTTCAACTAAAGAAGCAACCAAAGCTCCATCGCCAGACGCAAGCTCAAGAATTCTACCGTGAGATACAATATCCGGTAACACAGACACGCAGGCAGTTAAACGATCAGCTGGATATCTTATTGGAGATACTATTTTCATCTGCTGCTTTGAAGCTTCTGCATATTTTCTGTCGTAATGATCCTGAAGCGTTGTATTCATATCTATCAAGTCCTATAAATAAAAAGGCTATTTCCGCTAAAATACTCGAAAAAATAGATACGAGTAAATAAGGCGATGCGCAAACACACGATCGAAGATAAACTCGATTCTGATTAATAACCGGAGTAAAGAAGATAAAGTGTACACAATCTACCGCCACAACAGACAATAACAAAACAAAAACTTATCTCACTCAACAGCCCGCTCGACTGTTATCACCTTTGTAGCATCATCGGACTCAACCGTAATATCCGCTTCATCTTCCGGATCCAGAATACGCCCCAGAAGCAGCCACGTGCCTATCGTCAACATTCGAATACGCCATACATCCCAGACAATCCCAATCACAAAATTGGTAATCAACAACATTACCACAAAACCAATCAGGAACCGCATTTCAGCACTGATGGCCTTGTCATACTGCACGTGCCTCACGATATAGAACAGAGGGTACGTAAGAAGCACCAAATACAAGACAAGACCTATCAGACCGATTTCACTCAACAACATCACGGTGCCACTAAAAAGACTCTCGCGAATACTGCCGGTACTCAGTTCATTCCTTCCGCTGTACGTGTAGTACCACTCACCAATCAAACGAATCGTTTGCGGAGAGTTGAGCAGAAGACCAGTATAACTCACGGCTGAATTGGGACCCATGCCAACCGCTAGCTGAATCGGACTAGCCATCTTAATCACTCGTCGAATCACGTTCACTTTTGGCCCATTCCAAACCGATGTCCATGCATTACGAGCATACTCGGATGAGCCCACCCCCCCATGCCGATAGCGCGCATTCGACGCAGGTCGACTTAGCAGCGGAACAAAAGCCAGGCAAGCAAGACTAAGCACAAGCAAAACACAGATAGTCCTTCCTGAAGCCTGCCCTTTGTTTCTCGGTAAGAAGAAGACAAACACCAGAAACGCAACCGGCAAGAGAAGGTATGCATGTATTGTAAAAGTAAACACAAACTGGATACACGCAAGAATCAGCAGTAGGATCGCACCAACTCTGACCCCAAGACGCGGTTTGGTAGAAGCAAAAAAGCACAAGCCTCCAACAATGGCTGACAACACAACATACGCTGTACCTGCCGTATTTCCATACGTCCCACAGGAGAGATCAACAAACATACGGTTGTTACGCAAAGGGTTAACCCCGGCGTGCCACGTCATGTTCAAGACAAACTGAACCAACAGGAACACAATGATAATCCGCAATATCCGTGCAGGGGTGTAATCCTTCAGGTATGTTCTAGAAATCGCAAGCACAGGAAGTGGAAGCAAATATGTAAAAAACCATTCTCCCCAATAAGCCGGATTGACTCTGTTGACGATAAAGGAAACAAAACTTACCACAAAAATCAGTAGTCCCACACGTTTGAGAGGGGCCGGAATGCCGCGCACGTTACCACCCATAAGGATTCGTGCAAGCCATGACACCCACAACAAAATAACAACACCCTCGTTCAAGACCTGGTACGCAAAATTCCCAAGATATTCGCGAACCAGAAACGGTAACAATGCGAGACATCCCCAAGCAAAAAGCAAAGCCCGGCGCGGACTGACAACCAAAATAAGCATTATTGGTAGTGCCATAGCAAGAGGTGCACCAAGCGGCACGCCAAAAGTGCTCAGCACAATACAAACCACAGCCAGCATCAGAGACACGACCAGAATGGAAACGATCTTCTGAGGGAACATATCTAGGACATCCTATTTTCAACTACCTGAAATATCAACATCCCCCATCCAGGGGGCCTAAATGTCTAGGCAATTGTTTGGGCGATACAGCACTGAAGTCTGACTCTTAACAAAATGGCTTGGTGTAATCCCCGTGAACGTGAGTTTCTTGAATCCTTGAGCCTCAAGACCTTGCCAACTACTGCAAAAATCCTCACGTGCCGAATCGTCCGCAAGAATCACCCCCCGCTCTGTCAGAAATGAACTCGCGTATTGATAGCATTCGCTACGAACAATACCATCGACGATAATAACATCAACCTTGCCCACTTGATCTATCGCCCGAACAAACTCCTCAGGACTCTCCCGAAAGATAACCCGCCCATTTGAGGGCAGCATCCGTTCAACTCTGGCAGACCATTGTTGATTATTCTCTACCGACGTCACCTGCTTCACCTTTGAGCAATACCAGACAGAAGAAAAGCCGCATCCGTACTCGAAAAGAGTCAATTCCTTGCTTAGCCGTGATTCCAGAAAATCAATCATTGAGTATGGGAGCCATGGAAGCGGTTGCCCTGCAGCGTCAATGGGGACCCCTCGCCGGTAGCTTTTGAACCAGCCATTCTTCACGAGCGTGCTCTTTGGATACAACGAGAGAACCAACGGCCCAAAACCACACTTTCTAACTACGCTCCAAACACCTCGAATGAGAGCGTTTTTTGTTTGCTCATTCATACTTACCACCTCACCTAATTGCTAGAGCCGATACAGCTCTCATTTACACGGATTTCATCTTCACTGAATGCATCCCTTTGCAAACATGCTCTGCCGTTCCGCCGGAGGAAGAAATTCACCAGAATACAAAGCTCAGTCAAAACACCCGCACACATTCCCAACAAAATGCCATAAAGATTCATGATTGGCACAAATATCATGAGGATAATAAGCACGACCACAGCAGTACTAACCTTGGCTACCAATATGGTACGAGTACTCTCAAACGCTCGGATGGCAGTCGCCAGTGACTGATTGATTGCCTTGACCACCAGAACAAATGCAAACCCAGGTATCAACCAATAATACTCAACATAGAATGCATTTGCATACAAAAGCAAAAGAATCTGTTTTCCAAACAGAATCATGACCACCCCATACAAGCATGCAACCCCGGCAAAACCGATCGTCATAAACCTGATGTAACCGCATACGCGAGTCCAAGGCTCACGCCTTACTACCCTTGACATAGAGGGAAGCATCAGCAAAGTGAATGTCGCCAACAACTGCGAAAAAGGTAGCGAGAGATTCTGAATAGCCTTATAAGCCGCAGCGTCCTGTAGTGCTGACATGAGGCCCAGAATAGGTGCATACAGCAATGTTGAAACACTGCTGGCGACCGAGGCAATGATCAACCACTTCCCGAAATTCCAATGTTTGCGAAGGATTGGCTGAATAGGAGTGCCTCGGCCTGCGGGTACAACAGCCCTTCGCACCGCGACAACACGGTAGTACATAAAGCAAATCAAACTAGCCAAAACAAATACTTCGTAAATATAGATCGGGGATATTAGTCCGCTCAGCTTCAAAACGGAGATACCACCCAGCAATATAAGCGAATACAAAAAGCTCACAACCGCAGCATGGGCAATATTCATTGTGCAATAGAGCGCACGCCTTACAAACCAGACCTGAAGCATGAAAGGCAAAGCAAGCGCCGCAACACTCACAGTCTTACCAGTCTGCCCCCCAAAGAAGAGTGAAATTGCAAGAAAGATAACCGCCAGTAAGACAGATATCCCAAAGTGCGCAAACGACACTTTTGCCAAATAATCGTTAATATGATCACGAAAGTCGGTCGTGCCATAAATCATCATCGGCTCTAATGTCAGAGAACACACAATACCGGCACATCCCAAATAAAGAGAAAATGCGATAGCAAACGCGCCATAACCATCCGGGGACAACCAGCGAGCCAGCAGAATGTTAACCAGGAAGTTGCTGCCAGAAAATAGGCCTTGATCAAGAATGCCGCTCCCGACGCGCATTGACCATCGCCGCACCACAGGAAAACCCTTACTACGGTTCAAAAGAATATTAGATTTCAACAAGATGCTCGTTCCCCGCCAACTCCATTTTTCATCTTGCCTTGATGGCTCCAATGCTCATTTCAACACCTCTGAATCTATGCCCTGAAACCCATGGATGGCAATGTACGACTTCGTCAAGCCCAGCAACCGTTCGGAATATATCGTCGCATCGGGAAAGCAGGATCTGAACTGAGATCGTGTCAGCATGCGATTCTTTCGGACCCCTTCGATACATGCAGCAAAACTACCGTCCCCTCTTGGAACTCCTGAGATCCTGAACAGTCGGATTAACACACCAGCAACTATTGCAGGAAGAAACTGAAAACACGGAAGCAATACATGCGGCTCAATCGGAAACCAAAATGAAGGCGTTTGCACGATGTAGCAGTCACTCACCCTCGAAATTTCCGCAGCCATGCGCGCACGATCATCGCGCCAACCCACATGCTCTATCACCGAATTTGACATCACGACATCAAAATCACCACGTTCGTAAGGCAACCTGCATGCATCTCCTTCAACAGACGAAAACCCCTGCACGTCATCATTGAGCAAAGGTCGATCCAAATTCAACAACGTGACATGATAACGATGAGGATCCGGTAACCCAATGGCCCTCCAGAACCCAAGCCCACCTCCAACATCAAGAATACGCAACCTCCCATGCGGGAGGGCATACGACTCCAAACACTGCCAAATCAACGCCGCGCGGCGCCGACGACAACGATTCACGAAAGACTCTGAATCCTCGTATGAAAACAGTTTTGGAAAAAGACGACGTAAAGGAATCATACCCTTTTCTCCGTTCCAACCGACAGATTCTGCAAAGAAATCCTATCGACACCCACAACAACAATAGCCGTATCCTGCTCGGTCCAACATCCCGTATTCAGGTAGCGGACACCGTCAATCATGCGATCCTCAGGGTAGTGCGTGTGTCCGCAAACCACGGCAGAATAACCATGCTTTCGTGCATAGCGAGCCGCATTTCTTGCGACGTGCTTAAGCAATACGCCATACAGTCCTTGAAAGCGCTTTGCAAATTCAGCCACATGCTTGTGAGATCCGCGCAGACGGGCAACAAAATCGTAAATCAACCGTGTCGGAACCAACAAGCCGCGGATGGTCGGCATCAACCGATCAAAACGATGCCCGTGTGCAACGTATACCCGCTTACCAATCGAGAACTCCTCCATGAATCGAATTTGCCCCGGATCCGATAGAACAAGCTTTCTGTCATTGTTGCCACGAATCCAAATCACCTCACGCTCATACGACGATTGTCGAAGTTTATCAATAACCCGCTTATGCTCTGGACTGAGCTGCGCATCCGTGTAGTAGTGCGTAATGATGTCACCGTTCAGGATCAGGCGAGCACCCGCTGGCAATGCATCAAGAAAGGCCATGAACGCCTCAGCTTGAGAATGCTTGAGACCAAGATGAAGATCACTCGTGATGTAAGTCTGCACTAGCGAGTCCCCTTCTTACGATTAGGAGCGGCGCACTCTCCTACAAGAGACAGAGTCAAAATCGCAGCAAACAACCACACCGTAGCCGGCATTTGCAGATTGAAATCCCCCAGGGAGTGGAAAGACATGGCGACAAAGGAAAGACCGCCACCCAACATCACAGCAAATGAAAAAGGACCTTCTGCATGTTCGCCACCCACCTCCCATACCGCTTTCTCGGAAGAAGCACTTACACCATAAAGCCGCCATACCCAAAAAAAGGGAATGCCAAAGAGAAGCATCCCAACCCCTCCATACTCCTCTAACAACTGCAGCCAGTCATTGTGCACCTCGTAGGACCGAAAGTCGTGATTAGAGAGCGTGGGCCAAACACCCAACTCGCGGTCACCATCAGAACTCGGAGCAAAATGCGGCCAGAGATGCTGATGCATTCCAGGGCCGATCCCAAACCATGGAGCGGTTTTCCAAGCACGTACCGCTCCCGCATACATGCGGCCACGAGAGGTTCGACTCAAAGCGTCTACCACCTGTTCCACAGGCCCCGAGTCACTTCCGGCGTGCGTCCCCCACCCTCCCCCATACGAGGAAAACCTGTCAACATAGTCCGATCCAAACAGAAACAGGCCCATTAACAACAACAGCGACGCCGAAATTCCAA
>Ga0307929_1002675_pt1 | contig 11149 bp, 6 predicted proteins | sample AceLakmetage1330_FD_203160 | JGI IMG/M metagenome (GOLD analysis project Ga0307929, IMG submission 203160) | Saline water microbial communities from Ace Lake, Antarctica - #1330 | ecosystem: Environmental > Aquatic > Non-marine Saline and Alkaline > Saline | place: Antarctica: Ace Lake...
TTGGCTCCAACACGGATGGCTGTGCTACTGTTCGGGAAAGGCAGATATGTTCGTCAGATCCTTCCAAGGGCGATTGTTGATTATCAACGAATTGATTCTAATTTTATTGACTGGACACCGGAAAAACGTTGGGATGATCGAGTTGTTTTTGAAGAGAATATTATTCAAACATGGTTAGGGTTAGTTGAAAAATACATGCGACTTTCTGAAAGTTCCTTTTCTGTTGATTCAAAAACGTTAAGACGCAATGATGATCCGCCGGATTATATTTCATTTCGTGAAGCCGCCATAAATCTTCTTATTCATCAGGATTATGGCGACCACTCAAGAAAACCGGTAATAAAATTTTTCAAAGATAAAACCATTTTTTGGAATCCTGGAGATGCCTTTGTGAACAAAGCAGAATTGCTGGACGCCAGTGAGAAGGAAGTCCGTAATCCGTCTATAGTGAATGCATTTCGGCGAATTGGTTTAAGTGATCAGGCGGGTACGGGTATCCGGTCCATTTTTAATAACTGGAATTATCTTGGAAACACACCTCCTGAGGTCATAAATAACAAATCTGCTAAAACCTTTGAGCTGTCCCTTTTAAAAGAAAAACTTCTTTCTGAAGAACAGATTGTTTTCCAATCTTCAATCGGTGTGCATTTGTCTCCAGAGAATGCGTCTGTTTTTGCATATGCCTGTAAGCATGACAAGCTAACACTTACTGACATAAAGGCGATTACAGGAAAAACGACATTGGAATGCCGAAAAATAGGTGATTATTTAGTTGTTCAGGTCTTGTTGCAAAATGTTGATGACAAAAACTTTGAGGTTGCCGAGCACCTTAAGGCTCGTTTTGTAGAATCCAATACGGATTCAGTCTCAACGGATAGTGTTCAGGTCGATAATGATGCAAGTACAGACTTGACCTCTTCAAGTGTACAAGTCGATGCTGTGGCTGTTCAAAAAATCCATGATAGTAGTAAACAAGTTATCAAATTGACTGAGAACCACCGCCTGATTTTAAAGCTTTGTCAAGCGCCTAGAAGTCTGGCTGAGTTGCTGGAAAACACTGGTTATAGTAATCGTGGCTATTTTAAGAAAAATTTTATAAATGCCTTGATTTCCAGCGGCTTAATGAAGATGACCAAGCCGGACAAACCGAATGCCAGTGATCAAAAATATGTTTTGACAGATGGAGGGTTTCGACTTGTACACGAAGAATAGAAGCTTGTGTACAAGTCGTTACTTATGCCATAGGAACTTGTTCATTCAACCACTGCACAAGTTGATAATAACAAAACTTATACTTGTGCACAAAAAAATAACCAAACACATATTCAAGTCATATGCAGTTTTCTGGGAGTTAAAGAGGATTGTCCTATGATTACGGAATGGCAACACAGCACTATTCATAATTGCATCTGCAAAATAATTGAAGAGCAAATTTTATGGGGTCAGACTATTTGCCGGGTTTGGATGCCGTCAAGTGATGCTGTGGTCAAGGTTCCTAAGGACAGCCTGAAATCAATTTTTGTTGACTTAAATCCGGAGACTGAAAAAGCCAGGGTTTCTTATGTTGCATCGGCAGCCAAGGTGGCAGACGCATTGGAAAATTCTTCCAGCAGGGAAGAAGGTCATGTGCTTTTGGCGCCCATGGATTCTAAAGTAATTCCATTGCCCCATCAGATTCATGCTTTGTCCAGAGCTGTCTCAAACGATCGGGTCCGGTACCTTTTAGCGGATGAGGTTGGTTTGGGAAAGACCATAGAGGCAGGTTTGATTCTACGGGAGCTCAAGCTGAGGGGATTGGTCCGGCGCACCCTTGTGGTGTCACCTAAAGGGATTGCCACCCAATGGGTCAGCGAGATGCAGGCCCACTTTAATGAAAAATTTCAAATGATCTTGGGTGAAGATTTGAAAACTCTTCACCGGATTTCTGCCACTCCCTGGACTCTATTTGACCAGGTGATTGTCTCTCTTGATTCTGTAAAACCCATGGACAAACGGCAAGGATGGTCAAAGGAAAAAATCGATACTTATAATCAGACCCGGTTTGAAGACTTGGTGACCGCAGGCTGGGATTTGATTATCGTTGATGAGTCCCATCGTCTGGGGGGCAGCACAGACCAAGTGGCCCGGTATAAGTTAGGAAAGGGGCTTTCTGAGGCCGCACCATATTTACTTTTGCTTTCTGCCACCCCACACCAGGGCAAAACAGATGCGTTTCATAGATTGATAAGCCTTCTGGATGAAACTGCTTTTCCAGATATGGAGAGTGTTACAAAAGAACGTGTTTCCCCTTTTGTGATTCGGACGGAAAAACAAAGAGCATTGGATGCCACTGGAAAACCATTGTTTAAGCCCCGACTGACTCAAATGTCTCCGGTTTGCTGGGAAACTCAGCATCATCTTCAAAAACTTTTGTATGGGGCGGTAACAGATTATGTCCGGGAAGGATATAATCAGTCAATCTTGAATAAGAATCGGCATATCGGATTTTTAATGATTCTCATGCAGCGCCTGGTGGTGTCAAGCACACGTGCCATAAGGGCTACTCTGGAAAAACGGTTGGAAGTATTGCAAAACATTCAGTCTTTTACCATTGGACAATTAAACAGCCCTGAGTTTTCGGATATTGACCCGGATGCGGTCTATGATCTGGACGCCCAGGAGCTTTTAGATGAATTGATGAAGACCCGTATGGCAGCATTGGAAAATGAAGCCAGCCAGGTTGAAACCCTGTTGAATGCAGCCCGGGAATCTGAACAGGCCGGACCGGATGCAAAGGCCGAATGTCTTATCGACTGGATATATCAACTTCAGTCAGAAGAGAACCAGTCAGATCTGAAAATATTAATATTTACGGAATTTATTTCCACCCAACAGATGCTTAAAGAGTTTTTAGAGGACCGGGGAATATCGGTTGTTCTGCTCAATGGCGCCATGGACATGGACGCAAGAAAACAGGCCCAAGATGACTTTAAGGAAATTGCCCGGATCCTGGTTTCAACGGATGCCGGAGGGGAAGGCCTGAACCTTCAGTTTTGCCATGTAGTTATCAATTATGACATTCCCTGGAATCCCATGCGAATGGAGCAGCGCATCGGGCGGGTAGATCGTATTGGCCAGCCAAAGAAGGTCCGGGCTATTAATTTTGTTTTTCAGGATTCTGTGGAGTTCCGGGTTCGTGAAGTTCTGGAGGAAAAGTTATCCATTATCTTTAAGGAATTCGGGATTGATAAAACCGGCGATGTGCTTGACTCTGCCCAGGCAGGTGAAATTTTTGAGGAGATCTTTACATCGGCAATCCTGAATCCGGATGAAATTGAGCAGTCCGTTGATCATTCTCTGGCCAGGATTAAACATGAAATGGATGTGATCCAAGAAGAGTCTGCCGTTTATAGCATATCAGATGAATTTGATATCCATGCGGCCCAGCGGTTAAGGTCCCACCCCCTTCCCCATTGGATTGAAAGAATGATCACTTCCTATTTAAAGACCCAAGGGGGAAAATCAATCAGAAAAAGGTTTTGGTGGGAATTGCACTGGCCGGATAAGACGGTGGATAAAAAAGTGGTGTTCAATTCAAAAGATGCATTGAAGTATGCAGGAACAAATCTGCTGAACCTTGAAAGCCCAAAGGTAAAGGGCCTTACACTACAGATTCCCCAGATGGCAAAGTCCCAGCCCATACCACGGGTGAATATTTCAAATCTGCCAAATGACCTTAAGGGGTATTGGGGTCTGTTTGAAATAAGGATCTCATCCCAGATTGGAATACAGGATTCACAATTGAGAACCCCCACCATGCGCCGGGGATTCTTAAGCGTTTTTTCAACGGAAGAGGGAAAAGTATATCTGCCGACAGCCAGACATATTTGGGATACAATGACAGATACTGAACCTTTATTCCATGGGATATTATCCATTGAAGAGTCCGTTGAAGCTTTTGAATGGCTCCAGACTGTTGCTGAAGATGCGGGTAAGGATCTGTTTAATACATTACAGCAGAATCACATGGAAGCCCTTTCAAAAGAGAAAGAAAGAGGGGATTACTTTTTTGAATCCCGTAAAAAATCAATTGAACTGGTTGGTCTTCCAGAGGTCAAGCAGTATCGGTTGAATAAGCTATTAGAAGATAAAACAGCCTGGCAAAAAGATTTAAAAATGGCCGCCCTAATTATTCCTGAAATTAGACCGCTCTTGTTGTTGAAGATTGAACAAGGAGAAACCCATGAATAGCTGGAGGAACAATATCCTTGCAGAGTTTATCCCAAATGTTAGCAAATTAACCCTGGTGGCTGACCCCGATCTGCTCTTGACCGAAGAAAAGCTTGCCATTGAACTGCGGAACAGAGGATTTGATCTGATAGAGTTTGATGATGCAATTGAATTTCGATATTCCTATGAATTAAAGTATAGAAGCATATGGGATAAGGGCGATCATACAGATCTTGTTGTTATCCTTCGGTTTGGTCTTTCTGACATGGATCTTCTCCCCTATGATTTACTGAAAACCGGTAGAAAACTTTCTTTTGACCTTGGACAGCTTTTCCCGAACATGAGCTACCCCATTGTGGAGAAACTGGATCGAAGCCTTCTGGATGATCTGTTTTTTGCCCAGGAAAAAAACATGCCAGATCGGATGGGTGATAATGCCACAAAGGACTTTATACTGCGCCATGTGTTTAAAATTGCAGCAGAACTCATCAGCACAAAAGCAGATTTACTACGAATGCTGCTGCGCTTGCATTATAGCAATGTTGCTCTTCCTTTGATTCTTGATCAGCGCTTAGTCCAGGTAATTCAAGCCCAAAAAACATTTCATGACTGGCCTTTAGAAGACATTGTGGGTGACACTCAATCTTTTTTTTCTTTTTTACAGGAACGGTGGCCGATTTTTCTGAATACATTAAAAGAAAAGCCGGACCAAATAGATGAAAACTTTGGTGAGTATGGTCTCAAATTTAAAGGTCCTGAACTCTTGCCTTTTGATCACCAGGATATCCTTGTCTATATTGATAACCTTTTTGTTGAAAGAAAATTGAAACCAATTCAAAAAGATGACATCATTCTGGATAAAACCTCTTGGATCAGAAGTGGCATTGCATGTCATGGAAAAGATGACAAGGCTGTTCGTATCTCTCGGCTGTTTGATCTAATTGAAAAGGAACAGCCCTCGGAAAACAGTCGTTACATGGACTGGACATCTCTTGCTCTGAAAAAGGCGGAACTTGAATCCCTTGTTTATGCGGAATTTGAGATCCAACAAAGCAAACGGTTTTTTAAGATGAAAAATAAGTTAAATCAGGTTTTTGCCCAATGGTTAAGCACACATTTTTCCGGTCTTATAAACCTGCCGCCTACCAATCCAGTTATGCTTCATCATGTTCCCAGGCAGATGGCAAGAACTATCGAATCTTCAAACAAAAATCGTGTTGCTCTGATTCTGGTTGACGGGCTGGCCTTGGATCAATGGATTAGTATCCGGCAAATTTTACAGGAGCAGTCCAAAGACCTGATAATGCGTGAATCGGCTGTATTCTCTTGGATTCCCACACTCACTTGCGTTTCAAGACAAGCTCTTTTTTCCGGAAAACCACCCCTATATTTTCCAAAATCGATTCATACAACAAATAATGAAAAAAAATTATGGGAACAGTTCTGGGAAGGTTTTAGCCTGCCACGTCTTGATGTGGGATATCAAAGAAGCTTGGGGAATGGGGATGCCATAAAAGCTGTGGATTCTGTTCTGGATCCGGAAAGGACAAAGGTTGTTGGCCTTGTCATCGATACGGTGGATAAGATTATGCACGGTATGCAACTTGGCGCAGCGGGGATGCATAACCAGATCAGACAATGGTGTAAAAAAGGTTTTTTATCCTCCTTGATTGAATATCTTTTGGAACATAATTTTCAGGTGTGGCTGACATCAGATCATGGTAATATAGAATGCAATGGAATGGGACGGCCTTCAGAAGGAGTTATTGCAGAAACCCGAGGTGAGCGTGTAAGGGTTTACCCGACAACCGAGTTAAGGGCACAGGTTGCCAGAAAATTCCCAGGAACGGTAAATTGGCGCCCGAATGGTTTACCTTCTGAGTACTTCCCATTAATGGCCAATGGAATAGATGCTTTTGTAAGTAAGGGCAAAACAATTGTTGCCCACGGCGGTATCTCCATTGAAGAGGTAATTGTCCCCTTGGTGAAATTTGAAAGAAAGTGAACTTAAATGAACAGTAGACATAATAAAATTGGCATAAAACATATAATCCGTCTGGAATGGATGGACAAAACTGTGGACATGATTCTGGCCGGTATGTCGCAGACAGAAATCAGAGAAGAATTAAACGCTTATTTGGCTAATAAAAAGCAGAGTGGCGGAACAGGTGAAAGAGGAGAACAAGCATACAAGAAAGCCGTCACCAATCTGATGCACACTTGGTGCATACCGGATAAGGAAACTTTACCATTCAGAGATGCACTATTGGCCCTGGCAAAAAAGACCCCTATTTCAGACAGAATGCCACTGCACTGGGCTATGATAAGCGCAGCCTATCCTTTTTGGGCCGGTGTAGCAAAGCAGACTGGACGATTGCTGAATCTTCAGGATCAAATCACCAAAAAACAAATCATTCAACGGCTTAAAGAGCAGTATGGTGATCGGGAAACCATCAGCCGTTATGCGAGGTATGTTATCCGGTCCTTTGTTGCCTGGGGTATTCTTAAGGATGCTTCCGTCAAAGGTAATTATCTCCCGATTAGTCACATTTCAGCAGATCAGCACCAAACTGTTGTATTGGTGGAAAGTCTGCTGCTTGTCTCACCCGAATCTGCACTTGCCTTGAGGGATGTGATGAATTCCCCAGCGCTGTTTCCTTTTAAGACTTCCTTGTTAACGGGGGATTATCTACAGAAGAACTGCTCACGTATCACTGTTAATCAGTATGGCCCAGGAGATGAAATGCTAAGGCTTAAGGATGCAAAAAAGTGAGATTTCTTGGTATTTCCAAAATCATATGCCGCCAAAACATTCATGAATCATTCTACCAAATAATCCTTGATAATAATTGAAATTCAGCAAATTTTTGTACTTCCTGATTTGCAGTATCAATAAAACACTCAAACTGCTCAAGTGGCATGAAAAGACCGGCCATATCCATTTGATTAAAAAAAGTCATGCGGTTGATGAGGTGACGTTCAACTTATCTTTTTATTTCATAAAATACCTGGGTTGAACCAAAGCTTTTGGCGCTATCCATGTAACTTTCAGACATGGTTTTTATATCCTGTTCAATTTCTTCTCGATTCTCATATGTTTTTTTAACCTTCCCGGGGGAACCCACCACAAGTGAATAGGGGGGGATAATTGTTTTTTCCAACACAATAGCGCCCGCAGCGATTATGGATCCACGCCCGATCATTGCTTGGTTCATAATGATGGCCCCCATCCCGATGAGACAATCGTCAGCAATTGTGCAGCCGTGGAGGATACTTCTATGGCCAATGGTAACCCCGTTTCCAATTTTTAATGGTATATTTTCATCAGCATGACAGGTACAAAGATCTTGGATATTGGTTCGTTCACCAATTCTGATATTAGCCAAATCACCCCGAAGAACCGATTGAAACCAGACAGAGGTGTTTTTGCCAATATACACATCTCCAATAATTTGGGCTGTTGGTGCGATATAAACACTCGGGTGGAGTTTGGGTTCATAGCTTTTATATGAATAGAGGGTCATGGGGTCTCCTTGCCGTGGTTTTAACATTAATCATTTTTGAGTTATAGGGGTGAAATTAATTTATTTCCAGTGATATTTTTTTTGATGAATCGTATCAAGTTAACAAGAATAAAGAAACCTGGTCGTTTGAAACAGAAAAGAACAGAGGTTTGAGAGAGTCCTTGAAGTCGGAAATGGTAAGTTTGATTGACAAATCTGTTAAAAATCTATAATAATTTCATTCTTTTAAAATATTGGCTCCTATTTTTATTTAATAGGGGCAGCCAGACTTTTTACCGGAACCTGAAGGATAAAAATTTAAAGTGAGCCCCATCGGCACGGACCCCAACAGCCTATACGAAAAATCGAGCAAACAATCGGGCAAAAAACCAGATATGATCATAAACAAAAACAATTCTGAGCCCCCCATTGCGCAGAAAGAACAGATTCTGGCAGCCTTGGTCGAGTGTATCCCCCTTTTGGAAACCCTGGCAGAAAAGTCCGAGCTTCTGGCCCTTTTGCCCGAATCCCAGCGCATCGCTTTGATATCCGCGGCAGGGAAAATATCCCGGCCGGACAAACGAGAGATTAAAAAGCGGAACAAAGACAAAAAAGCCCAGAAACGAAACGCCATAGTTGAAAAAGAGCGTCGTCTGAGGGCTGGCACCGGGATTCGACGTGCCCGTGAGGATGCTGTTTTTACCGCCCCCCAACAGATTTGCGGCCCAAAACCTTTGATGGAGGAAAATCCACATACCCTGGAAACGCCCCGGAACTGTTATGTGTGCAAGGCCGAGTTTAAAGTCCTCCATCATTTTTATGATACCATGTGTCCGGAATGTGCAGCGTTTAATTATCAGAAACGCTTCCAGACGGCTTCTTTAAAGGGGCAGGTAGCATTGATCACCGGTTCCCGGCTCAAGATCGGCTACCAGGCCACTGTGATGATGCTAAGAGCTGGGGCAAAGGTGATTGCCACCACTCGGTTTCCCAAGGATTCGGCGCTGCGTTTTTCCCGTGAATCTGATTTTTCCGATTGGGGCGCAAGACTCCAGGTTTACGGGCTGGACCTTCGCCATACGCCCAGCGTGGAGCTGTTTTGCGATTATATTGCAAATACCTACCAGCGGCTGGATATTCTGATCAACAATGCCGCCCAGACCGTCCGGCGGCCTCCGGGGTTTTATGCCCACCTCATGGACACTGAAGCAAAGGATGTGGGTCAATTGCCAGCAGATGCCCAGGCGTTGCTGGGAGAGTACCAGACCTGTATTTCCCAATTGGAATATGGGGACTGTGCCAATCTGGGCGCTGAAAAAGCCCTGCCCGTGACCTGGAATGGTACGGCCCCGGGGGTGGGGTTGCGCATGTCTGCTCAATTGTCCCAGATTCCTTACTCCTATGACCATTCCCTGGATGTGCCTGCTGTTTTTCCGGCGGAAAGACTGGATGCCGACCTCCAGCAGGTGGACTTGCGCAAGACCAATTCCTGGCGGCTACGTCTGGGGGATATCCAGACCTCGGAAATGATGGAAATTCAGCTGGTCAATGCCGTGGCCCCCTTTGTTCTGTGCAATCGGCTGGCAGATTTAATGAAGCAGAACTATACCGGGCAAAAACATATGGTCAATGTTTCTGCCATGGAAGGCAAGTTTTTACGGTTTAAAAAAGGCAGCCGTCATCCCCATACCAATATGGCCAAGGCAGCCCTGAATATGCTCACCCATACCGCCGCCTCGGATCTGGCCAAATACGGAATTTTCATGAATGCCGTGGACACGGGCTGGGTAACGGATGAGGACCCTGCTATCCTGGCCCGCCTCAAAGAGGACCGCCATGATTTTCAGCCCCCTTTGGATATTGTGGATGGGGCAGCAAGGATATGTGATCCTTTTTTTCACGGCATCCTCACCGGAAAACACTGGTGCGGCAAATTTTTAAAGGACTATTTTCCCATCGACTGGTAGGAACAGATCCCTGACTTCCAAGGAGAGGGGGCTATATCTGGGAAAAGATGCTGTCTCACGAGGTTTTTTGAGGTTCAATGATAGGGCCGGTTACCAGCATCGGTGATGCTTCAATCTCTTCGGCAGACATCAGGCTGACCACCCTTTCAAACGAGCTTAAAATCATGAGTTGTTCCCAGTCTTTGATTTTGGAAAATTGTTGGGTGAATGTTTTTTGTAAGAGGGGGGGGAGTTCTTTGATGATTTCTTTCCCGGCTTCTGAAAGAGAAAGACTTACCGCCCGCTTATCATCTTCCCGTTTTCTGCGCAGGAGATACCCTTTTTTTTCAAGGCGCTTGGTAATATCTGTGATGGTTGCCTGGCTGAGACTTGTGATTTTTGACAAGGGCGTAACCGAGATCTTATCCTGTTTTGAAATTTCTTGAAGCACAATAAGCTGCGGCCCTGTTAATCCAAAGGACTTATTGAGCATCCTGGAATGAATATCAATTGCCTGTATGATTTTCCTGAGAGCGATTAATAACTCTCTGCATCGTTGTTCGTCTAATCGGTTCATTCCCTGTTGTCCCTGTTTCTAAATATACCATTGGTGTTTTTTTGAAATGATCTTACTCTATTTTCAGAAATGGATCAATATAGGATCTGTCCATTGCAATTTAAACAAAGTATTCTAAGTATATTTTAATGTAATAATTCACTAAAAATTTACTTAAACCACTATTTTAAAAGGATTTGAGTGAACAATTAGATTGTTTTTGCCGTGTGTTGAGTTGACAAAGTGCATTGTATACGATATATTAATTTTTTTGACTTTACTAGGTTTGCTATTGATGTATTTGACGCGTTTGCCAGTTTTAATGATTTTTTTGGCAGACAATATAAGGAAAATGAATGGATAAAATAGAGATTCAAAATTTATATAAAGTTTTTGGGCCTGATCCTAAAACCGCAATTTCAATGCTCAAGCAAGGCCATGACAAGAGTGCTGTCCTTGAAAAAACTGGAATGAACATTGGTGTGAATGATGCCTCTTTTACAATAAAAGAAGGCGAAATTTTCGTTGTGATGGGTCTTTCCGGGTCCGGTAAATCCACGCTTGTGCGAATGCTGAACCGGCTTATCAAACCCTCCAGCGGCAAGGTTATTATCAACGGCAAGGATATAACGGCCATGAAGCAGGAGGAATTGGTTCGTTTCCGGCTCAATCATATGAGCATGGTCTTTCAATCCTTTGCCTTGATGCCCCACATGACCGTCCTTGAAAATGCAGCATTCGGTCTTGAACTTGCCAAGGTTGCCCCTGAAAAAAGAAAATCCCGGGCCATGGAAACCCTTGTTCAGGTCGGGTTGGAAGGATGGGAAGATCAATATCCGGATCAGCTCAGCGGGGGAATGCAGCAGCGGGTGGGGCTTGCCAGGGGACTTGCGGTTGATCCTGATATCATACTCATGGATGAAGCTTTTTCTGCA
>Ga0307929_1002676_pt1 | contig 11148 bp, 10 predicted proteins | sample AceLakmetage1330_FD_203160 | JGI IMG/M metagenome (GOLD analysis project Ga0307929, IMG submission 203160) | Saline water microbial communities from Ace Lake, Antarctica - #1330 | ecosystem: Environmental > Aquatic > Non-marine Saline and Alkaline > Saline | place: Antarctica: Ace Lake...
GTCTTTTCGCTAAACACGTCGCGCCAGTATCGTCCCACAGCGGTCATTGTGCCCACGTAGAGGTCACCATCGTTATCGGCCAAAACGTGCTGCAAGAGTGCCTCGGTCAGGTGATAACTACTCTCTCCTTCGTAACGTGAAAGATGGTGATGTGCGAGAAAGACCATCGCGCTGCCCTTGCGGCGTGTGACACCAATCCAGTACTTCAACATGGCGAGTTGAAAAATATTCTTAGGGTCGCGAGGATGAAGACGCGCAAGATCAACGAAACGCTCGCAACCCGCAGGATGATGGGGAGGTGTAAGCGTAATAAGCTTAGATAGTTTTGAAGCATCGGTCTCTGATCCCACCTCCAGGCCTGCCGCCTCAGCGGCTCGCGGGGTATCGTCATCTCTCACATCACTTGGAATGGTATAGCTTGTGGGGACAATCCCAAGAGTCTTTGTTATAAGCTCTGAGCCCTTGAGCATATTGTCCCGTTGTTCAGTGAAGGAGTCAGCGGGATAGGCACTCAGCCAAGGATAGTGCCCCTCCCCCACGCCGGCGTGACGCTTCCAATTATTGTCGGAATCTGCAGCCGCGTGCGTGCCATAGTGGAGGTAACAGTGGTTGCCAATCTCCATCGAAAAGGGTTTTTCATTGGCCGTAGGCCACTCCTGCTCGGGTGCCATATCAACCTCTGTCCGAAGGAACTCTATAAAAGCCGGAATTTCTTCAGATCGGCGGTTCCAACCAAAATGATCACAAAACTGACGGTGCTCTTTTTCGTCAAGACTAAGCTTGGAGGAGAGCATAAGGCTTGAGGGCATGCAGAAACGTCGGGCCATTTCCAAGGCAACTCTGAGTCCCTCCTCCGATTGGAACGTTGCAGGATCATACAAGTCCTGATCCCCACGCCATACAAAGGCCCCACTGCAACCGTGCTTCCATCGGGTTATGGTTGCTTTGGTGATCTGTAAATCATCCTTGGCAAATACCGACTCCATGCAGAGCGTTCGCTTTACGCAGAAGTCACCATGCATAACCTGAACGGAAATGGTGTTTGATCCGCTTGGGTTGACTGCAGTGACAGAAAAGGGGATAGAAACAACCTTACCTGGCGCGGGCATAACCGATTCAGTTGAGGGAGTCTCGGAAATCTTGATGTCATTACTGTCCGTGGCTATATGAGTCTCCAGAGGAAGCTGGGGGAGGATCTTGCTGGGATTCAGCACTAGCACCTCGAATTCTTGCGTTGTGCCTACCGGCCAATGCCCGAGAGCATGCACAGATCCAGTGCGATGGAGCACAGGCCCACGTATGGAAACGATAAGTTGTGGTACAGGCAGCGGGACCGTGTGACGTGAGGGGCCGAATTGTTTCGCAAGCCGTCCGGATCTGTAGAGAAGGTCCTTATGCAGCGACCAGATCCAGAGAAAAGCAAGAGCGACAGCAATGGCACACGCACTCCCCGCACCAACAACGATCCACCATCCTGCGGTGATACCAATCAGCAGCAGCGTATCGACAATAGCGCGCCCCAATCGCAGCTTTATCTCAACTGTTTCGTAGACCAGATTCGCCGCAAGCATCGCACCCCCAGCGCGAAACCGCGCAAGAAAAACGCACTTACTAAGCAAGAAGACCAGCGTGGCCGGCACAAGTAAAACTAAGATGATGATTGTCACAATATTATTCATAATTCAGATCAGCGTTATCTGCGGCTAAAGAAGAATTGAACCGCGGATTACGCAGATATACGCGGATAGGGAAAACCCTCATACATTTTCAGCAGAGCCTGAGCATCCGCGTTAATCCGCGTAATCCGCGGTTAAAATCAGCAGAGCCCAGCAGAACCAGAGCATCCGCGTTAATCCGCGTAATCCGCGGTTAATCCCTTCCCTTTCCTAATAGCCAGCGCAACAGTTGCTCCAACAAAAATGCCAAGTTCGTTCATTGCGATATCCCGCCACTCACAGCCACGCCCTAAAACAACATATTGTTGGATCAGTTCGCTAGCAAGGCTTGCTGCAGTCAAAAGCAAGAGCACCCGAACGTACGTTTTGAACCCGGCATTTAGGGGAAGACACGAACCCAAGAAAGCGAGTCCCAGAAAACAGAATCCATGCACGGTTCTGCTACTATGCAACACTTTGTAGAAAGCTTGTTTCGTGTGGGGTTTGACTGTCTTAGTTGCTTCGATGGTCCTGTTGGTTTCCCTAACCGTCTCAGCAGGCACAAACATAACGACCGAAGTCATCACCAGCCATGCCAGAAACAGTAAATATATTAGAGTACGCTTCATTCTATCCCAATACGCGGATGTACACACATAGATCTATAAACGGGATTTGAACAGGAGGCAGCAGAGGTAAAAAGGAGCACAATCTCAGCCCTCACGTTTCAGCCCCCATTCCTTCCCTCTGCAACCGCGTCACCGACACCCGCCCCCCCCGACTCACCGCCCCCCCGATTCACCGACCACCGATTCACCGATTCACCGACTCACCGACTCACCGCCCCCCCCCTCCTGCGTTGGATACGCTACTGAATCGCATCCAACGTCTCGTCAATAGAGGCAACTGTCATGCCGGGGCGCATTTCCCAGCCCTCTGACACTGGACACACAATCCAAGTGTGCTCAGGCGCGATATCACCAAGAATTGTCATGCAACCTTTTGTCACTTGCGGCGAAATCGATGCTTTGAACTCGAATGCCAAGCGGCGCGTTCCTTGCTCCATGACCAGGTCTACCTCCTCCCCATTAGAGGTACGGCAAAACGAAGGTCGCCACCCGGGAAGCGCCGCGCACAACTGCTCAATACACCACCCCTCCCAGGAAGTGCCAATCACAGGATGCCCTTGAAGCCCATCCATATCTTGAATCTCCAGAAGACTATGCAAGATTCCTGAGTCGCGAATATAGACCTTGGGCGATTTAACAAGGCGTTTCCCGAGATTGGCCTCCCATGGCAATAACAGGCGCAGCATAAAGCTCTGGCTCAGTATCCCTACATATTTTCTGGCCGTCGTATGGCTCACCCCTAACGCCTGACCTAATGCGGCTGTGTTAAGCGTTCGACCGTGGTGATGTGCAAGCATTCGCCAAAGGCGCCCCAGCAATTCCGACGACGAACCCACGCCCAGAAGTGCGATATCCTTTTCGAGAAACGTCTGAGTAAAGGACTCCCTCCACGCGCGACTAGCGGATTCATTGCTTGCCAGCAAACTCCCAGGAAACCCCCCCCTCACCCACTGCTGCTCAATATTATCGACGCGCCCCCCTCGGCACTCCTGTCGCAGGAGTGGGGTCAGTTCATGATACCGGATGCGACCGGCCAACGATTCTGAACTTTGCCTCAGGAGTTCCGGAGATGCGGATCCAAGCACCAAAAAGCGATACCGTTGTTCCGGATCATCCGCCAAAACGCGCAGCACCGTAAATATATCAGGAAGGCGCTGTATCTCATCAAGAACGACCAATTTATGGGTCTGTCGCGACAGAAACCACTCTGCATCAATTAGTTTTCTCTGATCCGAGGCTCGCTCAAGATCCAGATAAACCACATGCTCAGAATCCTGCGCATCGGCTATGTTTCGCGCCAGCGTAGTTTTCCCGCATTGGCGTGGCCCCAAAATCGCAGTTACCGGCACCTCTGCTAAGGATGAGGCTATCCGCGGTTCAATCCCACGCAAGATATAGTTATGTACTCTGCCACTCATACTTTCAGATTACATAACAAAAGCGCATCTTCAAGACTATTCATTCTCACTCCCATCCCGCAAGCACTCCAATATTGAGACATACATAGAACTTCACCGCGGATTACGCGAATTGCACTGATAAAAGAGGAACACTCATCGAAGCGAAGACCCTGAGCCTGCCGAAGGGCGACCTCCGACCTCAGACATCCCTTCATCTATTTCAGAACACCAACAACATCATTAGGTGTAATTACAATTGTATCTGAAATCCCTATTGCTGAAGAGTTTTCTCTTATAAAGATTACCTGCACAATATTCTTTCCCTCCGCAAACGGGAGATTACCTGCCACGATTCTAAGTTTCTTAGATAGTGTTTCCGCATTTGCTTTTTGCCATTTTGCTTCACCAATCAATATAGATTTTCCGTCATGTGATTCGGCAACAATGTCAATTTCAAGAGGCTTCCCGTCTAATCCGTTTCCCCACCAGCGTCGACCAACGCCCCAACCGAAATGCTCTATATCCAGCTGCGGAAGAACCTGTCTGGCTAATTCCTCCCACATTTCCCCCACATGTGATGCAAAGCGGGGTTTTAGTTTTTGGCAGACTCTTGATGTCAACCCCATTTCAAGTAGAGACTTTTCCGGATACACAAAACGAAAATAGAAACTCAAAAACGGATCATCCAATTTGTACAACGTGCGTTTTGAAGAGCGGGGATTATGTCCAAAGGGGTATTCCCTTCGTATATACCCCAATTCCATCAAAGTTGATATTGGACGCGCAAGACTACCGGCTGGTTTTCCAAGACGTGATGCAATTTCGGACAGACGGTGGCAACCTGCGCCTACCAAAGATAGAATTGAGTATGGCTGCACGGCACTTCGGAGATCATCGGCAAGTAACCGTATCGGTTCATCGTGAAGTATACCATCCCGATCCAGTATTATGTTCGTGAACGCTTCCGTTATACTATCGTAATCGGCAGCCAGTTCCCAATAGCGAGGAACACCACCGAACACGGAGTAGTATTCTAGTGCTGCTGTAGCATCCAATTTGAGAGCATCTGCTATCCATCCCACCGACAAAGGGCGTACTTTAATGATTTCACTGGCACGACCATAAAGAGGAGCGTTGGCATCTAATGCAATCCCGTGCATCATCCGCTGAGATGAACCACAGAGAAGAATAGATGCACCAGGGCCATCAGGACGATCAATCAGTTTTTGCAGGATACTAGGCAATTCTGGAGAATTTCGGACAAGATAAGGAAATTCGTCAAGAATCAGACGAGTTCCTTTCGGCACAGCACGAGCCATGCTTGATAAAATCGCATCCCATGATGGATACAGAACAGTATCAAAGCCAGGAACCATGCGAGCAATTTCTACCGCCAAAGAGTGGCGTTGAAGCGTGCTGTCGCTTTGATCGGCAAGAAAATATATAGTTTCAGTTGTTCTCAAATGTTGCAATAAACGAGATTTTCCACAACGCCGCCGACCATAAACGATAGCCAATTGTGGATTATCGGAATTCCATAACTTCTGTAGTTTTTCTATTTCCTTATATCGATTCAGAAAAGGAAGCTTCTTCATTTTTCATCTCTCATTAACATGTTTCACAAACATTATGTTTGTTAAGCATGTTGTTCAAGTTAAAACTCGAGTTAGGAAAAGCGCGGGAAGGCAGGCGGGCAGGCCACACCGCAATCGCGCTGACGCGCGCAAGCTGGCGGGCAGGCGGTGGGGAGTGGAGAGTGGATGGCTCTCCCATCCGCCGAAGGCGGTGGGAATGCCTCTTGAGATGATTGGCATTAGTGTTAATTAGTGCAGATTAGTGCAGATTAGTGGTTCCGACCTCTGACTTCCGACCTCTGATCTCAGATTTCTCAAAGCGAAGCGAAGACCCTGAGCCTGCCGAAGGGCACTCCCACTGTCCCTATCCGCGCCCATCAGCGTAATCCGCGGTTAAATCTCTTCTCTCAGGAAGCAAATAGAACCGCGGATTACGCAGATTGCACTGATAAAAGAGGAACAGACTCCCAACCTTCCTCTCCCACATCTCACTTCTCACTTTCCACATTCCACTCTCTCCTGCCACCACTCCACAATCTCCGCCCCCGTAGCGCACCACGGATTCTGCTCTGCAAGTCTTTCCAGCAGCTGCTCATAGACCCATTGCCAATCCGCATACTCCGGCTCATTGAAATAGTTATTGTGCCACAGGAGTGAGACCAATCCGCCCTGTTCAATTACGGGCGTAATGGCGTCCCATGCCGCCTCAAGCGCGTCCTTCCCATTGAGCTTGAGAGAGCGAAAGAGGGTACAGTCCATCACTGTCAACGGGAAGACGGTGAGTCGGTGAGTCGGTGAAGCGGTTGTCGGTGAGTCGGTGAGTCGGTGAGTCGGTGGTCGGTGGTCGGTGTCGGGGGCAAAGAACGGGGACATGTGTCCATCCTTTGGGCCTAGCTTATGAGCATCCCCAAACGTGGCGTCATAGCTAAAACCTGCAGTAGATTGTGCGGCCCACGTTGGGGCGCCATCATGCCGTAGCAGATGATTTCGTATGCCTGTCACCTTAATGGACAGAGCCGATTCGAGATCCTTGCGGCATTGCTGGTAGCGTTCTATTTGATTCAAGCATTTAACGCCGCCGTGCATGCCGATTTCGCCATTAGCAGCCTGAATGCGTTCAATGATCTGATGCAGCGCGGGATCAGCCAGTCGGTAACGCGGACCATTTTTCGAAGCAGTAACATCATGCAGGACGTAGAACGTGGATCGGAACCCATGTTTCGCTTCAATTGTCAGAATGGTTTCAAAATCCTGGATTGGCTTTTTCGGGGCAAACAGCATTCGCGCCAGTCGTTTCACCGCCAGCTTCACATTGCCTGGCTCGCCCTGCGTCAGCACCCGCCGGATATGATTTGCCGTTGCCAGAAAATGAAACAACTCCCGATCATGGATCTGATCAATATCGTGAGACAGAAAGAGGGCAAATGGGGCGGCATTTGGCCAGACAATATTTGATGATTTAGTCATAATTAGAGAGATGTTGCTTTCGTTATCAAGCCGGCGTCACGCAGTGACCAGCTTGCTCCCCGGGTGCTCATAGAGCCCTTCAAGGGTGCCCAGTTCACCTTCTCTATCCCGAAAGTTATTCATATTTCAAATATAATACTCAACAAACGAATAGACACAATTCGCAATGTCGGAGATCGGGGGTCGGATGTCCGACCAGCGATTCACCGATTCACGGACTCACCGATTCACCGACCACCGCCTCACCGACCACCGACTCACCGATGAACCATTTCACAGAGCCACGCTACAGATTTACCATTCAATAACATAAAAAGGCTTCGCCGGTATGCTCTTCCCTGGCTATGCCCCCGAAATTTGGCCGTTCCATAGTTCTGTCAGGAATTGATTGATAGGGAGTATCTCTATATTGTCGTCAGTGCGTCGCGCCTTCGGGTCCATTGAGACCAGAATAGACCGTTTTGGACTAAATTCCTCTTTAAAAGCACGCAGGCCGCGCAGGTCATGATTGGCTGCCATGCGGGTAGCCTTGATTTCAACCGCCACCTCGCCGTCACCCAGTATAAAATCAACTTCAAGCTGTGATGTGGTTCGCCAGTAGGCTAGGGGCAGCCCATTTGCATAGTCGCGCCATGCAACCAGTTCCATAAAGATGAAATGCTCCAGTGCTCGCCCCCAGAGTTCCGATCCCGGCTCAATGGTGCCCCGACGTGCCAGTGCCCCGGCGACACCGACATCGAAAAAGTAGAAGCGAGGTGCATGGATGGTTCGCCGTCGAGCCCGCCGTGTATAGGCGGGCAGGATATGGCCGACAAGGGTCTGTTCAAGAATCTCGAAGTATGCCTTTACCGTGGGGGCGCTGACCCCGCAATCGCGTGCAATGTTCTGGTAGACGACCATTTCGCCATTTGTCAGGGCCGCAATTTCAAGGAACCGTCCGAAAGCCGGAAGGTTGCGCACGGCGGCCTCGGCTGCGATTTCCTCACGCAGATACGCGCCAATATAGGCATCGCGTAACGTTCGACTATCGCTTGTGCCGTAGTGAGGCGGCAGTAGCCCCTGGTTAAGGGCGTTTGACAGATTGAAATCAGGAATTTCTGACGATGTTAAAGGGTGGAGTTGAAGGGTCGGCGCCCGACCACCTAGCAAATTAGCGTGGCCACGTTTGACTTTGCGGGCACTAGAACCGCAAAGGATAAAACGCAGCCCCAGCCGTTCGATCATCCAATGCACCTCGTCCAGCAAATCCGGAACCTTCTGAATTTCGTCGATAATGATCGGGGTGACTTGGTTGGAGCCCGTCAATTTCCGCTGTTGCAATTCCTGTCGGATGATACCGGGATTCTGAAGGCACCGCCTGTATTCGTTCGATAACAGCAAATCGTAAACGATGGCCTCAGGGAAATGCGTACGCAGCAATGTGCTCTTGCCGGTCTGCCTGGGCCCCCAAAGAAAACAGCTATGACGGTTGCAAATATCCAAATTGACGGTTCTTTTATACATGACAATCCAAAGTAGCGGTTTGGTTTGTCATTACAAGGCAAATTTTAATTTCGGATATAGCCACAGAGCATAATCTCCCTTTTCGTGTTGTTCGTGTGTTTCGCTGCGCCCTCTATAGCAAGATGGGTGGTCATAAGCCCGAGCAACCCGACTTCCGATCTCCCGACCACCGTCCCACCGACTCACCGACTCACCGTCCCACCGACTCACCGATTCACCGACTACCGACTACCGACTCACCGCCCCCGCCCCCCCCCGCTTCTGCGGAAAACAGCGAGGAGATCAGCCGTACAGTTGGGGTCGTGTTGGCGTGCTGAATGAGTGCTTTGGTGAATCCACTTCTACTAAAGAGTAGCCATTGGATATTGGCGGCCAGAGGGAGAGACTCCCGCTTTGCGGTTTCCTGCAGGTGATCCAGAACCGAGAGCCCTACCTTCTTGCGGGACCACTTGCACTCGCCGAGTAGCGTAAACTGGTACTTCTCATTCACGGCCGCAACGTCGATCTCGTAATGGGCGGTCCACTGTCGCCCAACATTGATGGTACCGGTTCCCGAGGTGAGGTGGGCTTTTGTGTAGTGGCGACAGAGTTCCTCATAACAGTACTGAATATGGTGGTCCAGGAGGGGGCGTAGTCTCTCGAGTGCGGCGAGAGTGGCATCGAGTTCGAAGTAGCTTTCATACGGATAGACGCAGCCAAACCAGAGTCGAAGAAAGGGGTCGGTAATGTCGTAGACTCCACGCTTTGAACGGGAGGGGTTCTTCTCCGAGACCGGGACACTGCGCCTGACAATGGAGAGATCCCGCAAGAGCGATAGGTAGCGGGTGAGTGAGTTTGCGGGTTGTTGCAGCCGTGATGCCATCTCGGAAATACGGGTAGCCCCTGATGCAATAGCTTCGAGCAGACTCCAACAGACATTTGGGACATCAATTTCATCCTGCAGAAGATAACGCGCCTCGGCATGCAGCGGAGCGCTGGGAGCAAGGATGCCACGCGTAAGTGCCGCATCGAAGTCGGCAAACGCCGAAAGCAACTCGAGGTAGCGAGGGACGCCGCCACAAAGCGCGTAACGCTCGACACAGTGAGTCTCGGTGACGGAGGGCAAAAAGGCGCGCACGTGCGAGTATGGTAGAGGGCGCAGCAGGATACTGGCGTCGGAGCGACCATAAAGGGGGGAGCTGTGCGATAGCGTCTCCCTGTACATCATGGATGTCAGAGATCCACATAGTACCAGCATCACATTTCCCTGTTTCCAGTGTTCATCCCACCATTTCTGAATCAACGACGAGAAGGCACGATCCGTCTGGCAGAGGTATTGATACTCATCCAGGACCAGAATGGTCTTCTTGGTGGGGTCGCGGAGGCGATCGAATGCGGCAAAAAGATCGTACCACTCCGAATAGGAGGCCTGTGCGAGAATCGACTCATTGAGCGCGTCGCCCATGGCGCGGGCAAGCGCATTGCGTTGCGACACCTCTGCCGCCTTGTCGGCCATATAGTAGACGCATGGCTTGGATTTGGCAAAGCGCCCTAGCAGTGTCGTCTTACCCAGTCGACGCCGGCCGTACAACACCACCAGCTTGCTCCCCGGGTGCTCATAGAGTCCTTCAAGGGTGGCCAGTTCACCTTCTCTATCCTGAAAGTTATTCATATTTCAAATATAATACTCCAAAAACGAATAAACACAAGTCGTGATGTCGGAGATCAGAAGTCGGATGTCCGACCAGCGATTCACCGATTCACGGACTCACCGCTTCACCGACAACCGACTACCGTTTCACCGCTTCACCGATTTCACCGACCACCGATTCACCGACTCACCGCCTCACCGACTCACCGACCCCCGTCTCACCGTCTCACCGTCTCACCGACCACCGATTAACCGTTGCCAGGAAATGAAACAGCTCCCGGTCATGGATCTGATCAATGTCGTGGGACAGAAACAGTGCGAAGTTTGCGTCATTGGGCCAGATTGTGTTTTTGGGTTCAGTCACTGGGAGGATTGTGAAGTTATAAAGTTGGGATTACAACACTGGAAAAGTTAACCACGGAATACGCGGAAGGACGCGAAAAATGGTGTTAATTTGCTTGGCAAGCATGCCCGCGAAAATCCCCATCATGGGGTTCTTGAAAAAGCTAAAATCACCGCTTCACCGCTTTACCGACTCACCGACCTACCGCTTCACCGGTCACCGTCTCACCGACTCACCGCTTCACCCCAATCGCCATAATCAGCGGATGCAGATTCACCCTGCCCAGTGTCAGAATTTGAACAAACATTGCCAGCGCGGTAACCACAAGACCTTTCAATCCGCTGGACTCGCGAGCCAGAGAACGCTCCACGGAACGCACCCCAAATCCGGTCGATTCAAGAATGTGCCGAAACTTCACTGGATGCCCAACGAATTAACGGGTGCCTGAGTATTGTTTATTGAAAGATGCTTACTCATCTGTCATTCATCCGTAAGGCCCAATTCCTGCATCACAGTTTCGCGTCTGCAATCATCCGATTTCCAAGGCATACAGTTTCGCCGCAAAAGCTTTACAGGTACCCCAGCGACAAGCGTCATCGGCGCCACACTTCTATTAACAAGTGAACATGCACCTACCGAAGCATAGGCGCCGATCTCGATATCTCCAGTGGGCTGACCACCAAGCAAAGTACTTTCACATCCAATGTAGCAGCCTTTACGCAGGATCAATCTATGATCCTCGGATCGCGGACCATGGCAAGCAAACGTAACCCTGTAGCTTACAACCACATCATCCTCAATGACCATGCGGTGGGGGTGCATGCAGCGGTTCCAAATAGGCGGCAATGCCGGGGGTCTGATCCTGTCGCGAGGAAACGCTCGGAGGATTTGGACAGCAAGAGGAGTCCGGTGCGTATGCATCGGTTGGCGGAACTGGGGTTGTCAAT
>Ga0307929_1002678_pt1 | contig 11147 bp, 9 predicted proteins | sample AceLakmetage1330_FD_203160 | JGI IMG/M metagenome (GOLD analysis project Ga0307929, IMG submission 203160) | Saline water microbial communities from Ace Lake, Antarctica - #1330 | ecosystem: Environmental > Aquatic > Non-marine Saline and Alkaline > Saline | place: Antarctica: Ace Lake...
AACGCACCACAGAAGCTTACGTTGTGCACCATGCCGATTTTATGACATTTCTGCCTTTTAAGGAGAGATTGATAGTTTAAATAACGAGACCACCAAGGTTTTAAAAACCTTGGTGGTCTTTAGCAAAAAGTTTAAAACAAGACCTTCCAGGTTTCTCCGGACTTTATGCACTGGCAAAACCTGGAAGGTCTTTTTGTTTGGGTCTAAATTCCTGACCAACCAACCTTCGCTACGTTTCGCTTGGCGGAGAGGGAAGGGATGCCTGGCTTGCTCACCTCGCTAAAACTACGGCGAAGCGGTTCGGCGTAGCATGGAAACCCAGATTGAACTCATTTTTACATACGAACGCTAACTGGCTGTGAACCGGGATTTGCTGTTTGCTATCGTTTTTATCTTTTTTTCAATATACTTTGAATTCATTATCCTGATAACCCCCATATAATCCAACTTGAACTCAATTAAATCTCCAACTTTATACTTCTTTTTGTTTTCGTCAAGGTCAATTACGATCATATCTGAACTTGCACCTGCTACCTTTAAGCTTTTATCAACTAACTCAATATGGTCAGTTTCTACGTCGAGTAAACCCAGATCAATAATTGCCCTGTAGGAAGTTTCGCCAATATTAGATTGGTCAATTTGATAACTTTCCCCTTCAACATTTGTTCCCATTTCACCCATTGGAACAAGTGGTTTTTCGATTAATTCGATTATTTCGGAATACAAACTAAATACACCAGAGTGCATTTTTTTAAATTTTGTATTGTTATAAACATCTGTGCCAAGAAATAAGGTTTCACCGACGCGAAAATGATTAATCCCTTTTGGTAAAAGATTTTGAAAAATCAGCGGTATTGTTACCGAAGAACCACCTGAAACATAAGGAATTTGCTTGTCAAATTTTGCTTCAATTAATTGCTCGTATAAGCTAAGTTGAATTAATTTATCGTGATTTGGCAGCACTCCATACAAACAAGAAAGGTTAGTCCCAATTCCAACTACTTTAATGTTTTCCAAATTGAAAACACGTTCATAAAACGCGATAAAATCTTCACCTAAAACACCTTCCCGAAGTTCGCCAAGCTCAATCATTATAATGATTTTGTGCGTCTTATTTTGCTTTACAGCTTCTTTCGATAAAAATTTAATCGTATCAAACTCGGTATTCATACTAATATCTGCATATTTAACAATACTCGATATCGAGCGTTTTGCAGGAGGCTTAATATATATGGTTTCAATTTTAGGGTTAATTAGTTTAATTTCCTTCAAATTGGACACACGAGAGTCGCATATTTGGCTAATATCAAATTTAAGCAGTTCGGTTAAAAACGTTTTATTACCGCTTAACAATTTGGATACAATAGCCCATTCAATCCCGTTTTTTTTAAAGAGGTTGTTGAGGTAGTCAAAATTAGATTTTAGTTTCTTGGTGTCTAGTGTTACAAATGCCATAATTGTTAGTTAAAATTAAACAATGAATTGTATTTATATTGTAATTTATTAAGTCGTATATACCGAATTAAATAGTACGTAATCCGTTGTTAAATCAGTTCCCCATCCTTTTGATTTGGCTTTTCCATTGTGAAGATCCAGCACAATTTTAAGATGTGATTCCCTCAATAATTTTTTTATATAGTTCGTGTCGAATTCTAAAGGGAATCCTTTTTCAAGAACCATTTCCGTTTTTTTATCAGAACCAATAAAGAGGTCAATTTTTTCATAATCAAAAGGAAGACCTGCATTACCAGCGGCACTTATAATTCTGCCCCAATTTGGGTCGCGGCCAAACATGGCTGTTTTAACAAGGGCAGAATCTGAAATTTTCCGAATCATTGTTCTTGCATAATCTTCCGACGGCGCATTCACTATTTCATATTCGATAAACTTTGAAGCTCCTTCCCCATCCGAAACTATAAGCTTAGCCAAATGTATCATCATTTCTTCAAGATGTTTTTTGAAAATGGCATAACCTTCGTCTTTTTTTGATTTGATGATCTCATTTTGAGCCAAACCATTAGCCAATACAATAACCATATCATTGGTGGAGGTATCACCATCTACCGTAATCATATTAAATGATTTATCAACCGTTTCCTTTACCATGGTTTTTAAAAGTTTGGGTTCAATGGCAATATCTGTAACCATAAACGCCAACATCGTAGCCATATTTGGATGAATCATTCCAGAACCTTTAGCAAATCCCCCCATATTAATTTCACGTTCATCAACTTCAAACTCAACAAATCCTTCTTTTGCAAATGTATCAGTGGTTAAAATAGCATTTGCAACAAATGATCCTGCGTTAGATCTGTTGGTCAGATTTTTTGCATTTTCTTTAATTCCTTCCACAATATCCATGGTTGGAAATTTTACGCCTATAATGCCCGTAGATGCTACCAACACTAAATCCTCGGCAATACCCAACTCTTCAGCCAATGTATGTGTCATTGCTACTGCACCTTCCATACCTTGTTTTCCTGTGGCAGCGTTTGCATTTCCTGCATTTATTACAATTGCCTGCGCTTTGCCATCGGCAATATTGTTCCGCGATACAGTAACTGGTGCTGCCACTACTTGGTTTTGCGTAAATACCGCTGCAGCACTTGCCGGGACTCTTGAGAAAATGATTGCTAAATCTCTTCGCATAGATTTAACACCTGTATGTGCTCCCCAACACGTGATTCCTCTTACGTTTGTTATATTTTTAATCATTTTTGTAAATATTATTGTTAGTAAAATTTTCTTTTGAATTAAAATACTAAGGGTTTAACGGAATAAGGTTTAATCCTTTTGTTTGTTCTAAACCAAACATAATATTCATATTTTGAACTGCTTGTCCTGCTGCTCCTTTAATAAGATTGTCGATAACACTAATAATAATCACCATATTTGTTCGCTTATCATACGTTACAAATAAATCACAATAATTGGTTCCCCTCACATCTTTTATGGCTGGTTCCTGCTTCCTCAATCTGACAAAAGGCGCATTTGCGTAAAATGTAGTATAAAGTTCTTTGAGTTTTATTTCATCCATTTTTTTAGTTGGGCGTGCATAAATAGTTGTCAGTATTCCCCTATCAACCGGCAATAAATGCGGTGTAAATTGAATGCAGGTATTTTCTCCAGAAACTTCATCCAGAATCCCTTGTATTTCAATAGTATGTCTATGATACTTAAGTCCGTATGCCTTGAAATTATCATTAACATTTGAATATAGGTTTACCGATTTCGCTTTTATCCCTGCTCCTGTAACACCTGTTTTTGAATCTGCAATAATTCGGTCTGCTTCAATCAGGTTGGCTTCCAGCAATGGTGCCAGGCCTAAAATTGCTGTTGTGGGAAAACAGCCAGGATTCGCAATTAAACTCGCTTTTTTAATTTTATCAAAATACAGTTCCGGACTTCCAAAAACGGCTTTTTCAATACCTTCAGGATAAATATGCGGAATTTTATACCATTCTTCATACAACTCTTTTGTACTCAAACGAAAATCGCCCGAGAGATCAATAATTTTAAAAGACTTGTCTTTAAAACGTTCGACAAAATCCATGGAAACACCGTGTGGCAAAGCAAGAAATACCAGATCAAGTTCGTACTCATCTATTTGATTGATCGATACCAATTTTTGATCGGCGATTCCTTGTAAAAAAGGATGTACCTCCGAAAATAATTCGCCCGCCCTGCTTTCTGAAGTAATCATAGTGATTTCAACATCTGGGTGATTCGTAAGAATACGCACCAATTCTGATCCGGTATAACCAGTTGCACCAATAATTCCGATTTTCTTTTTACCCATTGTCTTTCAATTCTTTTAATGATTTTTTTAATATTTCTATTGCCTTTTCTAAATCTTCATAACTTATATTTAAAGGTGGCACTAAACGCAAAACTGTGTCGGAAGTAGCATTTGCCAACACCCCATTTTCAAGCATCTTTAACACCAAAGGCTTTGTATCAAAATTAAATTCCACCCCTATCATCAATCCTTTTCCCCGAATTTCTTTTATATCCGGATTATTCATAGCTGAAATTTTTGATACCAACCATTTGCCTTTTTCTTCAGCTTGTTGTAATAGATTTTCTAATTCAACAACTTCTAAGGTTGCTAATGACGCGGCACATACCAATGGATTTCCTCCAAAAGTTGTTCCGTGATCTCCAAATTCAATCGCCGAACTTATTTTTTCATTCGAAAGAATTGCACCTATAGGAACACCACCGCCCAGCGCTTTCGCCAAAGTCATAATATCTGGTTCTACCGCAAAATGTTCTTTGGCAAACATCTTTCCTGTTCGACCAACACCACATTGAATTTCATCGAAAATCAATACTATATCTTGTTCATCACAAAAAGCTCTCAAGGCCTTAAGGAAAGTTCTATCCGCAACATTCACGCCTCCTTCGCCCTGAATTGGCTCAATAATAATGGCTGCCGTATTGTTATCGGCTGCTTTTTTTACAGCTTCCATATTATTAAAAGGCACTTGAGAAAATCCCTGCGGAATAGGTTCAAATCCCTTTTGATATGCTTTTTTTCCTGTTGCAATAGTTGCCAATGTACGTCCATGAAATGAGTTTTCAAAGGAAATAATGTTTCCCCCTCTTCCAATACTATGCGCATATTTCCGAGCTATTTTAATTGCACCCTCAACAGATTCTGCTCCGCTATTCGTAAAAAACACCCGCTCTAAACCTGATAATTCAACCAGTTTTTTAGAAAGCATCACCTGTGGTTCACTCAAATAAAAGTTTGAAATGTGAATTAATTTAGCTGCCTGATCCTGAATTGCTTTTACAACTTTAGGATGACAATGACCAACACTATTAACGGCAATACCTCCCAACATATCAATATATTCGTTGCCTTCCACATCCCAAATATGGGAACCTTTCCCATGATCGAACGTTAATGGGTAGCGTTTAAAAGTTTGCAAATAATATTTTTTATCAAGTTTGTTGTAAGTATCGTTCATTTTGTGTGTCATATTTTTTAATTTATATGCTAATTACTGTCCCAACTTCTTTGTTTTCAAAAAGGCTTACAATTTGCTCTGGAACTGTTCCATTAATGATTCTTGCCAATTTAGCTCCTTTTTCTAATGCAATTGCACATGAATCCATTTTAGGGATCATACCTCCTTGAATTGTATTATTATCTTTCAAGTAATTTATTTCATCAACTTTAAGATTATGAATAAGAGATTTTGGATTGTTCTTGTCGAGCATTAATCCGTCAACATCTGTTAAAATAATATATTGTTCGGCTGAAATAGCACCAGCTATGTGACCTGCGAAAAGATCCCCATTAATATTATAATCAATACCCTTTTTATCGGAAGCAATACAAGTGATTACAGGAATATAGTCATTTTTTAATAATATATTTATTAAAGTAGGATCAACTTTAGCTACATCCCCAACTTGTCCTAAATCAACCAGTTCAATTTTTCCGTTATCTCTGCGCTCATGCATATGCTTTTTAGCCGTAACTATTTGACCGTCTTTTCCTGACAAGCCCACCGCTTTAAAGCCCATTTCATTTATTATTGAAACCAGACTACCATTAACCTTACCTTTCAATGCCATTTCTACATATTCCATAGCTTCAGGTGTAGTTTTTCTTAATCCATCAATGAACTCAGATTCTATATGGGCTTTTTCCAGCGTTTGTTTAATGAACGGCCCACCACCATGAATAATAACAACCTGATAACCTTTATGTTTCAAAGAACAAATATTTTCTAATATCTTTGATTTAAGGTTTTGATTTGTCATGGCATTTCCGCCATATTTAAACAATATTGTATTTTTAACTATCATTATATTTTTTGGATATAAAAGCCATGATTATTGTTTTTCTGCAACTGTTCGTTTAATTAATTCGGATAAATGGGCTAATACTTCGTAATTGAGCTGATCGCTTATATCGCTAAATGCACTTACTTTAATTTCCAGATCGTCTTGTTTTCCAATAATAACGACTTCATCACCAACCTCAGCATTTGACACATTTGAAATGTCGGCAATAATCATATTCATATTTACAACGCCAATCACGCTGCATCTTTGACCCTGAATGAGTACCCTGCCTTTATTGCTCAATGCACGACTATATCCCGATGCATATCCAATTGGGATAAGTGCTGTGTTTATATTTGTTTGTGCAAGATACGAAATTCCGTAGCTGATAAATTCGCCACACTTAACTTCTTTAATGGACATAATTTGACTTTTCCAACTAAGAATACGCTCTAATGGATCTAATTTATGGGCTTTGTTGTTAATATACTGAATAAAAACTTCGGTGCTCGACCAAAAACCGTAAAGCATGATGCCTATTCTCACGATATCCATCCTTGCTTTTGGGTAAATAAATGCGGCTGCAGAATTTGCCACATGTTTATATGTTGGTTTGATGTCATTCGTTTCCAGGATACTTAACATTCTATGATACTTCTTTAACTGTTTTTGTATTCTTGTATGATTTGAAATACTTTCTGCTCCTGCAAGATGTGTACAAAATCCAACTACATTTATAAATTCTTCATTTTCCTTAATCATGGAGATAGCCAAATTCAATTCATCCATATCCAAACCCGACCGATTCATTCCTGTTTCAGCTTCCAAATGAATGTTTGCCTTGATATTTAGTTGTCGAGCGCAGATAATGGCAAGCTGTAAGCGTTCGATATTAAAGATATAAAATTCGATTCCTTTTTCAATTACATCGGTCATATTTTCATCAGAAATCCAACCCATAATCATTATTGTTTGGGATTCTGAAAGGCTATTATATACCCTGATTGCTTCTTCATAACTAAATACGGAATAATGATTTACCCCATGTTTCTCGAAAAGAGGAACAATTTGCTCGATGCCATGCCCATAGGCGTTGGCTTTAACAACTGCCGATATGATAACCTTCTTGCCCATTTTCTTTTTTAAAAAAGCTACGTTATTCTGCAGCGATTTTTCGTCAATGGTTATTACGGAACTATCTGTCATTTTGTAAATTGATTTTTTTATAAATACTATAAAACATGTTTATCCCGCTTTCAATTATTTCATCCGGGAAATCATAATCTGGATTGTGCAGTGGCGGTTGAGAAACACCTGAACCTAAACCAAACAACGCAGTTTTGTATTCTTGAGCGAAATACCCAAAGTCCTCTGACCATTTAAAAGGTTTTTCAATGTATTCTAACGTATAATTATTTTGTTTAGCTGCCTGTTCTACATACCTAACACATTCTTGGTTATTCACACTTGCAGGAAATTCTTCGGAATAGGAAATTTTGCATTCTAAATTTTCTGCTTTCGATATTTCTTTTATTATTTTTTCGGAATGAGCAGTTAACACATCCATATCTTCATTTTCAAAAGAACGCAAAGTGACGCTTATTTCGGCATATCCGGGCGATGTCCCAAAAGAGATTTCGCCCATTTGTATATGAATAATAGTAATTAAAATCAAATCTTTAAAAAGATTTTTATTGTCTTTTAGTTTATGAAGTTGCGCAATAATCTGCGAAATTGAATCTGCAGGACTGATTCCGTTTTCAGGTTCAGCTGCATGGGCAGTTTTACCGAAAAGCTTAATTGTCATTCCCTTTGAAGCTGCAGAAAAACTGCCATCTTTCACTACAATGTTGTGTTTTTTAACCCCCGGAATATTATGTAACGCAAAAATATAATCGGGCTTAATATTTTTAAATGCAGCATCATTCACAACATCTAAAGCCCCTTGTTCAACTTCTTCGGCTGGTTGAAACAAAAAAACAATTTTTCCGTATTGAGGTGATTCTTTAGATATCTTTTGTGCTAGGCCTGCCAAAATAGCCATGTGTCCATCATGTCCACACATATGTGATACATTTGGATTAATTGATAAATAAGCAAGCGAATTTTTTTCCAATATAGGAAGGGCATCTAATTCGGCCCTAAATACAATCGTTCTCCCAGGTTCTTTGCCTTTAAAAACAAAGGCTTTCCCCGTTTTACCCAGATTAATAATTTCATCTGGCATCAAAGGCTTCATGAAATTTACAATCCTTTCTGAGGTTTTGTATTCATTATTTGAAACTTCGGGATGCTTATGAAGTTCATGCCTCAAATCAATAATTTTTGCTATCATTTAGTTGCTTTTTTAAAGATGAAATTTACTATGAGATAAACAAAAGCCGAGGCCGATATCCCGAAAATATTTGCATCCAGGTCAAAGGGCAATTTGAGATTCGAAATAATCAAAACAACAGTTGTTGTCCCTCCTATTATCATGGATAGAATGGCAGCCAAAGAATTGGGCTTTTTTCCATATAACGCAACCAAAATCGGAATAAATAATCCAGAAACCATAAAAGCGTAGGAATAGAGCATTAATTCAAGGACGTTGGTCATAAAGGAAGCCAACACGAGTGCCAATGCCCCAATACTTAGCGTAACAATTTGTGATGCTATTAATTGCGATCTCCTGTCTTGTTTAATTTTGAAAAATTTGCTTAATATATCGGTTTGTACATTTCCTGAAGCTGCCATCAAACAACTGTCGGCGGTGGATAGAACAGCTGAGAAATATGCCGAAAGCATAAGTCCCATCAGTCCTACAGGCAACACTGTATTAAGTAAGACAGGTAATCCCATTTCCGGATCCATGCCTGCACTCAACGAATAACCAATATTTGCAAACATGCCATTTTCAAAAGCTACCCTCGAAAACAATCCCAGTGTAACCCCCATAAAAGCCATCAAAGGCCATTCAAATAAACCTGCAATAAACCAGGCTTTTTTTGCCTGTTTCTCACTTTTAGAGGCATACATACGCTGGTATAAAGTCATCCCTACAAACCAAATTGGTATGATAGTTATTCCCCAGTTAACCAATTGTTGCCAATGAACATTACCCAGAGAAAGGAATTCGGGCCCCAAAGTTGCTTTTATAGTATCGATCCCACCAATGGCGTAATAGGCAATCGGGATCCCGATAAATACAAGGCCCGACATCAGGATTATCCATTGTATGGTATCAGTGTATATAACGGCTTTCATGCCCCCAATTCCTGTATATACTACAGCTATTACACCCATAATTATAAGTGCAGTTAAAAAATCAATTTCCACAAATGTAGCGGATGCCAACTTTGCACCAGCCAATAACTGTGAACTGGTAAACCCAATATAACCGATGGCTGAAATGATCCCTGCTATCAGTGCGACTTTTCCGCTGTAAAAATGTTCGAATATTTGAGGGAAAGTAAAGAATTTATGTTTTACAGAAAGCTTGCTAACGATTGGGATTAATACGACAGCACTCAGCCAGGCACCGATTAAACCCGTAAAGAGCATCCATGATCCCGCGAGGCCAATAGTAAAACCTAATCCTCCAAGTCCTATAGAAAACCCACCACCCACATCTGTGGCCACAACAGATAACCCAACGTGCCAACTTCCCAATGACCGTCCTCCTACATAGTAATCTTCAATGTTTTTATTTTTCCTAAAAAAGTAGATACCTACTCCGAGCATTAAAGCGAAATAGACAACAAAAACTAAGATGTCAATAAAATGCATATTATAAAATTTAAAAAGTAGTATAGATTCAATACACTGAACCTATACTACTTAATGCTTTGAGCAAATGAAATATTAATTGTTAGTGGACTTTACTAAACGCATTTCAATATACTTGCTGCTAAATCCCACTTTTTCATATAAAAATCTAGCTGGATTATCAGGTTCAACATGCAAAGCAATATTACCTTCCGCTAAATCAATAGCCTTTTGCATTAACATTTTTCCTATTCCTTTTCCCCTGTGATTTTTATCTGTTGCAATATAAACCAAAATGTTTTCAGGAATATAATCTTTCATTCCTGTTTGGTTCACTACAACTACGCCAGATATTTCATTTTCTAAATAGGACGCCAGAATAAAGCCTCCAAACGAAGTGGTTTCTTTTAATGCATAACTAACGGCTTTTTCAATAGCAGATTTCGAATCCCCATATTCCTGCAAATTGGCAAATAAGAAGTCAATCAAATTTTCTTTTTCTCCTACACCAGGTTTGTTCGTTGTGTTAAATACTTTTGTTTGAATCATAAAAATTATTTCCTATCAATTAATAAACTTTGTAGTGCAATGTAATAGTTTTCTTGAGACATACAAAGATTTCTTCAAAATAACGGTTTGAATATGGTGCGTTTGGCATTTCAACATTCCAAGCTCTCAAATTACTACTATGTTTTATTGTTGCTAATAACTTCATATTTAGCACTAACTGCCAAATGCACTATATTTTTTTATTGGCCGAAGTATTAATTATTGGTTTGATGCTATCCTAAAACCATTTCTTTCTTTTGAAATAGATTAATGGTAAGGTAAAACTTAAAATTAAAAACAGAATAATAATTGGATATCCCAAAACCCATTTAAGTTCTGGCATATATTTAAAATTCATCCCATAAATTCCTACAATTAAAGTAGGTAGTGAAATACAAACAGTTATGATAGTAAGGATTTTAAAAATCTTGTTTTGTTCTAATTCTATCTTGCTATTAATATTTCCACTCAAGTCATCTAATCTATTAAAGTTATATTGTAAATGATCTGCAATTACTGTTAGGTCATCAATTTCCTCATTAATCTTGTTGAATGCATTGCCGTTATAGTTATCGCTCTTTTTTAACAAAAGAAGAATTCTTTGGAACTCCGATAGAGATTCCCTAATGAGGAGATTATTAAACTTTAGCTGTGTAATGTAATCCAGGTCATTCTCCTTAAATTGTTTGGATTTAAGGGTTTTTTGAAAAAGGTCTTTTATTTTTTTTGAAATTAACTCGACAATATCTGCATAGTAATCCGAGATTACCCCAATTTGAAAAATGAACAATTGGTGATAAGTTTCAAAAGTAGTATTCTTAAAATTATATATAAATTGTGTTAATTGATTTAAACTTTCTTCTATGTCGGGTGAAAGAAATGTAAATACAATATCGTTTTTAATCAGAATATAAATGTCCTTTTCTTCAAAATAATTATTGGAAGAATAGCTTGGAATTGTAAAGTTCAATGATAGTTGGGCATTTGATTCAATGTAATGTGAACTTATTTCTATATCCTCTCTTTTGCTAAAAGAAGTTAAGTCAAGA
>Ga0307929_1002679_pt1 | contig 11146 bp, 9 predicted proteins | sample AceLakmetage1330_FD_203160 | JGI IMG/M metagenome (GOLD analysis project Ga0307929, IMG submission 203160) | Saline water microbial communities from Ace Lake, Antarctica - #1330 | ecosystem: Environmental > Aquatic > Non-marine Saline and Alkaline > Saline | place: Antarctica: Ace Lake...
GAACTTATGGAGCAGTTGAGCAAATATCGTCCTGGAGATGAATTAAATATTTCAGTACGCAGAGAGAACATAACCAAGGATTTCCGTGTTGAACTTCAAAATAAATTTGGAAATGCAGAAATTGTGCAGGCGGACAAAATTGATGAGCTTGGAGCAAGTTTTCATCGTTTAAGTAATGAAGAAAAGCGTATTTACCGATTGCGTAACGGAGTGAGAGTTGAAAAAGTGTATCCCGGTATATTTATGGATAATCGAATACGCGAAAATTTCATCATCACTTCCATTAATAATCAAGCTGTTAATTCAAGTAATGACATTAGGAAAATATTAAATCAAAATGGACAAATATTCATTGAAGGACTTTATTCGAACGGACAGATTGCTCAGTATGCCATATCAATTGAGTAAGTCGTATTTTATTTTTAGAAATTCGTTGCAAAAATTAATTTTTTCAAAAAAAATGACATAATTTTACAACCTTTTTTAAAAACATACGTATTGACTGAGGTGTAATAATAAATTAGAGTTTAAATAACTGTTTTATCGTTGAAGGAAATATATGAGACAACTAAAAATTACCAAATCAATTACCAATCGTGAGAGTGCATCATTAGATAAGTATTTGCAGGAAATTGGGAAAGAAGAATTAATTACCGTCGAAGAGGAGGTCGAACTCGCGCAGCGGATTAAGCAAGGAGACCAAAAGGCATTAGAGAAGTTGACAAGAGCCAATCTTCGTTTTGTAGTATCCGTTGCCAAACAGTATCAAAACCAAGGACTTAGCCTTCCCGACCTGATTAATGAGGGAAATCTGGGTTTAATAAAAGCAGCGGAGAAATTTGATGAAACCCGCGGATTTAAGTTTATCTCTTATGCAGTGTGGTGGATTCGTCAAAGCATTCTTCAGGCATTGGCTGAGCAATCCAGAATTGTGAGATTGCCGCTGAACCAAGTTGGTTCGTTGAATAAAATCAATAAAGCGTTTTCAAAATTTGAACAGGAAAACGAACGGAAACCAACCTCTGAAGAACTTAGTCAGGCATTAGAAATTCCTGCAGAAAAAGTTGCAGATACACTTAGAGTTTCCGGCCGTCACGTTTCTGTGGATGCTCCTTTTGTTTCTGGAGAAGAAAACTCACTGTTGGATGTCCTTGAAAACTCTGATTCACCTGCTGCGGATAACGGGCTGCTCAACGAGTCACTCAGTCGTGAAATTTACCGTGCATTAGCTACGCTCACCGAACGTGAACGTGACATTATTCGCTACTTTTTCGGTATCGGATGTCAGGAAATGACGCTTGAAGAAATTGGAGAAACGTTTTCATTAACCCGTGAACGTGTACGGCAAATCAAAGAAAAAGCAATCCGTCGTTTACGTCATACAACACGAAGCAAATTATTAAAAACATATTTGGGTTAAAACCCTGTTCTTTTTTCATTTTGTATTTTTATTAGTTAATAATGGCTGCCCGGAATTTTTCGGGCAGTTTTGTATGTGTAAAATTTAGCCCAATACCGTTCGAAATAAGAAAAAAATCAAGATGCGTAAATTGTCATTTTCTATAGTATCTTCATGAGATTTCTCTCCTCAGACAGAACAAAAGTACATTAACATCCCACACTTAATACTTGTCTTCCAACCAATTACGCCCGAATATTATTTCATATTAGCATAGATTAAGCATTATTTTATTGTATCTTCGCAAAAAAGAGATACTAATCATGGAAAGTTTATTGAAAAAAAATATTGACAAATACATGAAAATCAGTAACGAAACGCTTAACTTTCTTACTGAAAAGGCTGTGTATATCAAGCTGAAACCCAGAGATTCATTTTTGCAGGCAGGAAAGGTAGCAAAGCGTGTTGGGTTTCTGAAGCGTGGCATTTTACGGGCATACTTTATTGATAAACAGGCAAACAATGTCACCAGTTACTTTTACTATTTACCCAAAAACGATATTGTAATCCTGCATACCTCTTTTTCTGAAGAAACCCCAGCTCAACATACAATTGAAGCCATAACAGAAAGTGAAATTTTCTTTTTCTGGAAAAATGATATCATAAAAGCCGAGGCAAAATTTCAAGAAATCAGCCAACTGAGGCGCATTATTGCAGAACAGCAGTACATGAAATCTTCAAAACGAATAAACGACTTGCAAACTAAATCAGCACGTGACCTATACAGTGATTTTATAAATGAAGCAGGAGAATTAATTCTCCATGTTCCCCAGCACATGATTGCATCATACCTCGGGATGTCACAATTTACCTTGAGTAAAATTAAAAAACAGTAAATATTAACCTTCTCTTATTTTAAAACGAATATTTATTTTTTGGCATTTGCCAAAATAGCAGCCATAAGTTATTCGTATTTTTGCTTTGAGTGTGTTCATTAAGCTAATGAAACATCCCTTAACCATTAAAACTATTGATTTATGTTAAAAAAAAGCTTTTTTCTTGTTAGTTTATTTTTTGCAATCTGTTTTAGTCTGAACGCCCAGATGACAATCAGTTCACCTCAAACATTTTCTGCTACTACCGTAGATGTCACAAGTGATATCATTATTACAGATGGTGGTGTGCTTACCATTGATCCTGGTGTTGTTGTTCGCTTCCGTGGCGACTACGGCATATATATAGAAGGTACAGGACGATTACTTGCAGAAGGCACTGAAGCTGACCCGATTCGATTTGATGCAGACCATGATGGCGACGGAATCTTTGGGGAAGATTTTAACACATTTAGTGCAGAAGCCTGGAAAGGTGTCAGAATCGGCGATACGGATGTATTTGGACCGATGTCGGCATCTGCCGACAGCACCATTATTTCAAATTCACATTTTTATCATGGAAAAGCAGACAATGCCCAAACTTATGCACGTTATGGAGGAGTAATCTATATAAGAGATTTTAGCAAATACAGAATCTCCAACAACCGCTTTGAAACAAACCATGCTGATTACTACGCTGGCGCCATTTGTATCAGGGCAGATACCGTTGATGTTTTTGGTCTTTTGCTTAACAATCAGATCCTCAATAATGTCAGCGATGGTTCTGCCGGAGGAGTTGGCGTATATAGCCGGGAAGCAGGGGTTGAGTGTTCTCCTTTAATCAGTGGTAATACGATATCCGGCAATTTTGCCGGAGACCAATCCGGTGGAGGCATTGAAATCGAAAGCTTTTCCGGACTTACAAATCCCATTATCGTAAACAATATCATTACTGATAATACTGCAACATACGGCGGAGGTGGGATTAAGGTTTCCTCACGCGTGGGAGGCTCGATAACAACAGCAATCATCATTAATAACCTCATCGCGAACAACAATGTCGTTAATTACGGTGGCGGTGGAATATTAATCAGCTCGGGAGCCGGTCTTGCAGAATTCTTTTTTGCACACCCGTATTCTTCCTGGGAAAGAGGACTAAGTGAGTATACCAATAAACTGGTAAGACAATATATCCCCAAAAAATCAATCTTTAATCAATATTGCGATAATGAAATCAAAGAGATACAACACAAAATCAATCGAAGACCTAGAAAAAACTTAAATTATGACAATCCTAAAAATATATTTTATAAATTTGTAAATAAGAAAGTTGCATTTGCTGGTTGAATCTACGCTTTCAAATTTTTAGCTTTCAACTAATGGTTATTTTGCTATTTTTGTGAATTCGAATAAAAGTTAATTAAACATGAATATTCCAAGCAAATACGAAGCCGGAAGTGCAGAGAAAAAATGGTATAAATACTGGATGGATAACGGATTTTTCCACTCAGAACCGGATAATCGCGAACCTTACGTCAATGTAATTCCGCCACCAAATGTCACAGGCGTTTTACACATGGGGCATATGCTGAATAATACCATACAGGATATTTTGGTTCGTCGTGCGCGTATGCTTGGAAAAAATGCCGTTTGGGTGCCTGGAACTGATCATGCATCCATTGCGACAGAAGCCAAAGTGGTTAACAAACTTCGCGATGAAGGCATTGACAAAAACAGTCTGACCCGTGATGAGTTTATGGAACATGCCTGGGAATGGAAAGAAAAACACGGAGGCATTATTCTGGAACAATTGAAAAAACTTGGCGCAAGCTGCGATTGGGACAGAACAGCATTTACTATGGATGAAGTTCGCTCCGATTCTGTAATTAAAACCTTTGTGGATATGCATGAGAAAGGACTGATTTACCGCGGCGTTCGCATGGTAAATTGGGATCCGCAGGCAAAAACTGCCGTTTCTGATGAGGAAGTCATACACACCGAGGAACAATCAAAACTGTATTACGTAAAATACCAAATTGAAGGTTCTGATAATGAGTTTGTGACCATCGCAACAACTCGTCCGGAGACTATTTTGGGTGATACTGCCGTTTGTATCAATCCGAATGATGAGCGATTTGCTCACTTACATGGTAAAAAAGTCATTGTTCCATTGGTAAAACGAGTTGTCCCAATCATTCAGGATGACTATGTGGACATGGAATTCGGAACCGGATGTTTAAAAATTACACCGGCACACGATGAAAACGACTACAAAATCGGCATCACACATAATTTGGAAAGTATTGACATTTTCAATGATGACGGCACACTCAACGAAGCTGCAGAATTGTTTATCGGTGTAGATCGTTTTGAAGCCAGAAGACTCGCCGTAAAAGCTTTGGAAGAAGCCGGCAACATGCTGAAAATCGAAGATTATACGAATAAAGTCGGTCGTTCAGAGCGGACAAATTCCGTTATTGAGCCAAAATTATCCATGCAGTGGTTTTTGAAAATGGAAAATTTGGCAAAACCTGCTTTGGATGCAGTTGAAAACGACGAAATCAAACTTTATCCTCCGAAATTTAAAAATACGTACCGTCACTGGATGGAAAATGTGCGCGACTGGTGCATCAGCCGTCAGTTATGGTGGGGACATCGCATTCCGGCGTGGTATCTGCCAAACAGCAATGAATTTGTAGTAGCTGAAACCGAATCGGAAGCGCTGAAACTTGCCATAGAAAAAACCGGTAATGAAAACCTGAAAGCTTCAGAACTTCATCAGGATGAAGATGTACTCGACACTTGGTTCAGCTCATGGTTGTGGCCAATTTCCGTTTTCGATGGCATAAAAAATCCCGACAACAAGGAATTCAAATATTATTATCCGACCAACGATTTAATTACTGCACCCGAGATTCTATTCTTCTGGGTTGCGCGCATGATTATTGCCGGCTATGAATATGCCGGAGAAAAACCATTTTCTAATGTATATTTGCACGGCATTGTTCGCGACCAGAAGCGTCGTAAAATGTCAAAATCGCTCGGGAACAGTCCGAATCCGATTGACTTAATTGATAAATACGGTGCTGACGGCGTTCGTATGGGAATGTTACTGTGTTCCCCTGCAGGCGGTGATTTACTATATGACGACAGTTTGCCTGAACAGGGTCGTAACTTTAGCAATAAAGTTTGGAATGCGTTCCGTTTGGTAAAAACCTGGGATGTTGATGAAACGATTAAGCAACCGAAATCAGCTGCAATTGCCATTGAGTGGTTCCGTAACAAACTCAACGAAACCGTTAAAAATTTGAATCAACAATTTGACGATTTCCGTTTGTCAGAAGCCTTGATGACTGTTTATCGCTTGTTCTGGGATGAATTCAGCTCATGGTATCTGGAAAGCATCAAACCGGCGTATCAAAAACCCATTGACGCAAAAACCTACGAAGCAACAGTTGCATTTTTTGAAACCATGCTGAAACTTCTGCATCCATTCACACCATTCATTACCGAAGAAATTTGGCATTTAATTCGTGAACGCAAAGATGAAGATTGTATCATGATTGCAGAATGGCCAGAAGTGAATAATGCCGATGCTGATTTGCTGAAAGATTTTGAATACACGAAAGAAGTCATTTCCAATATTCGCACCATCCGTAAAGAAAAAAATCTGCCACAAAAGGAAGCCCTTGAGCTTCGTGTAATTCCACATGAAAAGTCTTACAATGCACGATTTGAACCACTGGTAATTAAACTTTGCAATATCAGTGATTTATCGCATATCACAGAAAAAATTGATGGGGCAGGCACCTTCATTGTCAACACCAATGAGTATTTTGTTCCGCTGGGAAACCTGATTGATACGGAGGAAGAAATCACCAAATTGGAAAAAGAATTACAATACAATCGCGGTTTTCTGAAAACCATCATGAAGAAACTCGGAAACGATCGCTTTGTGAATAATGCGCCCGAAAAAGTGGTGGCTATGGAGCAAAAGAAAAAAGCGGATGCTGAAGAGAATATTCGATTGCTAGAATCGCAAATCGAGGCATTGAAGAAAGCATAAGGGGACTTCTAATAATTCTTTTGCATCAAGATTTTCAGCGTTTTTCATAGACAATGAATTTTTTTGAAGCACTATCGGGATAATGCAATAAAATTTGAATAATTTTGGCTGCACTCGCTATGGATCATCACAGCACTTGCAGTGTTTTTGTCCTTCATAAAAGATAAAAACAAATGAAAATGCCCCAACGAACCAGCTTCGGGGTTGTCAGAATTCCCATGACAATTTCTGAAATTAGTTTCATGGGCTTGCCATTGACATTCGTAAGACTGGCAGTTACCATTCCCGCACTCTTAGTAATAGGAATTGTTTGGGGAAAATATCTGAGCAAAAAAAACTACTCGATAAGACAAAATATTTAGCAGTTATTCGAAATAGCTATAATGCCTGCAAATAAACCTCGAGCAATATTGTGGCATTATATTTGCATATGAAGCCCCATAAACTAAATTCAAACCTTATTATTATGAAACGAATTGAAATTTTAATCGCAGCAATGCTCTTCATTACGGCAAGCGTTTTTATGAGTGCTTGCAACAAAGATGAAGACGAAGACGATTCTGACAACAAAAGCTATGCACTTGTTATTGATAAAGGTGCACAAAGCATTGAACCGGGCGAGTCTGTATCCTACTCTGCCAAAGTCGTTGACACAGACGGCAATGTCACACAGGCAGACAACATCACTTGGTCAGTTACACCCGATTCAGTCGGAAGCATTAGCAATGGTGTCTTTTCAACCAATGTAACCGGAAAAGCCAAAATCACAGCCTCAGCAACAGTTGACGGAACCACTGTCACAACGAGCGTACCGATTGGTGTGTATCAACCCTCATTTTTCGCCGTTGCTCCCGCAGCAATTTTGTTCGAAGCAAATCATCAAATTGATCTGAATCCAGTGTATTTCGGACAAGAAAACCCAACATTTTCTTACAACTCCAGCGATAATTCGGTTGCATCCGTAAACTCAAACGGGGTAGTTGACCTTATTGCAAACGGAGAATGTGTTATTACTGTTACAGCAAGTAACCAAACAAATCGTCCGGTTTATGTTCCCATCATGGTGATTGGTCCACCAACCGTAAATTTGCCAATTACACGCATCGAGCTAAACAGTTATTCAACTGATTTATTTAAAGATGAAACCAAACAGCTCAGTGCAACGGCTTACAATCCCGAAGGCGCAGTAAACGATGCAAACATTACCTGGGCATCTGCAAACACTGATATTGCAACCGTTTCCTCTGACGGATTGATTTCTCCCGTACGCACCGGAAAAACTTTCGTTACTGCTACCGCTCTAGGTGTTTTTGCACAGTGTGAGGTTTTAGTAAATCCCGACACAATCGTGCTGGTTGAACCACTTTACAAAGACATGCAGCAAGGCGAAACGCACCAATTTGTTGCGACCGCTTACAAAAATCAACGCAACGGATTAGGACAAACTTACGATATTGACTTCAACTGGGTAATTCCCGATTACGGTCCAGGCTTCGAAATGTTTAATATCGCAACCGTTGATAATAACGGAAATGTAACGGTAAAACAAGATGCCATGATGGGAATGAGTACCATCCTAATTGCTTACGATGCCAACAACGAATACTTGGCAGGCGGCGCAATGATTATGGTTGATATGGGGCTCCCCTTCTAAAATATTTCAAAAACACAATTCATGAAAAGGGGGTTTTTTACCTCCTTTTTTTTTGGCAGCTTTTCCGTCTTCGGCTTATAGTTGCACCCCAAAATACCGCTTCGTTAATGCACGATATGCGAGCTTCCGGCTTCAGCCATTTCCATCCCACAACCCAACGTCATAAAGGCTTCCGCCATTATCGGTCGCTGCATCCTGTGCAAAACTCAGTCGGTATTTTGGCGCACAAGCTATGCCGCCTACGCCGGGCTGCAACTTGCTTCCATTCTGAAACTTACATAACACACCCCACCTTGTCAGGTCGGCAATGAAACAACGTACTGATGCAAACATGCTACAGTTATCATCGGCTGACCTGACAGGTCGGGTTTTTTGGAGTCGTATATTTGTAGCCATGTCAAGGCTAAAAAATTGGGCTCTTATCGGAGTCCTAATTAAAAAAGAGCTTTTCATAGCGATTCTTGGATTCCTTCAGTTTATTAAAAGTACACCTAGGGCTCCATGATTACTCGAAAGGAAAACGCCACAATGAGATATATGTCAAGTAATTTCAACTTAAAACCTCACCTCAACTTCAATTTTTTATAAAATATATCACACAATTAATACTTTTATTTAATTTTATTGCATTTTTTGACATGTTTTTTACATTTTTTATTAATTTTGCATAATAACAGAAAATATTATTATTTAACAACAAAAAATCAAACGCTTATGAAAACTCTATTTTACCTACCATTTGCATTAATTTTACTAGTTGGATCATGCACTTCAGAACAACAGGAAAACCTTGAAAAATCAATAAGCGACACTAAAAATAGTAAAGATGTACCTTTTATAACCTGCATAAAAAAATGTCAATGCCCCGATGAGACATGGAGTCAAAAATGTGACGTATGTTCCTATCAAGGATTTTGTTCAGAACCTACAGTTTGCGAATGCAAAGAAGAAGACATAACAACTGACACAACTATAGTGTATACAAAAATGAGTTACGTTAACCAAGAAGAGCTAGAAACAGTAGTTCGTGAATTATACAAAGGTAATTTAAGTAGATCTCTTATAATTAATCATTATGATATCTTCATAGAACTATTTGAAAATGGCTTCATGGGACATCCAGACGAATTAATAAATAAATTAGCAAATTAAATTATCATTACAAATTAGATTTAAAATTCCAACTTTTAATATGAAGAGTAAAATAACTGTATTTTCATCTTTGATATTTATCGTCATCCTTTACTCCTGCCAGCTAAGGCATGACATACTACCACAATACACACAAAAAAGGATAAGCTTTAAGATGGATGATTTGGGCTGTGGTAATACATGGGGATTTGTAAACAAAGAAGACAGTATTTTCATATATCATATTACAAATGACTATATTAAATTTAAATTTATTGATGACACAAATAGTAATGAGATATTATATGAGTATCCTACTCAATACAGAAACACGTTTACATCAAGAATAGCAGACATACTCCCTATTAGCAATGAAGAAATAGTTATTTCAAGCATTGACAACAACTTAAATGTTTGCATTACTCAATATAACTGCATTGAAAATGAGATAGACACAATATGCCAAACTGGTATGAGAGATGGAGTTTACTTCTATGGAGCTAAAAATGGAGATCTGGATGGTATTTATCACAAAGGAAGCAATTCAATATTTTTTACTGCAGTAGATCATTCTGTCAATGAAACAGAGAGACAATCAATGGATGTACGCTGTGTTTATCAGGTTAATCTTTCAACAGGTGAACACTCTTTTATTGATCTAAAGTTCCCAGACAATTACCTTTCCAGAATTCAAGTATCTTTAACGAATGATTGCTACATTAATTCGTATAAAGAAGAATTACTCATAGTCTTCCCAATGGATGAAATTGTTTACAAGTACAATCCTCCTAATGAGTCTGCAGAAGAGTTTATATTTGAAGAATTTGAACACAACCCTATCCTAAATGCTGATTCAACAGTAAAAGACATGAATGATATTACGGAGTTATATTTTCAAACCTTCCAGTATTATCGCATTTTTTACAGTGACTCAACACAGCGTTTTTATCGTTTTTATGGAGATACTGCAATAACTAAAAATCCTAACAAAAAATCGGTTGGCGTAGCTCTTTATGATAAAAACAGGAGATTTATTAAGAATTTTTCAGTAAACGAATCGAACATTAAAAATTCGTACTACAATGCTATCATGACCGAAAAAGGCTTGCTATTTATTGAGGAGATTAATAAGAAAGATGACTTTATTCTATTGGGCTACTTAAATATTGGTTGATATCACTTTTTATTGCTCCTACCATTTATTGAAAATTTTATCGTTTCGGCCATAAACTTTAATTTGCACATAGTGCACAGACTTTCTTTCGCAAAAACAACATTTGTTTTTATCCCGAAATCTGAATCAAAATATACAAACACAAAAGCCGACGTTAACCGGCTTTCATTCGGGTTGGGCCCACATGGACTTGAACCATGGACCACCTGATTTTGAGTCAGGTGCTCTAACCAACTGAGCTATAGGCCCAATCAAGGATTTTAATCTCCTTGTGTTTCAGATTGTTTATTGACTTTCTGTCGTCATACTCATTTCGGTGCCAAACCGCCTAATAGTGGATAGGCTCGAAATTTGTGAGTGCAATATTAATACTTTTTTTCGCTGTTTTACAAGCTACATTTTTACATTCCATAAAAAATAGCAAATTATGATAATCACTACCACTTTTGTTTCACGACTAAAATACGTGCATCCTGATCACCGGGATTGTAAATACAATGCAAACTTCCCGCAGGACAATGCACTAACGAACCAGCTTCTACCGCTTGCCTTTCATCCAGAATTTCCACCTCTGGCTGTCCTTCAATTATGTAGAAGAAAGCTTCCGTCGGCGTGGTATGTGGTTTTAAATCCTGCCCGGGAATCATGTACAAGTGTAAGGCCTGAAACTCATCAGAATTTAATAACAATCTTACATCCGCTTTGTGCGGATTCTCTTTAATCTCTGTACTTTTAGGATGTGTAATTTGTATCCCCCCGACCAACCCCATCTTTTTCCGCTAAAATATTTCAGTGAATTTTGTGGAAAATTAGATATGGATTTACAAGAAAAGATGTTTGGAGAAGTGGA
>Ga0307929_1002680_pt1 | contig 11142 bp, 8 predicted proteins | sample AceLakmetage1330_FD_203160 | JGI IMG/M metagenome (GOLD analysis project Ga0307929, IMG submission 203160) | Saline water microbial communities from Ace Lake, Antarctica - #1330 | ecosystem: Environmental > Aquatic > Non-marine Saline and Alkaline > Saline | place: Antarctica: Ace Lake...
ACGATCAGGTCATTCACAGTTATCATCTTCCACCCACCCTGCAAACGGCCAACGAGACCGGGACCCAGCAGATACAGACCCTTGACGAAGCCGTGGAAAGGTTTGAAAGGGAGTTGCTGGTTGACGCGCTCAAGAGCAGCCGCGGGAATATGAGAAAAGCGGCAATGGCTCTCAAGACCACGGAACGTGTCTTCGGGTATAAGGTGAAGAAATACCGGATAGAGCCAAAGCGATATAGGTAAGTGCATGGAAGGTTCAGCGAAGCTCCCTGACCTTCACACTATTCCCCATTTTTGAACATTCTCTCCCTTTCAAAGTTTTCTCAAACCCCCCAAATCCCTTTCCTCTGGGGGATAATTATCCTACATTTATGTCTGTAGACTGAGGTGGATGTTACAAAATAGTATGTGCTTTTCCCTGATGTAGAAAGGGTCAATATACTCAACTTGAATAATCGGTCTATGCGGTTAACCCCGAGCCCTGATCTTGACACCTAACTTTGTCACAATTTTCTGAAGTTAGATATAATTTTACTGAATATAGCTCTTGGGTTAGGCCAACTTTCGCTCATCTCAAAACATGCTTATCTGAATCGACATGTCTTCAGATGCCAAAGAATCAGCCTATCTCCTCTTGGATGTCTGTTTGGCTCCTGCTAAAACCTCAATACCGTGTTTAGGCATAGAACTTGCGACAGATTCTGAAAAATATCTTGGAGGAGGTAAGTTCTATGAATGCAGGGGATACATCTTTTGTCTTGGTCTCAGCGGCCTTGGTCATGCTCATGACGCCCGGTCTCGCTTTATTTTATGGGGGCATGGTGCGGGGGAAGAATGTCTTGGGGACCATCATGCAAAGCTTCATTATCATTGCCCTTATAAGCCTTGAATAGATACTGTGGGGCTATAGCATGGCCTTTGGCCCCGATAAATTTGGAATCATCGGGGGCTTGGAATGGTTTGGGCTGAGGGGCGTCGGCCTGGAGCCTCATTCAGTATACGCTCCCACGGTTCCACACCAGGTCTTTATGATATATCAATGCATGTTTGCGGTGATCACGTTGGCCCTTATTACGGACGCCTTTGCTGAAAGGATGAAGTTTGGTCCTTTTCTCCTGTTCAGTCTTTTGTGGGCTACCTTTGTCTATACCCCCTTGCCCACTGGATTTGGGGCGATGGGGGTTGGTTAGGCCGTCTCGGGGCCCTCGATTTTGCCGGAGGTGTTGCGGTCCATGTGAGTTCCGGAGTCGCTGCATTGGCGGCTGCAGTGATTTTGGGAAAAAGAAAGGGCTACGGTAAGGAAGAGATGAGACCCCACAATCTTCCCATGACCCTTTTGGGCGCCGGCATCCTCTGGTTTGGTTGGTTCGGTTTTAACCCGGGTTCCACCACCGCCGCGAATAAGGATATTGCCATGATCTTTGTCAATACCAACCTTGCCGCCGCAGCCGGCGCTGTCTTAGCAATGTTCACGGCCTGGATGAAGTTCGGAAAGCCGGATGCGGGTATGAGTCTCAATGGTGCCCTGGCCGGTCTGGTTGCCATCACCAGTCCGTGCGCGTCCGTATCTCCGCTGAGCGCGGTCGTCATCGGGGCGATTGCCGGAGTCATCGTGGTCTTTTCGGTGGTCTTCTTTGATTGGATCAAGGTGGATGATCCGGTTGGCGCCATCTCTGTGCATGGGGTCAACGGCGCATGGGGAACCCTTGCAGCCGGGATCTTTAATATAGGCGGGACCTCGGCCAAGATCATCGGTGTTCAGGTGTTAGGCATCGGGGCCTGCTTTGTCTGGATGTTTTGCGCGGCATTTATCATGTTTAAGCTGATCGACAAGACCATCGGTCTCAGGGTCTCCCCGGAAGAGGAAGCATATGGTCTCGACCGCGGTGAACATGGCGGCAATGCCTATCCGGACTTTGAGGTATCGGCCTACGCCTTTCCTTTGTCACACGCAGCGGATAATGAAATGCAGTATGTGAGCCTGGATGAAAAGGCCAATCACGTGTTCGGTGGGGTTACTCTCTCCATGGTATTCTAATGCCATCCTAAAAAACCGCCATTAGCCCCCTTGATGGTATACTGTCACCGTCAAGGGGCTCGTCAAAAAGGGCATTTACAAATTTGTCGTATACTTTATGTTATAAATTGGGACCTCAAAGCATTGTTAGCGTTTAGGGCGTTGAGGAAACTCCTGCCCGCCTTTCTCGATCTTCGGAAGCCATCATCCACTATTCAAGACAATATTTAGAGATTTTTTCGTCAATGGGGACAGGATATTTCCCGTTGAAGCAGGCAAAACATAGGTCCTCTTTGGGGATATGGGAGGCCTGTTCTAAGTAGTCGATATTCAGGTAACCAAGACTGTCTAAATCCACGAAATCGCAGATCTCCTGAACCGATTTCTGGGCCGCAATCAGTTCGCCCCTGGTTGAAAAATCGATCCCGTAATGGCATGGAAACCGATGCGGGGGGCAACTGACGAGCATGTGGATCTCTTTAGCGCCTATTTCTCTCAAGGTATGTACCCTGGTCTTAGCAGTCGTGCCACGGATAATAGAATCTTCAATTATGATCACCCTCTGACCCCTTAGAAGCTCTTTGACCGGATTGAGCTTCACCTTCACCCCGAAATCACGCATGCTCTGGGATGGCTGGATAAAGGTCCTCCCCACATAATGGTTCCTGATGACCCCCATCTCAAAAGGGATATCAGATGCCTGGGCATAGCCGATGGCAGCGTAATTGCCTGAATCGGGGAAGGGCATGACGAGATCCGCCTCAATGGGAAACTCTTTTGCAAGGAGCTCCCCCTGTCTCTTGCGGAACAGGTACACATTCTGGCTAAACACGTTGCTGTCCGGCCTCGCGAAATAGATCAGCTCAAAGATGCACTGGCTCTTGCGCGATTCTATCCCCGAGGCTATGCTCTTTAAGCCCTGGTCGTTGATAATGACTATTTCACCTGGCTCTATCTCCCGGAGATATTCCGCCTCCACCAGGTCAAGTGCGCAGGTTTCTGATGCCACCACATAGCCGGAATTCAAGCGTCCAATACAGAGCGGCCTAAAACCATTTGGATCCTTGGCCGCAATAATACCATCCTCGGTCATGACAACTAAAGAGTAGGCCCCCCTGAGCTGGGTCATTGTCTGGGCCATGGCCTGTTCCAGTCCTAATTTAAAGGACTTCGCTATGAGATGAAGCACCACCTCGCTGTCCATGGTGGTCTGGAAGATAGATCCGTTGTTTTCCAATTCCGACCGAATCTGCAGGGCATTCACGATGTTGCCGTTATGGGCAACAGCAAAAGACTTCCCGGAATATTGGACCCTGAACGGCTGGGCATTTGCAATAAGTGAAGAGCCCGTGGTGGAATACCGAACGTGCCCGAGGGCGATATGCCCTGGCAGATCGTTCAAGGTCTCTTTGCTAAAGACCTCAGGCACCAGACCCATGGACTTGTGCTCAAACATGTGAACGCCGTCAGAGGTAACCATACCGGCGCTCTCCTGCCCCCGGTGCTGCAAGGCATACAGACCGAAATAGGCCATCTTGGCAGCCTCTTCATGCCCGTACACGGCAAAGACCCCGCATTCATCTCTGGGCCTCTCCGGAAACAATTCAGATCTGTACATTCCTTTTTCCGATTTTTGTTATTCGTTATTGGTTATTTGTTATTCGTGATTCGTGATTCGTGATTAGTCAATTCGCCATTCATCCACCCATCCCGCTGAACCGGGATCTCCGCTTCTCCACACCCAGTATCCAGTATCCAGTCCCAATCTTCAATATTCAATCGTCAATATTCAATTCTGATGGTATTCCTGTATTGTCTTGACCTTGAGCTCGCCCTCGATCATCGATTCAACTGCCAGGGCAGTGGCAGTGGCGCCTGCAAGGGTAGTCGTATAGGGGATATTAAATGCGAGGGCCGCGCTCCTGATGGAGAAGGACTCGGCCACGGTCTTCTTGTTGCTGGTGGTGTTAATAATAAGATCAATTTCCCCGTTTTTGATCATGTCCACCACATGGGGCCGTCCCTCTCTTACCTTGTTCACCACCCTGTTTGGGATTCGGTGGTGTGCGAGGAACCTCGAGGTCCCCTTAGTGGCCAGGATTTCAAATCCCAGACTGTGAAAACGCGAGGCGGTATACAGCATGGTCTTCTTGTCATCATCCTTGACACTGATAAACACCCTCCCTGAGAGCGGCAGCTTCTGCCCGGCTCCCAACTGGGACTTGGCAAAGGCCAGACCGAAGGACTGATCGATCCCCATGACCTCACCCGTGGACTTCATCTCAGGTCCTAAGATAGGATCTACACCCGGAAACCGGCTGAAAGGAAAGACCGATTCCTTCACAGAGATATGGGCAGGAGTGATATCGGTGGCAATGCCAAGGTCCTTCACACGCTCTCCCATGATAACCCTTGTGGCAAGCTTTGCTACGGAAACACCTGTCGCCTTGCTGACAAAGGGAACCGTCCTGGAACCCCTCGGGTTCACCTCCAAGATATAGACCACGCCTCCCTTGACCGCATACTGGATGTTCATCAATCCTATCACATTCAATTCCCGGGCTATGGCCTTTGTCTGCTCCTTTATCTGTTCTAAGATCTCAGGAGATAGAGAGATCGGCGGCAGGACGCAGGCACTATCTCCGCTGTGTATACCCGCCTCTTCTATATGCTCCATGATCCCCGCCACCACCGTATCAGTCCCGTCTGAAATGGCGTCAACATCAATCTCTGTGGCAGCTTCCAAAAAACTATCAATGAGAATCGGCTTTCCAGGAGAAACCCGGACAGCCGCCTTCATGTAGAATTCCAGATCCTTCCTGTCATAGACGATCTCCATGGCCCGGCCGCCCAATACAAACGATGGCCTGACCACAACAGGGTAGCCGATTTTGTCGGCCACTCTAACAGCATCGTCTTTATCTGTGGCAATTCCGTTTTCGGGCTGTAGGATTTCCAATTTTTTGAGCAGCCGCTGGAAACGCTCCCTGTCCTCTGCCCGGTCTATACTGTCAGGGCTGGTTCCCAATATGGTGACCCCGGCCTCCATCAGGGGAACCGCAATATTCAGAGGGGTCTGGCCCCCGAACTGAACAATAACCCCTTCGGGTTTTTCCTGCTCCACGATGTTAAGGACATCTTCTCTCGTCAGGGGTTCAAAATAGAGTCTGTCAGAGGTATCATAATCCGTGCTGACCGTTTCGGGGTTACTGTTGACCATAATGCTCTCTATCCCCATCTCCCTAAGTGCCATAGATGCCTGCACGCAGCAATAATCGAACTCAATCCCCTGTCCTATTCTGTTTGGCCCCCCTCCTAAAATCACCACCTTTTTTCTGTTAGACGCACGGATCTCGTTTTCCTGCTCATAGGTTGAATAATAATAGGGGGTGTAGGCCTCAAATTCGGCCGCACAGGTGTCGACTAACTTGTAGACAGGTTCTATGCCGTTCGACTTTCGTATATCCCGTATACTCTGTTCACTGCTATCAAAGATCCTGGCAATCCCTATATCCGAGAAGCCGTATTCCTTTACCCTCCTCAAGAATTCCTTATCCAATTGTTCAGGTCCAGACCATTCCTTAGCCATATCCCTGAGTTGTCTCTCCATCAGCTGCAACTGCTGGATGTGGAAAAGGAACCATGGATCAACCCCTGACAGGTCATGTATCTTTTTTATGGGAAAACTCTGCTCAAATGCCTCATGGATATAAAAAAGGCGATTTGAATTAGGGTGAATAAGGCCCTTCTCGATCTCATAGAGGTCAGGATGATGCCAGGGGGTATTTGATGCATCGGCGCCAAGGCCAAAACGTCCGATCTCCAAAGACCTGACAGCCTTTTGAAGGGCCTCCTTAAAAGTCCTTCCGATGGCCATGGTTTCACCAACCGACTTCATGGAGGTGGTTAGCAGGTCCTCGGCCCCCGGGAATTTTTCAAAGGTCCATCGTGGCATCTTGACCACACAATAATCGATAGTGGGCTCAAAAGAGGCCAAAGTTTCCCGGGTAATATCATTTGGGATTTCATCTAAGGTATACCCTACAGCGAGTTTAGCCGCTATCTTGGCGATAGGGAAACCGGTGGCCTTTGAGGCCAAGGCAGAACTCCTGGAGACCCTCGGATTCATCTCTATGACCACCATCTCGCCTGTGTCAGGATGTATGGCAAACTGGATGTTGGAACCGCCGGTCTCCACACCGATCTCCCTGATAATGGCGATGGACGCATCTCTCATCAACTGATATTCACGATCCGAGAGGGTCTGTGCAGGAGCCACCGTGATGCTGTCACCGGTATGGACTCCCATGGGGTCGAAGTTCTCAATAGAACAGATAATGACCACATTATCGTTGAAGTCCCGCATGACCTCCAGTTCATACTCCTTCCATCCTAAGAGGGATTCCTCCATGATAATCTCGGAAATCATGCTGGCGTCAAGACCTGTCTTGGCAATCCTCTCCATCTCCTCCCTGTTATAGGCAACACCGCTGCCAAAACCGCCCAAGGTAAAACTGGCCCTGATAATAACGGGGTATCCTATTTGCTCTGCCACGGACTTTGCCTGGCTCATATCTCTGACAATACCACTTTCAGGGACCCTGAGACCGATCCGTGTCATTGCATCCCGAAACTGCTCTCTATCTTCGGCCTTGTGTATTACCGGTATTGAAGCGCCGATCATTTCCACGTTCAGATCTTCTAAAATCCCGGTCTCGGCCACCCCTATGGCCGTATTCAACCCTGTCTGTCCCCCGAGGGTGGGAAGGATGGCATGTGGCCGCTCCCTTTCAACTATCTTGGTCACGATCTCAGGAGTAATCGGTTCGATATAGGTACGATGGGCCGTTTCAGGGTCTGTCATAATGGTGGCGGGGTTGCTGTTTACGAGGACAATCTCGTAACCTTCTTCCATCAACGCCTTACATGCCTGTGTGCCCGAATAATCGAACTCGCATGCCTGGCCGATGACTATGGGACCGGAGCCGATGATGAGGATCTTATTTATGTCTGTACGTTTGGGCATGTCATCAATCCAATGAATCGATCAAACAGGTAGGAGGCATCGTGTGGTCCGGGGGATGCTTCTGGGTGGTATTGAACCGAAAAAAGGGGGAGCTTCCTATGGACCAGACCTTCTAAGGTCCTGTCGTTAAGGTTGATATGGCTTAATTCAATATCAGGGTCTTTCAATGATTCCATATCAACGCAGAACCCGTGATTCTGCGAGGTAATTTCCACCTTGCCGGTTTTCAGATCTTTCACGGGCTGATTTCCCCCCCTGTGCCCGAACTTGAGTTTAAAGCTCTTTCCTCCGAGGGCTAATCCAAGTAACTGGTGACCTAAACATATCCCGAAGATCGGTCTTCGCCCGATCTGGTCACGGATGGCCTCCACTGCGTAGGGAACCGCGGCAGGGTCTCCCGGGCCGTTGCTCAAGAAGAGACCATCAGGATCGAGCCTGTTAATGGACTCGCTCTTCGTTCCAGCAGGCATAACAAGGACGGTGCAGCCTCTCTCTTCCAGAGATCTGAGGATATTGTATTTCACACCATAGTCGATGGCTACCACACGAAAATGCCCAGGCTTTTCCGGCCATTGAAATTGATCAAGACCCCCTTCAAGCCTGACGGGCCTGCCATTTTGCCATAAAACGGGCTCATCGCAAGTCACTTCCTTCACTAAATCCCGGCCCACCATATCAGGGGCATGCCTCGCCTTTTCCACTAAGGAGTCAGGAACAAGATCCCTGGTTGAGAGGGCCGCCTTCATGGCCCCCTGGACCCTTATATGTCTCGTTAGTGCCCTTGTATCGATCCCTTCTACACCCGGGATGCCATTGGCCTTCAAATAATCGGCCAGACTTCTCTGTGACCTGTAATTACTGGGATACTCCTGGTACTCCTTCACGAAGAGCGCCCTGACCTGAATCCTGTCCGATTCGACATCTTCTTCGTTAACCCCATAGCTGCCGATCAGGGGATAGGTCATGGTCACCATCTGGCCGCAGTAAGAGGGGTCGGTCAATATCTCCTGATAACCCGACATACTGGTATTGAAAACCACCTCACCAACCGTCTCACCATGGCCAGTAAAGGAACGACCATAAAACAGGGCCCCATCTTCCAATGCCAAGATTGCTTTCATAGTCTCAGTACGTTATTTGTTAGTGGTTACTCGCAACCCGCAACCCGCAACGAGTACCCAATACCCAGTACCATATGCATGATGCAAGATACACGATGCACGATACAAGATGTATGATGCAAGATGAAGGGTGCAAATAGCCTGCAGTCCCGCGCGATCTTCGACCAGTATCCAGTATCAAGTATCAAGTATCCAGCATCCAGTATCCAATCCCCCCCTCACCATGTCATACGCACCTTAACCCCTCGTGCATGCAGGGCCTCTTTTATCTCCCTGATGGAGCAGGTCTCATAATGAATAATGGAGGCAACAAGGGCAGCATCGGCCTTGCCCTTTGTGAGCACCTCGTAGATATGGTCAATGCTCCCAGCGCCCCCGGAGGCGATGACGGGGATATTCACGTTTTCCGAAATAAGCGAGGTTAATGTCAATTCATAGCCGTCCTGTGTGCCATCGGCATCAATAGAGTTAGGGCAGATCTCCCCTGCCCCTAACCCCTCTGCCTCTTTAGCCCACTTTAAGGCATCAATGCCGGTATAGGTCCTCCCCCCGTTGATAACCATTTCATAACCGGTTGGAATCTTAGCAGAGGGTTTAACCCTCTTAACATCCATACCAAGGACAATGCACTGACTTCCGAAGGCCTCCGCTCCATTAGAAATAATCTCAGGGTCCTTAATCGCAGCAGAATTTACGCTGACCTTTTCCGCTCCGGCCAAAAGGACGCTCCGCATGTCCTCCAGGGTCCTTATACCCCCACCCACAGAAAAGGGTATAAAGATCTCCCCGGCTACCCGGCTGACCACATCTATCATGATATCGCGTTTTTCGTTTGAGGCGGTTATGTCGTAAAAGACTATTTCGTCCGCCCCCTCCTCATAATAGAACCTTCCCATCTCAACCGGGTCACCGATGTCCACATTTTGTTTAAACTCAATACCCTTGGTCGTTCTTCCCTCCCTCACATCAAGGCAGGGTATAATCCGTTTGCTCAGCATGTTTGACCATCCCAATGGCAGAAGTTCTTCAAGATCCTCAGGCCGGGGGCGCCGCTCTTTTCCAGATGAAACTGCATGGCAATAAGATTTCTGTTGCCAATTACAGATGGGAACCTGATACCATATTTGGTTGTTCCGAAGACATAGGTATCAGAGACGGGCATTGGATAGTAGGAATGCACAAAATAAAATTCATCTTCCGGTCTAATCCCGCTCAACACAGGATGTTTTCTGATTAGCCGCAGGCCGTTCCAACCCATATGGGGTATCTTAAGCCGTTCGTCTCCCACAGAGGGTAGAGGAGCAGGAAACGCCTTCGTCTCTCCCGGGATTAACCCCAAGCAAAGGACATGGTCCTCTTCGCTCCTCTCCAAAATGATCTGAGCGCCAATACAAATTCCCAAAAACGGCGTCCCATTCTCAAAGACTCGCTTCAAAACCCCATCCAGACCGAGATGTCTCAGATCGGCCATCGCCTTTCCGGCAGCCCCTACCCCCGGGAAAACCACCCTGTCGGCAGCCAAGATCTCTTCCCTGTCCAAAGTTATCCGGCAGTCAAACCCCAGTTTCTTGAGGGCACGCTCCACACTCCTCAGATTTCCTGCCTTGTAGTCAATTATAGCAATCATCAATCCCATCCGCAGATTACAGAAAAACCGGGGCGAACCAGTAGCACTAAAAAGCGAAAAGGCAAAATCGCGCCTTTTCGCTTCTTACTTCAATCTTGATGGTCTCGTAAAAAGTCTCCAAGGCCGTCACTCCCGCGAAAGCGGGAGTCTATAAGGAGTCGATTTTTCTGGATTCCCGTTTTCACGGGAATGACAATAATTGGTGCTTTCTAACTTTTTACGAGTTCATCAATCTTCAAAGATTATCAATTATTAAAACATATAAATCTGATGGCTGTCAGGGTTTTTCCCAAAACAAGTGATATCATCCACCTTGTCGATTTCAGGCCCCCTGCACATGGCATAGAGTGTCCTCTCCACCCCGATTCCCCCTCCATAGGTCTCAGGAAATGCCGACCTACCCTGAGTATCTTTTTTGGCAGCCATCATCAGAAAAGGCCCGTAACCTCCCAACTCATCTATATTATTGATGTTACCTTCAAAAATAACCGGTCTTGCAGGGATGATTCCGTTATCTAACAGCCTTTCAATAATCGCCTCATAAAGCCATTCACGAACAGCCCCTGACAGAATTTCGACTGCAGGCGTCTGCTTTCCGGTATCTCTGATAATACTCTTAGCGCAGATGTCATAGTTGTAAACCATATCCGAAGAGACCTCTGACAAAGAAACCTTCCCTTCTGGTTGCAGATAAGGGTAGACCAGATCATAGTTCTCCCTCAAGAGTCCTGTAATCCAGAAGAACTGCTCTCTGATCCCTTCGCCAATTCTCACCTCATATCCGCGGCCATGCTTCTTTTTGGCTTCATCACAACTGAAACGGGGAAAGGGCTGCGTGGGCACCTCTATGATAACCCCTAACGACTTCAATTCATCCTCATTTTTTTCCACCATCCGGGTCATGGCATGAACAATCATCCGTTCAAAGAGATCCATACTCTTTTCCATATCCTCAAGAAGGATCTCTTTGACCGTATCGGGTTTTTTTAGATAGGTCTCCAGATCGATCCCGCGGTTTCTGCGGACCTCCACGTCCATCTGGCTGAAGTCAATCAGGTATCTCCCCCGCTGAACCCGATCCGGGCTTTCGATTTCTAACCTTATGTTGGGTGAATCCACAAATACACCTTTGATCTTGGGGTTCTGGCATGCCAAAAACTTGGAATAGATCATGCTGTGGGTCATTACATATCGTTGACCCTTGTATTGGATGTTAGGAGTATGTTCAACGTCGTGTGCCAGCGGGTCTGTTACGGGGCTCATCTGTACCCGCTCTAAGTTGAAAAGCCCCTCATCAGCCAAAAATTGGTGCATGGCAGTAACAAAGGTGGTGCGCAGGGCCATGGCAGCGT
>Ga0307929_1002681_pt1 | contig 11141 bp, 8 predicted proteins | sample AceLakmetage1330_FD_203160 | JGI IMG/M metagenome (GOLD analysis project Ga0307929, IMG submission 203160) | Saline water microbial communities from Ace Lake, Antarctica - #1330 | ecosystem: Environmental > Aquatic > Non-marine Saline and Alkaline > Saline | place: Antarctica: Ace Lake...
ACAGTCATATCCCCCAAGGGAAACCTTCTGTTGGCAGGAATCCTGACGGAACAGTATAACGACGTGTGCGAGACCTACACGGCGCTTGGATTTGAGGAAGTCAACAGGATCACAGATGAAGAGTGGACCAGCGGATGCTTCCGTCGCAGAGACACTTAGCCCCAAAGGGGCTCCCTCATCGTAGCCCAGACCAACGACTTGGGCACATTAGAATCATATATCCGATCCCTGAAGGGGCACGACAAGAAAGGAATGAGATGTTCGCCGCATTTGAAAAAAAGATATTACGCCACCACCCGGCCGAGTGACCAAGACCGGAGGTAAGTTGATTGTAATGGACGAACCGGCGTATGGAACACTCTACTTGCGCCTTGCCCTGTTCGAAGACGAGGGTGTGTTTGACTGCATTGCCTGTGCAGACTTGAAATCGTTTACAGGCGACACGGCAGATTTTATTCGTCAATTCGCAGCCGAAGCATCTGGGATTCCCCGTGACAACATATTGCTCTCCGCCCCCCCCTACCAGAGGTCCAAACTCCTAATCAACTGCCCTTTTAGGATCAGTGTCGGCCCAGCGGTACCGAGAGCGTTCCGTTGAAGAACTCAATAATATGCCCTCGGTCAATCAACCAATACAATGGCTGCATGAGTTCTTTCACCTCATCGGAGTCCACGGTCGCATCGGGGCGTAGCGCCTCAACCATCTTTTGCCGGGTGCATCCCGGATTCTCACGTAGATAGTTCAAGACTTCCTTGATCGAGGGAATGGCGGATTCCGGATCTAGCGGCACGGGTTGAACAGATGTCACAAAATTGACGCCCTTTCCCTTGCCCGCCTTAAATACGTGAAAACGCTTATGCTTAAAGGCCGCCCTCAAAGCAAATGAGACCTTCAAAGGGAAACGGGATTCATGCTGCCACTCCTCACGCAGTGCTCGCTTAATCCCCTGATCCTTAATCTCGTGGGCAACGTCCTCCGAAATCACAGCACGCTTTGTGCTCACCACCGACTTTGGAATCACATTTTCACGCATATAGCGCTCAGCGTTCGTTAGCACCATGGGAACGGACTCTTCTTCCGAGTCCCCTTTTAAAACATACGCGACGGTCTTCGATGCCTCATCTTTCCATCGCTCAACATCCTCTGGACTGTGCGATAGCTGAATGCGTTCCTTATAAGTAATAAAATCAATATGAGAGAACCGTGCGGTGTGAAAACGCCTCACGGCCTCTGCGTAGCTGTGATGATTCGGCGGGGCCAGCAGGGATCCGCTATATCCACATTTGGCGACACACACGAACGTTCCTGAAGGTTTCTCTCCCTCAACCTCGTTCACATCAAAATAGGCATCCAAATGGTCTGACATGATATGCGACTCAATTTGTCCACGATCGGTCGACAACGTCTTGCAGATCTTACACTGATAGAACGTTGCGTCCGGAGCTGCTGAATCCACGTCCAACTTTACGAAGCAACAACCCGGTTTCGACATCAAAATGGATGCGAGATCAATAAGAGGATACGCTCGTTTGGTGGAGGATATCTGCCGAACCAATCCGGACAAAGCGCTCTGCTCAGGCAAAAAGCGAACGTTCACGGGGATATTGACAGCACCCCCATATGAAGACCGATTTGAACTGGCGTCCCTTCCGGAATCCGGCACATTGCGCGCCCCTGGCTGACGATCTCTCGGCGATGCACCACGGGGCGGAGGAGAGGAAGAGCGATCATCTCTTCGAGCTGGGCGCTGATTGCGCGAATCTCGATCACGGCCTGAGGGTGCCCCCCGACCTCCTGAACGTCCCGATGATCGACCACCACGACCACGATCCGAATCGCCCCCCCCGAAACTGCCGTATCGGACTTCATCCGCAGGCTTACGCGCCCACTGTGGAACAAAATTCAATTCGAGAATCAGGTCGCCTGTAGCCGAAGCCGATTCGCGCTCTGAAGTTTTGTCCTTCTGCTCTGCCATGTCTATGACTCCCTAAAAAATGATTGGCGGTCATTGTAGACCCTTCGCGACAAGATGCAAACAGCGAATACAGAAAGGTTTTAGGGCACATCTTCAGTGGCTGTTGAAAAACTGAAACTTCGTAGACTTCGCTCCGCATGACAGTCTCAAGATATTTAAATTCCTTAGAGAAATGTCAGGCTGATCCCAACAACGGCGAAACTGGCATCTATCAAATACACGCTTCAGGCCTTGACGGAAGCACATCAAGTACGTCCATCGAAATCCACAATACTAGCGCAGACAACAACGGTGTAAACGGTATTAGCAAAATATTTGCCTACTCCCAGGTGGGGCCTTCATCCATCTTACTTGATAACGTAAGTGCCACAGAAAATAGTCTGACTGGCATAAATGAAATAACAGCTATCGCTAACGAGCGGGAAGCCTTCATTAGGCTCGATAATATCAGCGCTCAATCTAACGACAGTTTTGGTCTTGGATTGGTAGTCTCTGTTGGGAGCTATGCCAGCATCGATTTACTGAACAGCGACCTGACCGGCAATGCTGTCGGCGGCTATCTCTCGCTGAGCGCCAACACACCGCATGGCAGCGGAGATGTTACTGTTATCAATGTCGTCGAGTAATAGTGAATTCTGCAATGCGCGGAGATGAGCCATGTTCTGGTGTTTTTCTTCCCCCCGAGACGAGCTCGGGATGCAAGAACTTGGGCATTGTATATTCCGTGTTCGATATTGGATATTCAGTTTCTTTCTGTGTCTATCCCCTTTTCGAACAGGATCTCGCTAGATCCGCGCGGGGGTCTCAATCCCCAACAATCGCAGGCCCCCTTGCAAGACTTGAGCGGTAATGCCGCACAGCTTGACCCGGCTTTCGCGAATGCCCGCTTCCGCCTTCAGAAATGGCACATTCTGGTAAAATGTACTATAGCACTGCGCCAACTCGTAAAGATAGTCTGCCACCGTGCTGGGCTTGTAAGCTTTTGCCGCCCGAAGCACCACATCTGGAAACTGAACCAGTTTCATTGCCAATTCCCGTTCAATCAGTTCCGTGAACATGAGCTCATGAGCATCCAGATCACCTTCGGGGAAGCGTTCCTTATACTTATCATGAACACTCGCAATTCGAGCATAGGCATACTGCAAATACGGGCCCGAGTTTCCGTCTAACGCGAGCGCCTTATCCCAGGTAAACGTAACGGTTGTCTGAGGATTCTGACTAAGATCAGCATACTTGACCGCACCAATCCCCACGGCGCGCGCCACTTCGCGCTGTTCAGCCTCTGTCATTTCGGGACTCGACGCTTTAACGATGTCATACGCGCGCTGCTCAGCCTCGTCCAACAAAACCTCTAGCTTAATCACATTGCCCTGCCGCGTTGAAAAGGTCGCTTCCGGCAAACGCATCAATCCAAACCAGACATGGTGTAACTCGGTTTGATAGCCAAGCTTATCGCAAATGGTAAAGAACTGCTTAAAGTGGAGCTGTTGGCGCTCATCGGTCACATAAACAATCTTATCAGGCTGAAATTCTTCAATGCGCGAGGCCACCGTGGTGATATCACTTGTCGCGTAGTTAAAGCCGCCGTCACTTTTCTGCACAATACAGACGGGCAGCTTGTCTTCCTCAAGAAAGACCACCTTGGCTCCGTCACTCTCCTCAGCCAGACCTTTCTCCTCGAGCAATGCAACAGTTCCCGCCAGCTTGTCATTGTAAAAACTTTCACCGCGCAACAGATCAAAGGAGACATCCAACCGTTTGTAGATACGATCAAATTCTTTCAGACTCAGTTCAATAAATTCCCGCCACAGCGCCGTATTCTCGGAATCCCCCGCCTGAAGCTTTACGAGCTGTTCACGACATTGTGTCAGCCACGTCTCATCCTCACGCGATTTCTCGTAGCTCTTTACATAGACTCGCTCCAACTCACTGATGGCATGGCGAGACAACGCCTCTTTATCAAGAAAATTGCGGTAGCCCATGATGATGATCCCGAACTGAGTACCCCAATCTCCAATGTGATTATCCGCAATCACATGATATCCCAACAGGCGATACAATCGGTCGATTGAATTGCCAATGATGGTGGATCGAATATGCCCAATATGCATTGGCTTCGCGACATTCGGACTTGAATAGTCCAAAATAACCGTATGCCCCTCCCCCGCTTTGGGAACGCCTAACTGCGGATCCTGATCAAGTGCGACCACAGCTCGAAGGAGCCATGCATCAGAAAGGTATATATTGATGAATCCAGGACCCGCAATCTCAAGGTGGTCAACAGCATGGTGATCTTGAGCATTCGCAACAATCTTCTCAGAAATGGCCCGAGGAGGCAATTTAAGCACTTTTGCGAGGGACATTGCCGCATTGCACTGATAGTCACCAAACTTGCTATTTGCAGATTGAACAACCCCAATGGCAGCCAAAGCTGGAATATCGCCAAATTGTGACTCAAAAACTGATCGAATCCATCCTGAGAGAGCCTCGACCACCGTCTGTTTGCATTCTTCTGTGGTAATCATGGGCCTTGGTATACCCGATCTCACGACCCTCCGCAATAAATTTGCCCCCCCCTCTGATCTCGACATCCCCGAGACGATCCCCTACGTTATGGCGCAGCAATGCAAAACGACAACAAGAGCAACAAAATGCGGCAGAATCGACTCGAGCGGGCAGAAAAACACCTCGTCCGACTCATCGAGCGTGCGGGAGCAGATAAAGGGCATCCCCGTTCGACAATGTTTCTGCTTGGCGTACTGAAACAGCTTTCCCATCTTTACCGTACAATCATACAACTCAGGTTATTTTGTTATGATAAGGGTATCATGCGCCACCATACGCTGGGATGTCAGGTCATCAGCGTTGGGAATCTCACCGTTGGGGGCACTGGCAAGACCCCTGTGGTAGAGATTTTTGCTCGCGAACTACAGAAGGCTGGTCGCCGCGTTGCCATCCTCAGCCGTGGTTACAAAAAGTCTCAGCCCCCTTTCTTCCAACGCCTTGCAAACAAACTGACGTTTCAGGAGCGTCTCAGTCCACCACGCGTTGTTTCTGATGGCACTCGCCTACTTCTAGATTCTGCCATGAGCGGAGATGAGCCATACATGCTGGCTTCAAACCTTCCCGAAGTTGCCGTTCTGGTGGATAAGGATCGGGTCAAGAGCGGGCGCTATGCGATCAACAAACTGGGATGTGATACGCTCATTCTGGATGACGGCTTTCAGTATCTCTCGCTTAAACCGAGAGTACAGATCGTACTGGTAGACAAAACGAATCCCTTTGGAAACGAGAACGTACTCCCCCGGGGCATTCTACGTGAGCCTGTCAAAAACATAAAACGTGCTAACTTCATCTTCATCACAAAATCGGACGGCAAAAATACGGATACCCTCCGCGAACGTATCCGCACGCTCAATCCCAATGCTGAAATCATTGAGTGCCGCCACTGCCCCCGTTATCTACAGAATGTTTTCACCAATGAACGACGCGATCTTTCGTCTCTGGAAGGACTCAAGGTCACGTCACTATCAGGAATTGCTGCCCCTGCCGGATTTGAGAAGTCCATCGAAAGTTTCCGCGCCGAAATTCTCGAACGGCACCGCTTTGCAGATCACCATCGCTATACCCAGCAGGAACTCATCAATATCATCAACACCTCCGACAATCTCGGAGCTGATGCCATTATTACGACGGAAAAGGATGCCGTACGGTTTCCTAATATCGGGCGACGTGACATCCCCATCTACTACCTGCGGGTTGATATTGAGATCCTCAGCGGCGCCCAGGACTTCAGAGACAGCATTGCCCATATCTGTTTCCAAGATGTGGACTCTGTTGCCGCAGCGTAAGGCAATACATGAACATTCTAATCTGCGGCGTCAACTGGCTCGGGGATGCATGCATGAGCATGCCCGCTCTACAAGTTTTTCGAAGCCAGCAACCCGATCTAAAAATCACCATGCTCACGCGCCCCGCCCTCAAACCCCTGTGGGAGTTGCACCCCTGCATTGACAGCACCATTCCCCTTACGCCCACTCTTGCAGGGATGCGTAAAGCAACGCGGCTCGTCAAGGCGCTTGACGCTCAAGAGGCATACATATTTCCGAACTCCTGGCGCTCGGCACTCATTCCCTACTTCGCACGCGTCCCACACCGTATTGCACAGCGCGGTCATCACCGCAGTCTTATCCTGACCAAAACGGTTCAGCCAAAAATGCGCAGTGCCCCCCCTTGTCACCAACAGTGGGAATACGTCAAGATTCTTCGACTGGTCAACGTGACCGAGCTTCCTCCCCCTTCTTTAACAATCCCCGAAGCCGCAAAGCAGACCGTAGACGCAATCCTGTCCGCCGACGCCACCCCCTGGGTTGGGATTCTACCGGGCGCGGCTCGTGGCCCCTCAAAGCAGTGGCCACAAGAACACTTTATATCAGCCGCAAAGCAGATTGCGGATGCCCACAAATGCCATTTCGTGCTTCTTGGAACAGCTGCCGAGGAACTGTTATGCCAAGAAATCGGCGCTGCACTCGGTGAACGCGCCATTTCGCTGGCAGGCAAAACATCCCTTCCCGAGCTCACCGCAGTGCTGGAGCGATGCAGCACTGTGCTTTGTAACGACAGCGGCGGCATGCACCTCGCCGCAGCAGTCGGAGTCCCCGTTGTCGCGGTCTATGGCATCACGGCCCCCACCAAAACCGGCCCGCTCGGTGATGGTCACCATTTAATTTGTGCAGACGGCATCACAGCGTCACGCGATGTGCCTCGGGATTCAAGCGAAGCTCGCGAGGCACTCAGAAGTATTTTCCCACAGCGCGTTGCAGAGGCCGCACTTGAAATCCTGACGCGGCCATCTTGCCCAAATCGGAAGAGCGCCTTTGGCGAGATGCTTCGACAAGCTCAGCATGACAGTTCCTGCGAGATGCTTCATCCCAACATACGTCGAGATCAGCATGACAGTTTATTAGGAAACCCGAGCTCTCAAAGGGTGTCATTCCGAGCGAAGCCGAGGAATCTCGGTTTGGGCAACACGCCGTCTTGAATTAACAAAACAATGACTCCAATTATGAACATCTTCAAACATGCACGCGTGGTGAGTGTTTTTACTGGCCTGAGCCGACTCCTCGGACTTCTGCGCGAAGTTCTGATGGCGCACTACTTCGGTACGACCCTCGCCAAATCCGCATTTGATGTCGCCTTCAGAGTCCCCAACCTCTTTCGCCGTCTCTTTGGAGAAGGCGCGCTCTCCGCTGCATTCATTCCCATCTTCTCCGAAACGCTCGAGAATGAAGGCCCAGAAGCAGCCAAACAACTGGCCGGCAAGGTCATGATGATGCTAGCGACCGTCTTACTGACAATTGCCGCCGCCACAACACTTGTCATCACGTTACTCATCAACCATGGGGAACTGGGCACAAAGACAGCCGCCGTGTTGCCCCTGCTACGCATCATGTTTCCATATATGATCTGCATCTGCCTGGTTGCCCTCTGCATGGGCATTCTCAACTCGGTATCCCGCTTCGCCCTTCCCGCCGCAACACCGATTCTGCTGAATGTTGTCTGGATTGCGGCGCTCTTTTTCCTCTGCCCAAGATTTGGAACAGCACTGGAGGAGCGCATCTATGGTGTCGCCTGGGGCATTCTCCTCGCGGGTGTACTGCAACTCATTATCCAAATTCCCGCGCTCATCGCCAGCGGCATGTGGCCTCGCCTCTCTTTTGATTGGAGTGACCGCCGCATCCATAAAATCCTCCTACTCATGGGGCCAGCCGCCGTGGGCATGGGCATTCACCAGCTCAACTTTATCATTGATGGCATCCTTGCTCTGTGGGTTGGAGTGTGGGCTCCCGCTGCACTCACCTATGCAGAACGGCTTGTCTATCTGCCTTTGGGACTCTTTGCCACCGCCCTCAGCACGGTATTGCTCCCCACCTTCTCGCGCCAGGCCGCCCGTACAGAATTCGGTGACATCGCAAAAACGATCGCCGACTCACTTCGCGGTCTAATGCTGATCATGATCCCTGCCGCCGCAGGCCTTATCGTTCTCGCACAGCCCATTGTGCGTTTCATCTTTCAGGGAGGCGAATTTGATGGTACCTCCACCCTACTCACATCGCGAGCACTCTATTTCTACGCCCCCGGTCTCGTTGTTTTCAGCCTATATAAGATTCTCGTTCCGGCCTTCTATGCCCTAAAAGACACACGCACCCCCGTCAGAATCGGAATCTACGCCGTACTTGCAAACTTTACGCTTAATATCCTGTTTATTATGACCTGGCCAGAGGGCTATCAACACGCAGGACTGGCATGCGCAACGGTGATCTCAAGTGGACTAAACGGTCTCGCATTGGCACTGATCATTACCAAACGCGTCGGGTCCCCCGGATGGAGATCCCTCGGCTGGAGTTTCATCAAGATCGCAGCGGCCTCTCTTGTGATGGTGCTTGCGATTGCGATCACCCAACACATACTGTCACAACAGTTGTCTGACATCTTCGCACTCTCAAAGATGGGTCAATTCACGATCGTCGGCGTCTGCATTGCAATTGGGGGCTCGGCTTATGCCATCGCCGCAACGGTATTCTGCCGTGCCGAATGTCGAACGCTAAATTGTCACAAAAGGAGTTGAGAATGAAATTGAATTACACCACTACCGCATCCGTAGTGGCAGCCATACTTCTCAGCCAAGTGGTGGGATGCGCTCTATTCAGGTCCGCTGCCCCCACCGACACCCCACACACGGCATCCAACTGCGTGGGATCCTTCAGCCAGAGCGATCTCATTGAGATGGCAAACGAGATTGCCAAGCTTATTCTAAGCCACCCATTTCCGCCCGCCAGTTCTGCCCCAAAAATCACGATATTCGACATCGCCGATAACACGGAACTCGGTTTGGATATGACTGCGGTTGAAACGGCACTCATGACCGTTCTCTCAGAAAACAGCCGTCTAACGTTCATCAACACAAATCAACGCGATGCCCTGCTTAAGCATATGGACATCATAGAATCCAACGCACCAAGTAAAGATGATGCTGAACGCCATATGGGACGCCGACTGGATGCCCGCTATGTGCTCAGAGCCACAATCACGAAAATTGAGAAACCCCTCGGATTGGAAGCCCGCGCAGCCAAGGGCGAGGGCATCTACTACCAGCTTACAGCAATAATCACTGACACCGACACCGGCTTGATTGTCCTGCGTAAACAGTGCGATCGGCTGCGTAGCCCCGCACCATCCAACGCAACCAAGACTAACCTGCCCCCAGAAAAGTAGTGCCAGAAAGCCGCTGAACAGCAAAGCTTGCACTAGGCAATTTATGCCACTTGTGATATAAACAAACTTCACACGATTTCTAGTTTCTGTGGTCAGCTAGCTGTGGGATATATCGAAAGTGTACAGCCACAGCTATAGAAAGTATTTTTGAATTATGAGAGAAGTAGAATTAGTACAACATCTGGGCGAACAGGCAACCGTAAGCAATGCAATCGCGATTGAGTTATATGAGAAGTATAGCGTTAAACGCGGTCTGCGTAATGCTGACGGTACCGGTGTTCTTGTCGGCCTGACTAACATCGGCGATGTGCACGGTTATGTCATGGAAGACAACGAAAAAGTGCCCCGCGAAGGTCGGCTTCGCTATCGTGGCATTAATGTTTCCGAGCTTGTGGAGGGCTTTCAGAAAAACAATCGATTTGGCTTTGAAGAAGTCTGTTTTCTGCTGCTGTTTGGTGATCTTCCAAATACCGAAGAACTGGCTACCTTCACCGCACTGCTGGGCGACCTGCGTGCCCTTCCAGAGAACTTCACCGAAGACATGATCCTGAAGATTCCAAGCCATAACATCATGAACAAGCTGGCGCGAAGTGTATTGGTCTCCTACTCATATGACATGCTTGCAGATGATCTTGATGTACGAAACGTACTCTACCAGTGCCTGAAACTTATCGCCCGCTTTCCGACAATGGTAGCCTATGGCTATCAAGCAATGGCACGAAACTATGAAAACAAAAGCATGTATCTGCACAACCCAAAAACCGACATGGGAACTGCCGAGAACTTTCTACGGATGACCCGCCCAGATGCCAAGTTCACGCAATTGGAAGCCGAAACGCTGGATCTTGCGCTCGTCCTACATGCAGAACACGGCGGCGGCAACAACTCAACGTTCACGGTTCATGTTGTGGCCTCAAGCCTCACCGACACCTACTCCGCCATTGCGGCTGCAGTGGGATCGCTGAAGGGACCTCGACACGGCGGTGCCAGTTTGCATGTCAGCGACATGATCGCCGATCTAAAAAAAGAGTGTGGCGACACCCCCACAGAGGCCACCATTGAAGCTTACCTCGAGAAGATCATGAATCGAGAAGCATTCGATAAAACGGGACTCATATATGGCATGGGGCATGCTGTATATACACTGAGTGATCCACGCGCAGTTATGCTCAAAGCAAAGGCACAAGAACTCGCTGAAGACAAAGGTATGCTAGATGAATTTGCCATCTACGACACCGTTGAGCGGATTGCCCCAGAAGTCTTTAAACGCATAAAAAACAGCGAAAACCCCCTCTGTGCGAATGTTGACCTTTATTCCGGATTTGTGTATGCCATGCTTGGACTGCCCACCAGTCTGTTCACCCCGCTATTTGCGGTTGCCCGTATCGCGGGTTGGGCTGCACACAGAATTGAGCAAATTGCGAGCGAAGGCAAAATCATTCGCCCAGCATATAAATGCGTGCAGGCAAAGGGAAGCTACGTACCGATTGAGGAGCGTCCCTAAACTGAGCATTGTAGTGCGTGACTGTGTCGCGTATCCCCGCTCTCAGATGGGTGGTCTGGCCAGACGCAGTCTGGAGGCTATAACGCCCCTCAGTATCAGCTCTAAATGCTATTTTCTTTATAGGGTTGCACCCATAGCAACGATTCCGTTAGTATTCACGCCCATGTTTGGCATTTAACTGCCCATTTAGCAAAACGACAGACAGGGGTTCTCATGAAGCGTGTTCTAGGGGTCGCAAGCATCACTATTTTGGTTACACTAACCGCTCAAGCGGGGTTAGTAACAGACGAGGGCATCGGCATTAATCGTGCGTCTAAAAGCAAATCCATCGCCGCTCAAGGTGTCGATTCGATTCCAAAACCTGCCACTTCAAAACCCACCAAACA
>Ga0307929_1002682_pt1 | contig 11136 bp, 7 predicted proteins | sample AceLakmetage1330_FD_203160 | JGI IMG/M metagenome (GOLD analysis project Ga0307929, IMG submission 203160) | Saline water microbial communities from Ace Lake, Antarctica - #1330 | ecosystem: Environmental > Aquatic > Non-marine Saline and Alkaline > Saline | place: Antarctica: Ace Lake...
GGATCATTGCCACCCTCATTGTCCATTTCAGTAACCGTGAAAGAACAGTCTTCCCCGCTCCCCGTGGCTTTGACACAACCGGTTTCATCCACCAGACGATAAGATTCTAAATTTGTCGGATTTGGATACAAATCATCGCAGCCTGGCGGGGGACCTACAAATAGCGAGGGATCATAAATATCGAAGAGTTTATTATTGTTAATCCCTGCAAAGATCCGATCGTAGGCCATCACCCGTTTCTCGAGTACATCAAGCTCGGCCATGACAATCTGCCAGGCTTCTTCTTCCACTGTAATGGGAACCAGCAGGTCATCCCCTCCACCGGTGTAAACATTGCTATCCGTAACAGTATAATCTTTTACCTGATTTGCCCCTAAACTGATTAACACACCGGCTGCATTGTGCCCGTTCACCTTACAACCGACAATTGTATCGGTTGTATCATAAAAAAAATATTGTCCCCAGGCATCAAATCGATATTTCTGGGGCAAATTGAATAGCCCGTCGTCCACCGGCACACTATCCGGTGGTGTTTCCGCAGGGGACGGCACAGTTTCATGACTCAGATAGTATACTTTTATGTGTCGGGTGATCTTCTCCATCCTGTCAAAAGTCTGGTCAACTTTATTTCCCGATTCAACAAAGGCAACCATTCTTGAAAGATAGATCGCCACGACAGATAGAATGGCCAGGGCAAGCAGAACTTCAAGGAGTGACATCCCTTTTTGATTACGATTTATTTCATGCTTGAACAACGACATCAGCTATCCTTTTTTTTAACAGACGGCATGGGCATCCAGAAATGGCCCTCAATTTTCCAGGCCGGTGCCGTGTCGTTAAATTCGATCATCTGCCGTAAAAACAGTACTTTTATACCTTCATCTATGTACCGGGCAGAGGCATAGTGCTGGTAAAAAAAGGCCATCGCCGTATTCGGGCTAGCAGGATTGATGATACAAACAGGTTCAGAAATCTGAAGGGTGAGAGACCCGGTCCGACGAAACAGCCCCCCTTTTTTCCTGTAGTATTCCGCTCTGGATATCATTTTTGATTTTTGCTCGGCAGACAAATAATGAATATGTGTCGGACCATAATACTGAATATAAAGATCAATATCCAGAGACCGCCACGCATCGGCCCATCCATCGACCACGGTCCTGATATGCTTAGCCGCCCCACCATCTTGTATCCGGTTGCCGTCACGCTTACCGGGATAAATAATTAAAGGGATGATCGGTAGTTTCTCATGGGTGCCGAACTGGGACCATAATCGTTCAGCAAGCCCTGGATTTCGCTGCCCGGGTAAAAAACCGTGGTGGCTTAAAATAAACGGGATATTATCCCTGCCTTGACCCAAAAGATAGATCCCGTCATCTAAGGGTATGTCCTGGATTTCAAAAGATTGAACCGGCACGACGGTTTTACCTTTACCCTGCCACATTTGTCCCTGATCATTCTGCCGGTCCAATACCAAACACCGCCAGTTTTCAGGAAGCCTTTCCACCGGCGGATGTTCAAATTTCAAATCTGTGCCTGGCGCAAAAGAAACTGGTTTAGAACTGGAGGGTGATAGTGCAAATGCCCCTGGACCACTGCTTTTTTTATCATTTTCCGCCCCATCGGTTACGCTTTGTTTTTCAGACGCGATTAAAGGCCCTTTGGCAGATATAAAGGGTTTGCTGTATTCCGAGAAAAAAAGATACCAGGTGCCTGCTGCAAGAAAAACGGCCAGCAGCAAAATCGCCATCCCTATTGGATATCGTCTTGTGTTGGATAAAGGTGCCGTCCCCAGATAACTTGTGACTGCCCTTTTCACGTGCCTTTTCTTCAGGGTTTGTTGGCCTTCAACGCAGGCCGCCATTAAGGTCCGTTCACAAAGGATATTGATTCGCCTCGGGATGCCGACACTTTTTTTATGAATCGCATGAAGGACGCTGTTTGAGAAATAAACATTTCCGGCAGCACCGGCAATGGATAGCCGGTGCCGGATATACTCATCAGTTTCCTTTCGGGTAAATGGTTCAATTCGGTACCGAATTGTTATTCGCTGATAAAGCTGATGCAAGGACCGGTGATTTAATTTTTCTTCAAGCTCAGTTTGTCCCACCAGAATGATGGATAATAATTTTTTTTTTTCCGTTTCCAAATTGGACAACAACCGTAACTCTTCCAGGGTGTCATTGGGGATCTCCTGGGCCTCATCAATAATCACCACGGTTGTACACCCTTTTTGCCCGGTATCCAGAAGATGTTTCCGGAAGAACTTCAAAAGCCCCTCCTTGGTATTGTTTGCATTGACATCAGCCTGGATGCCTAGATCTTCCAGGATAACTTTCAAAAGGTCTTCTGCCCCCAGCCGAGGGTGCAGAATAAGTGCAGTTTTCACTTCTCCGTGAAGCTGGTTTAATAGATGCCGAATCAGCAGGGTTTTTCCAACACCCGGTTGACCGGTAATCTGAACAAACCCTTCTCCGGAACGAATGCTGTAAAAAAGTGTTTCAAGGGCAGCTCCATGGCCCTGGCTCGAAAAAAAGTAATCGACATCCGGTGTCAGGCGAAACGGTGTATCCGTCAGCTTAAAAAAATCTTTATAGGTCATAGGGGGAGGGTACCATAGTTTGCTAATTTGCAAATACTAATTTGCAATTTTCACACCAAGCGTTTGCTTATCCCACAAGTAGTCTTTCCCCGCAGGATCTTTCGGTATGGTGTCCATCAATTTCTCAGCTACCAATTCGTTCAGGTTTTCCGGCGGATGGCCTTTGATCGCTTTAAATTTTTTAAGGGCATTTTGCAGCGCCACCAGGTTCTCAAGATGAACAATCCGATTATGATAAATCTGTGCTACCTTACGGTTTTGAGTATTTTCAATCATGCCTTTTAGTGCAAGAATCGCCTTCTCATACTGACCCCCCTTTTTCAAAGATGAAAATAGGAGTGCCATATAACTTTTCGGTGCATTGGGCAGGTGGGCAGCACGCCAAAAATACTTTCCGGCTGTCTCGTAATCTTCTAAATAAATATAACAATGGTACCCAAGCCAAAAAGGAAGTTCCCAGTTTTCCGGGTAATGGGTCATGCCCCGCTCAAGTATGGGACGCGCCAGAAGAACATCTTTTGGACCGTGAACCAGGCCCATGCCGGAAAAAAGATAGGCGGTTAAATATCGTGGATCAAGGGTGGTCACAAGGTCCATAATTTGATAGCTCCATTCACTATCAAATGTATATTTTAACGGTTTCCACATGAGACTGCCCGAATGAAGAATGGCCTGAATAAAGAGAATGTCCGCCGCCAGTCCGCGATGGTCAAGAGATAAAATATCCACCACGGCTTTTTGAGGTAAAAACCGAATTTCCTCTTTTATTTCCAAAGGATGGGTAATACGGCAGGAATAATTGACACAAACCGCTGCCAACCAACACCCCAATACTATGACAAATCGCTTTTTCATGGCATCGTCTATATATCTTTACGATTCATCACCATGGCACTGAGCGTTAATACAGCAGTTACATAGAATAACCAATACGTGCTTGCATAAAAGAATTTATCTATTGGAATAGATGCGCCATGAACAATATCGAGTCGAAAATTGAACATATCAAAATTAGGGAACAGGTAGGATACAATTTCTATAAATATTTTATGCCCCTGGCTGCCGAACTGGCCAAGGCCGATAAAGCTTAATATTGCCTCATCAAAAGAGTGTCCCAATACAAACACTGCTATACATAAAAACGCATTTAAGGCAAAGGTCAACCCAAGGGCATAAAACAACAGTCCAAAAGCGGTCAGCAGGGTGAACTCCAGAATATCCATATAAACCGCAAAAAACAGCTCTGGTGCAAACTTTTGACCGATTAACCATGTCAGGACAAAAACGCCTATCCCCATAAGTGTGCTAAATATAATCACCGTGTAGCTTGTCCCTAGGAAACGTCCTATCAGATAATGGCCCCGCGGCATTCTGTTAATAATCACATAGAGCTCGTTTCGTTCTCTTTCCTGATATAATGCGTATAGCCCAAAGAGAATGGTTACCAGCAAGCAAGACAAAGTAATGCCTAACATACCGGTGTTTTCGATTACACGGGCCACCGTACCGAGTGATAGAGAACTGATATACACGCAAAACATGAGAAAAAGTGCCAGAAAAATCAACATACCCCAAAAAATACGACTTCTGAAACTGTCTTTCAGCGTGATATTACCGATGGTCAAGATTGCCCGCACAGGACCTCCTGTCTAAATGCCTGTTCTAAATTATTTACCTGCCATTTTTCAAAAAAAGCGGCCACAGTGCCCATGAACTTAATCTCACCTTCATTGAGAATGCCGATACGATCACACAGTCTCTCGACTTCGGAAAGGATATGAGAACAAAAAAAAATAGTCTTCCCCCCGGCCTTCATATCCAGTAAAAGCTGAATCACATCTCCTTTCCCCAATGGATCCAATCCGGATGTCGGCTCGTCTAATATCAGTATAGAAGGATCTCCGGCAAATGCCTGGGCCAGACCCACACGTTGCCCCATCCCTTTGGATAAATTTGAGATACGACGATTTTTGAACCGTTCCATGCCGACAAGGCTTAATAATGTATTGACTTCTTCAGGAACAAACCTGCCGTTGCGATGGGCCAACCTGCATTGAAAGGTCAAATACTCTTTAACGCTCAGGTTGGGATTGGGCCGAAAACTTTCAGGGAGATAACCGATTTGCATCCTTGGGTCAGACGGTTTCAAAACCTGCCCTGCCAACCGAATATCGCCTCCAGAGGGATGTAAAAATCCCATGATCAGTTTAACCGCCGTGGTTTTACCCGCTCCATTCGGTCCGAGAAGCCCTAAAATTTCACCTTTTTCAACTTGCAGATCAAAATTTTTGAGTGCGTGGACCTTTCCTTCTTTGCTCGTGTACTGTTTATTGAGTGAATTTACTTCGAGTATCATTTTTATCACTTTATCATTTTAACCGTTTGCCTTCAATCGATGACCTTCTGATATTGCATCAGAAAATGATGTCATCGGTGGGCGTTTTCTCATTATCGACTTCCAGGGCCATGGGCCATCCGTTGGGCCCGGCTGAAAAAAACCGATGGTATCGGGGATCTGTATCATCATAATAATATTGGCAGCCATCCGTATAATAGTCACCAAAACTATTTTCGCCCTGGTTTTCTGGATTGAGGATTGTACCCGGCCCAGACCCGCATCCCCACACATAGCCGTTGAGCCATGGATCGACTACAGCCCCGGGCGCCAGGTTAAACAAGCAAGAAATAAACGCCCGGGCCGAGTCACTATCGGTTTCATTGACCTCAGTATCCTCCGGGCCGCCATACTGTGTTTTAACCAATCCCCAGTGGCAATCGTTGAATTTTGGGGCCCCCCGAGCAAAGGGTATCCTGGCATAATCTGCCGGGACAGCCGCTCTTGGGGTACCTGGACAAAGCGCGGTGGGATTATTCGGATCGTAATCATCGTCTGTCACAGGCACGAGAGTCGGAGGGATTTCTATGATTTCCGGCACATAATATCCCGGCGGGCAGTCTTCCCAAGGCTTGGGACAAAAAAAAGCTTTCATATAATCCAATGTCAATCTGCCGCAGTTAATATCTTTATCGGTTCCGGGCGGAATAACTGTCGATGGTTTATCCCACACAATTTGGTTGCAATCTTGAAAGTCCTGCGGGATAGGCGGTATGCCGTTAACGCGGTAAAGAATTCCCTTACAGCCTTCCTCGTCAATTTGCACGCCATCCTCATTGTTGTCTACCCCTAAATACCGGTCATCTAAAGCCATCACCTTGTCATTTAGCACTTTCAATTCAGCCTGGGCGATTTGTGTGGCTTCGACGGTCAGATCAATGGGCAGTATAATGTCATCACTGGCGGAATCCAAAACATAGACTTCCGGATATCCTTGGGTCACCGTATAGCTTTGGACCTGATCCGGCCCGGTGCTGATAATGAGCCCGGCCACGCGTCGTCCTCGAAACTCGATGGCTCGAAGAAGCGTACGGCTCCCGGCTGGTATTTTAATTGTTGGCCGCGGTGGACTTCCCCAGACCCGTGTACCCGGCTCAAGCGGATCAACGAGAATCAACCCCGGTCTATGGTTCTTCTCATCGTTTGTATAACTGATATATCGAAATGTCTGCCCCCAGCTATCAAACCGGTATTTAGAATCGATATCAAAACCGCTTTCCATTGAAGGATCCGATGCCAGAGGAAGTGATACTGGGACAGCGAGCGTGGATAAAATTATCGGTAAATTCTCATAATTAAGGTAATACGCCTTTGCTTTTTCAACAATATGTTCCATTCGCATTTGCACCCGGGAACCATTATTTCTGGCACCATAGAAATGAATTGCCTGGCTAATAAAAAAAATAATGACGGCAACGATACTCAAAACCGCTAAAATTTCTATCAGAGAAAAGGCTCTTCGATCGTTCAATATTGGGCAAGGCATATCAGATTCCATTTTGTTGAAAAAAGTTATCGGCTTATCAGCAATGAACGGGCTTACTGACCGGCAAACGTAATATCGTCCTGTATAACATCTTCGTCCGGCCCACTGGAGTAAAATCTGTGGTACCGACGATCCGACGGTGTAATCTTTGTGGTATCATCATCAGGGATGAGGCGCCTGCCCTCATATCCCCATTTATAATAATGATTCCAGGGATCAAGATCGTACCCCCCGGGCAAACCACTGGGTAGCCCGTAAAACGAGACAATATGATTAATTAGAGGAGCGGGACAATTATAATTCACCACCCCTTTGCAGTCTTCAATATCTTCCAGGGTACAGTCTTCAATGGCATCCAGAGTCGCAAAGCCTCCTGAGGGATCATTGTTAAAGCTATTGGTGGGCGGACAGGTATTGAAATTAACTGGCGCAGACGCGTCACCTGTTAACTCCGCCGCATCCCCAATGGATAAAATATCATCCACTTCTTTGTTCCCATTATTATCAACACCTGCAAACAGGGCATCATAAGCGGCTACTTTTTCCCCGAGAACCTTTAGTTTTTTAAGTGTAATGAATTTCGCCTCCACCATCACATTAATAAAAATGGTAATATTATCTTCTTTCGTATCAATATTTTGATCCGGTCCTCCACTTACAATAGACGCGGCAACCCCGCCCACATCCTGTATGTCACTTACATCACCCGGATCATACTTCAAATATTGTCCCCAGGCATCAAATCGGTATTTTTGCTCCATATCAAGCCCATTGACCTGAACGGGTATTTCATCCGTTTGGGTACCATCCGGGTCATGAACCGGCAACTGCTGATGAATTTCATAATATTGTTTGATTTTTGCCGTTATCAACTCAAGCCGATCATCGGTTTTAGAAAGATGATTGCGGGCGTCTTCGGATTTAAACATGTTCACTGAGAGGAATGTTAGAATACCCAGTATCATCATTACCACTAAGACCTCTAACAAGGTGAAGCCTTGAGACCTTTGTTTTATATAATTTTTCAAAATTGATTCTTCGTCAAGCAGCTTACTTGCGAAACCTTATATATGAGATATTATGGTTGACACGTAATTGAAATATTGCCTGCTTTTTTTGTAAGCATGGTTTAAATTGAGACATTTGCACGATTCACCCAATTTTCTCAGGCAAGCCCTGTGTACAACTCGTTAGTTTGATATTTTTCTGTAATTTTCCTGGCCAAATTAAGCATATCTTATTGATTTTATTTAATATTTATGGTATTTTTGCCTTGATAAAAATCAAACAATCTTTTTCCTTTGCCGACATCGCTATTCGAAGAAATGCTGACAAAAACCGATCATTAATATTCCTCAATAAGGTTAAATCTACAATTGACTAGGAACCTGTAAAGGAGATGCTCATAAAATTTTATTCATAATGTTAAAATTGAAGGTGTGGCTTTGTCTCGCAATGCTCTCGGCTATTTGATTGCCAGATTAATATATAGCTCCGCACTGTCGGTTACAACCGCCAAGCGGATAAAATTTATTTTTATCAAACTGTTATCAAACAATGATAAGTGTTATGACAACATATATGACAGTTCTATTTTTTTGTAAAGAGAATACCAAATACCTCCCAATTTTTAAAAAAGCACCCAAGTCCATATTTACTGGTCATTATGTGATCCTCCCCCAAAAAATTGGAGACCGAGTTAAGCCACAATTTTCAGGTTGTACCACTCCTGCTCACAGTCCAAACAAGTGAATATTTCAATCAGTGAACCACATCCTACGCCGGCCGGAGTTGGCGAACCCGATTGATCAATGATAAAATTCAGGGTGACTGGTAATTTTTCTTGTAATTTACTCTTATCTCATTTACCTATACTATTTTCTGATAGTGAATCGTTTCTGATTGGACAGGGTGACATGCCATATACCGGAGAACTCATTGCCATTGTAACTGTATTGTGCTGGACCGTCAGTGTCCAGTTTTTTGAGGCAGCTGCCAAAAGGGTGGGATCCACACCGGTCAATATCATCCGGATAACAACGGCCCTGGTTCTTTTCGGAATCTTTTTATTTTTTAAAAATGGATATTTGATCCCGTTGGACTTTCCTCTGGAGGCCTGGATATTTCTTTCCCTTTCGGGTGTCATCGGTTTTTTTCTGGGAGATATTTGTTTGTTCAAGGCGTTGGTGGAGCTGGGTCCCAGGATTGCGTTGCTGATCTTCAGTCTCTCTGCCCCGGTGGCAGCCCTGATCGGGTGGACATTTCTCGCAGAAACCTATGTGCTCCATCAATGGGCCGGGATGCTGGTGACCCTGTCAGGGGTGGGCCTGGTAATCTTTGAAAAAAAGCGACCCAAAAATCATTCCCAGCAGCGAAACCAACGGGTTATTACCGTTAAGGGGATATTGTTCGGAATAGGGGCCATGCTGGGTCAGGCCGTTGGATATGTCCTGAGCAAGGCCGGAATGCAAACCGATACAGGATTTTTGGATGCCTTTGCCGCAACCCAGATCCGTGCCTTGGCGGCCTTTGTCTGTTTTGTTATTTTCTTTACCCTGACCCGGGAATGGCACCGGGTGGCCAGGGCAATAAAAGACACCCGGGCCCTTGTTTTTACGGCAACCGGCGCAATCCTTGGCCCCTTTCTCGGGGTATCCTTGTCCCTCATGGCCCTGCACTACCTGTCCACGGGAGTGGCGTCTACATTTTTGTCCATGACACCGGTCTGTATAATTCCCTTTTCCATCTTCCTTCACAAGGAACATGTATCCATCCGTGCCTTTGCCGGTGCCATTATTGCCGTGGGCGGCATCTGGCTTTTAATGGCGCCATAGGAAAAATTTAAAAATAGGACCGGCCCGATGGGTAACGGGTGAAAGTAAATAGCCGGGTAATTGAATTCTCCTGCTTTATTTAGTATACTGATTTCTCTATTGGAATTAAGTTAACCCTTCTGGAGCCTTTTTATATCCATGTTTCTTCCCACCACCCCAAACGAGTTGAAAAAACGCAAGATAAAACAACTGGATATTATCCTGGTCACCGGAGATGCCTATATTGATTCTCCTTTCATGGGGGTAAGCCTTATCGGGAAAGTACTTGAAAGCAAGGGCTATAAGGTGGGCATTATTGCCCAGCCGGATATGGAGAGGCCAGAGGATATTTCCCGGCTGGGGCAACCCAGGCTTTTTTGGGGGATTACAGCAGGGGCCTTGGATTCTATGGTGGCCAATTATACGGCCTCCAAAAAAAGACGGCAACGAGATGATTATACCCCCGGCGGCATCAACAATTGCCGGCCGGACCGGGCAGTCATTGCCTATGCAAACCTGATCCGTCGATTTTGCGGTCCCAAGGTCCCCCTTGTTCTGGGCGGGATCGAGGCCAGCTTGCGGCGAATAGCCCATTATGATTTCTGGTCCAACAAAATCCGGCGCTCCATCCTCTTCGATGCACGGGCAGATTTTTTGGTATACGGCATGGCCCATGCCAGCATCCTGAACCTGGCAGCTGCCTTAAACAACGAACAAGAACCTTGGGATATCCCAGGAATCGGCTATATTTCAAAGGAACAAAAGGGAATTGAACTGCCCTCCTTTGAAGCGGTGCAAAAGGACAAGAACCAGTATATTGAAAGCTTTAAGCTCTTTTATGCCAACACAGATCCCATCACGGCAAAGGGGATATGCCAGAGGCACAAGGACCGGTTCATGGTCTTGAACCCGCCGGAACGCTACAGCACCACAGCACAATTGGACGAGATCCATAATCTTGATTTTGAGCGGGACCTCCATCCCTATCATCGAGACAAGGGATCGGTCAAAGCCCTTGAGACCATTAAATTTTCCATCTCCACCCATTATGGGTGTTATGGGGAGTGTAATTTTTGTGCCATCACGGTCCACCAGGGCAGAACCGTGAGGTCTCGGAGCGAAGCCTCCATCCTGGCCGAAGCAGAAGGCTTTACCCGGGACAAGGATTTCAAGGGATATATATTTGACCTGGGCGGCCCCACTGCCAATATGTATGGGTATGAATGCAAGAAAAAATTAAAGAAAGGGGCATGTCCGGACAAGCGCTGTCTCTTTCCTAGCATCTGCAAAAGCCTAGAACCTGACCATTCCCCCCAGATCCGGCTGATCCAGAAACTGGAACGTCTGCCGGGAATCAAAAAGGTATTTATCAACTCCGGCGTCCGGTACGATTTGATTTTAAATGACAAAGATCACGGGAATGCTTATCTTGCAAAACTTACCCAAGACAATGTCTCAGGCCAGATGAAGGTGGCACCTGAGCACACCGAAAACGGGGTGCTCTCCCTCATGGGCAAGCCGGGGATCGACGATTTGCTGGCGTTTAAGCAGGCCTTTGACCAATTGTCCAAACAATCTGATAAAAAACAATTTTTAACCTATTATCTCATCGCGGCCCATCCCGGCTGCGACCTGAAGGATATGACCCGGTTAAAAAAGTTTACGTCAGAAAAACTGAACATCAACCCGGAGCAGGTTCAAATTTTTACCCCCACTCCCTCTACCTTTTCCACCCTCATGTATTATACGGGCCTGGATCCCTTTACCTTAAAAGAAATATTTGTGGAACGAAATCCCCAGGGAAAAGAGAAACAAAAACAGGTGGTAACGGCCAAATCCCAGG
>Ga0307929_1002688_pt1 | contig 11107 bp, 12 predicted proteins | sample AceLakmetage1330_FD_203160 | JGI IMG/M metagenome (GOLD analysis project Ga0307929, IMG submission 203160) | Saline water microbial communities from Ace Lake, Antarctica - #1330 | ecosystem: Environmental > Aquatic > Non-marine Saline and Alkaline > Saline | place: Antarctica: Ace Lake...
TATTTTTCGGGATCTTCGGTCATCAGTGCCGAAAAACCAGAAATCTATGATTTCATTGTTTTTCGTGCATCCTCGAAAAATTGCGAAAATTGAAAATTTTCTATTTTTCGGGATCTTCCGTCTTCCGTCATCAAACCCCGCAAAGGCGGGATTTCACTTCGCTCAACATCCTACTTCAATGAAACAACTGCATAAATACCCGGTAAAAATCCTTTTGGCTTTTGACAATGCCATACAAGGGAAAAATGAGTTTTTTGAGTGGTTGCTCGAAAATGGTTTTCCTGAACTTGCTGCACTTTCTAACGCTATACGTGGCAATACCAAAGCCATCGACTGGCTGATGAAAAACGGATACGTGCATTATGCAGCTTTTGATTCAGCGTCGGTTGATGATGATAGGGCCATGGCCTGGTTGGAAAATCATAATCATAATATCCTGGCCCTCGTTGCCAAAGCAAGCAGGGCCAACGAAGAAGCCATCAGAATATTGAAAGCACAAAATCTTGAAATTTTTATTCAAATTGCAAGGCATATCAATGAGTTCTCCAGTGGCCAGGTCTTCGATCATCATAAGATACCCTTTTGAAATATTATTCCAGTGTGAAGATAAAATGGTGAATGGTGAGTGGTGAATGGTGAATGGTGAGTGAACGGGTCAAACTCCTTTCAGTCGTCGGTAATCGGTAATCAAAAAGAAGTGAGAGCTCATCACAATTGGTATTTAGAGCATTAAAACTGTAATCTTCAAAAGAATAAACTTTAAATAAATGGAAACAAGCAAAGTGATCCTCGACAGAAGAAGTATCAGGAAATACATCAACAAACCTGTGCCAAATAAAATTATTGATGAATTATTAGAAGCTGCAATGTATGCGCCATCTGCCCGGAATTTCCGGCCTTGGCAATTTATTGTGGTCGATGAAAGGCCGATGCTGGAAGTGCTTTCGGAATTACATCCCTATGCAAAAATGATGAAAGAGGCTTCACTGGCAATTCTGGTTTGCGGGGATCTTTCCATCGAAAAGGAGATGGGCTATCTGGCAGTGAATTGTGCCGCAGCCACACAAAACATTTTATTGTCGGCTTACGCACATGGTTTGGGAAGTGTTTGGCTGGGTGTTTATCCGCGGCAGCCACGAATGACCGACATTCAAAAGTTTTTTAAGTTGCCCGATCATGTGGTTCCCATTTCGCTAATTGCCATTGGCTGGCCAGCCGAAGAAAAACCTCGCCCCGAACGGTTTGAGAAGGAAAAAGTTCATTATAACGGTTGGAAGAAAAAGGGGTAGCGTATTGCGTCCCGAAAAGTAGAAAATTTTTAATTTTCGTAACTTTTCGAGGATGCTCGAATAACTATGAAATCAAAGATTTCTGGTTTTTCGGCATTTGGCGTTTGGCGTTTGTCGGTTCAGGATAGCGGGTTTAACAATTCACTTTTTCTTTTCCATATTTCCTGCACTCCAATACTCTAGTACTCCACCACTCCATTTTGCTATTCCTAAAACTTTACCTTCATTCCGGTATCAATCCTATTATCCAGGATATCCGAAACGAAGTTTTTGGTGCTAATGGTTTTTCTATTTTTTGATATCTTCACATCGTCAGCTTTTACCCGGGTGGCTGGCCTGGGGACATTAACAATAGCCCTGTATTCCATCAAATCAAAAATGGCTTCATCCGGCATATTTTCCTTCTCTTTTTCGATGAGCATATTGGCCCAGTTAGTGATATTTCTGCGCTGATATTTATTCTTTTTGATCTTATAAAATGAAGGTTGGAAAAATTTCTTTTCCTGATCACTAACAGCATACAGTGCATTGTTTAGGGACTTGCTGTCTTTAAAATCAAATGACAAGGCATAATTTCCCCCAGATTTGATTTTTGAAAACCGCACATTAGAAATACCTTCCTGTGCTTTGAGTTTACCCACCACTATTTCGATCTCTCTTTCCAGGTCACCAAGCGGGGCGATGTCGGCAAATGAACCAATTAATCCTAGCAACGAATTAGTGCCACTAAGGCCTGCAGATAGCGACATGGTCCCTGATTGATCCTCATTCACTGTAATTTCTTCAACAATCTCAACGCAACTTTGCATCGAAAATACCATAAGTACTATGGTAAGTGAAAAAACTATTCTTTTTAATAATTTCATAATTGCGCTTTTAATAATGATGATTTAGCCTGAATAATTCATAAATAAGTAGTGTTATCAAATCCATAGCCCCGCCTTTTAAGGCGGGGATTGAAATACGTGACCTGAGACCCCCTGAAAATTTGAAAAAGTTTTAAAATAAAAAATAGACTTTTTCAAATTTTCAGGGGAGGGTATTTTGGACCAATCATAGACCCCGCCCTGAAGGACGGGGCTATGGATTTTTCTATTGTCGATTTTCATGAATTATTCAGGTTAGAACGATTGAAATTGGTTTTCATTACATGAAGATCAAAAACTGAACAGTCCCTGGGGATCATTTTGCATCCTCATTAAAAAAGAAATGCAATAATTTTCCGTTAATAAGAACTTCAAAGCTAAGATTCACAAATTTCAAATTATCTTCGCAAAAGATGAAAAAGAAAAAATTTATACCGAAAAGTGAGCAATCCGACGACTTTGTCATTTTCGACCTCTCGACAGATTTGCCCGATTACACCCTTGCTTTTCACCTGAACAAAACACTTAAGGCCCATCTTGAACGCGAGACAGATTTGAAGGTTTATTACTCATCTCCCGAAAACCCCGAAACATTTTCGTTCTACTTTTGCGAGCAGGAACGCGCACGCAATATGTTCCTTATCCATTCGCTGAACAGCCAGCAAACCCTGATGAAAAGCTACTTCCTGATTTTTCAGGGCTATTTTAGCAAAGAAGAACTTGATCTGATCATTTCTTCCATCGAAACCATTGAAAGCATCTTAAACATTAATGAAATCAAACTACTGCCCGCCACAGTAAAGATTTCGGCTGCGTTAAAAAAGAAATTAGCATTGGTAAAAGCCATACTCAGCGACCTGGAATACCACATGATAGAAGTTGACAGAAAAAGAATGGAACAAACAGTACAATTGAAAAAGAAAACGGCAAGCATTAAAAAACTCTACAAGGGATGAAAACTAAAATAGTAGCTACCATTGGCCCGGCCTCCTCCTCAAAATCCATGCTCAGACAGTTGATCCATGCCGGGGCTGACGTATTCAGGCTCAACTTTTCACATGCCGAATATTCCAATGTTGAATTGATCATTAAAACAATTCGCGAGCTGAACAAGGAGTTAAACACCCACATCCCCATCCTTGCCGACTTGCAGGGGCCTAAGATCAGGATTGGCAATTTGCCCGGCGACAGGATGACAATAAAGAAAGGTGACCGACTGATCTTTACTACAATCAAAGGCGATAAAAATCCGGCAAAGATTTTTATCAATTACCCGGATTTCCCTAAAGATATTAAACCAGGAGACAGTATTTTAGTGGATGATGGCAAACTTACTTTGCAAATTGATAAAACCAATGGTGAGGATGAAGTAGTAGCAAAAGTGCTGATTGGCGGGGAACTTTGTTCCCGAAAAGGGGTGAACCTACCTGATACCAAACTCTCGCTGCCTTCGCTATCTGAAAAAGACAAAAAGGATGTGGATTTTATCCTGAGCCATGAAATAGAATGGATTGCACTTTCTTTTGTAAGGTCGGCTGCTGATGTGCAGGAGTTGATTGATTTGATTAAATCAAAAAAAACAGGAAACATTCCTCCGGTAATCGCGAAAATTGAAAAACCCGAGGCCATCGAAAACCTGGATGAAATCCTGCTTACAGCACACGGCGCAATGGTTGCCCGTGGTGACCTGGGTGTAGAAATCCCACTTCAAACGGTACCCTTAATACAAAAACGGATTGTAAAAAAATGCCTCGCCCTGGCCAAGCCTGTGATCATCGCTACACAAATGATGGAGGGAATGCTCGAAAATTCACGGCCTACCCGGGCCGAAGTAAACGATGTGGCCAATTCGGTGCTTGACGGTGCAGACGCATTGATGTTGAGCGGAGAAACATCGGTAGGCAAATTTCCTGTTGAGACGGTTGAAACCATGCAAAAGATCATTTCGGAGGTTGAAGACTACGAAGACATCTACAACAAAAAACATAAGCCGGTAAAAGAGAACAATCCTGATTTTATTTCTGACTCGATCATTTATAGTGGCTGCAACATGGCGCGCGAAGCCGAAGCGAAGGCCATAGTTTCGGTGGCAAGCAGCGGGTACTCTACCGCCAAAATTGCCTCTTACAGGCCAAAGGCATCCATCTACACTTTTGCCGATAATGAATTTATCCTGCGCAGGCTCAACCTGGTGTGGGGCGTCAACCCTCGTTTCTATCCCGAATTTCTTCACACCGACCAAACCATAGCCTTGCTAAATGAAGAACTGAAAATGAAAAGGTTTGTGTCCCCGGGCGACCTCTTGGTTCATATTTCGAACATGCCCATCAACGAGCCCGGAAGATCGAATATGCTGAAACTGAGTTACGTTAAATAAACTCAGAGTTGTACGTTTGGCGCTGCGTGTTTGAGTCTCCAATTACCAACGGCTGAAAGGAGTCAGCATAGATCACCAATCACTGATTACCATTTTGGACTCCACCTTCAATTCTATTCCCTTATAATAGATATCCTTTACCGTTCCATGTGTTGAGCATTGGCTTGTGTACTTAGGTTTAAAAGATAAACACTAATTAGTGTCTGTCTTTTTAGTAAGATTTTTAAATTATCAATAGCCCTGTCTTTTAGGGCCGGGATTGAATTGGAAGGATAAAAAAGCCCCTCCTTTTCGCTGTTACTGCTGAAGACATTGACAGCGAAAAGGAGGGGGAGGTTCTGATAATTTTTTTTGATCCCCGGATTAAACAGGCTGTGTGAAAAAGCAAATTTTGACTTGCCCTGGCGTTTATGCCAGGGACTGAAATGAAGTAGTACAATTGGGCTTTAGCCCAAATAACCAAGGTTTGGGCTAAAGCCCATTAAAATGAATAAGTTTCAATCTCCGGGCTAAAGCCCGGAGTTAGTCAGGTTTCAGGTCGTTTTCACATAATCTGTGAATGCCGGAGTTACGGAAAAGCACCGACTTTATGGACGGACGCTAATTATTTTTTTACTTTGACTGTAATATTTATTTTCAATCCTCGTCTTGATAGCGAATGACAACTGAAGAGTTTAAACAAAAGGTGTTGCCGGTAAAGGACAAGATTTACCGATTGGCAAAAAGGATATTAAATGATATCGAAGAATCTGAAGATGTTGTTCAGGAGGTCTTTTACAGATTGTGGTCGCGTAAGGATGACTTAGCCGCTTACAGGAGCATCGAAGCATTTGCAATGATTGTTACCAAAAACATGTGCCTCGATAAAGTGAAGGCAAAGGGCTATCACAAAGATCAGCTTGGGGAGTGGAATGCTCCGGTTGATAACCGGAGCCCACACAAAATTGCCGAGCTGAAAGATGACGTGCAAAGTGTCCATCAGATTATGCAACAACTGCCCGAGCAGCAGCGGATGATTGTTCAGATGCGGGATGTTGAAGGAATGGAATACGAAGAAATTGCTGAGATCATGCAGATGAATTTAAACGCACTCAGGGTGAGTTTATCACGGGCCCGTAAGACCATCAGGGATAGGATAACAAAAAAACAAGAATATGAATACCAGGGAAATTGAAATATTGCTGGATAAATACTTCGAAGGTGAAACTACACTGGAGGAAGAAAGGGTACTGAAGGAGTTTTTCAACTCCGGAAAGGTACCCGAATACCTGAAGGAATATGCCGGAATGTTCAGCTACTTCGGCATGAAGGCACAGGAAAGCTTAAATCCTGATGTTGAAGGGCTGATTATAGAAAAGTTCGATCAAGGCCGTCAAATTGCGTTTTATCAAAACCGCCGCTTCTGGTATTATTTTACCGGGATAGCAGCGAGTGTACTCTTCTTGTTTACTTTTTTGTATGAAAGTGAAATATCGAACCAAATTGGGATTACAGGGTTTTCCGACACCAAATATACCACTCAAGAAAAGCAGCAGGCTTACGACCAGACCAAACAGGCCTTGGCATATGTATCAGGAAAAATGAACCAGGGCTTTGGGCCTTTGCAGGAAATGAATAAAATCAATGCCAGTTCAATACCCCTTGTTCAATTGGGGAAACTTGAAAAAAGCCTGATGCAGGTCAATAACAACATGGACAAGCTTGACCGCAGTGTTGAAAACATGCAGAAAATGTCAAAATTCACAATAATTATCAAACCTTAAAAAATTAAACACAATGAAAAATTTCATTTTAATGATCGCAGCATTAGTAATGGTTTCGTTGCCATTGCAAACCTTTTCGCAAAATACAACCGACGCCCTTTTTGATAAATATGGCGCTGAGGATGGTTTTACAACAGTTCATATCACCAAAGAGCTTTTCAGCTTATTCAGCGAAATTGCCGAAGATGCCGAAGGCGAGGACATTGAAGATTTGAAAGAAGTTGTTGATGGCCTCGAATATATCAGGATATTGATGTACGAAAATAGTGACGATAACAAGTATGCCAGCGAAAGTACCTTAGCAGAGTTTAAGAGCGACCTCGAAGATGTGCAATTGAAAAACTTTGCCGAACTCATGACCGTGCGCGAGCAGGACGAAATCGTGAAATTCATGATCCGCAAAGATGGCAAAATCATCGAGGAACTTTTGCTGCTCATCTTCCAGGATGACGAGGCCGGCTTCATCAGTATCACCGGCAACATCAATCTCAAGTCCATTTCAAAGTTGGCCAAAACGATGGATATAAATGGACTGGAGCAGTTGCAAAAGATTGATGAAGAGGATGAGTAGAGTCTTATCAATAAAATTGTTGCTTTTTTTGGCAAGAAATTATTGATGACTGATGATTAACGATTTTTGATTTAAGATGTATGATGTTGTCATTCCAGATCAAAAATCTGCAATTGTTAATCGCCAATCAGAAATCAAAAAAATGATAAGGGAGAATAAAATGATTAAAACCTATTTGGTCCTGGCTTGTCCAGCTTAGGAGAGAAGGAAGAGGTTAGAAGGTAGAATATAGAAAACCGATAATATCAACCCTGACAAGTAATAATTCTTGTCGGGGTTTTTTGTTATAGTGCCTAAAACCTGAAATATTCAAAATCCAAAAAATGAAACAGTTGCATAATAGTCTTTCGATTAGGTAGATTCCTCACTTCGTTCGGAATGACAGCGGCGGGCATGAAGTGGTGGGGAGGCTGGATCGGGCGCAAAGCGCCCGATCCAGCCTCCCCTTTATCGCACCAGTTCGTGTCATTTTGATCGAAAATTTGTGTAGCAAATTTGAAGAGAGAAATCTAAAAATCACGACACGATATTTACGTTGGATCAGGAGGTCTGAAATTTGAAAAAGTTTTAAAATAGAAAATAAACTTTTTCAAATTTTCAGGAGGCCTCAGGTCACGTATTTCAATCCCCGTCCGCCAGCTGGCGGAGGCTATGGATTTGATAACACTACTTATTTAGGAATTAATCAGGTCACATTCATTTTAAAATGATTGATGTCACCAATACATCGCACATCAAAAATCAAAAATCGGACATCTTATATCTCTTAGAATTTAAACCTCAACTGCGCCTTCACCTCCGACTTCCGGCTTCCTTGAATTTCATCCAGGTCGTTGCCGATGGTATTTTGCTGGCTGTACCAGGTGGTAGCATAACGAACCCAGAAATCCAGCCAGTCGGTAATTTCATATTTGAACAGGATGTAAAAGCGGCTGCCTTTGTAATAATAGGCCGGAATTGAAAATGCATACAGCACGTCATTCTCGTAGGCATAAATCCGCTCGTCGTAGGTATCGGTATCGAAAATGGCATAGCGGAAGGTAATGTCGTAGGGTTTCTCAGGTGGGCGGATTAGCACATCCTGGTAAAGCAAATACCCGTACCCTGTTTCGTGGCCGGTACGTTTATACCTCAGCACTTCAAACCTGTTTTTCAAAGTGACAGACGACAGCACCGAATAGGAAATATGAAACCTGAAACTCTGCTTGATCGTTTCATCAATTTTGGGCATGGTGGTTTCGGCAGAACTGTTCAGGTTCTTCGTTTCTGAGCGAAAGCGAAAATAGGCTTCAACATCCCGGCGGATAAAATAATTCAACTGAGCCAGGTATTCCTGCCCTTTCGATGGGGCATCCACCCGGTATTTAATCCATGGAAATTTATAAAAATCGGCATAGCCGGTAAAAGTCCAGTTTTTGTGCAAGCGTAGCAGGATGCCGCTGTACAATCCGCTTTCGTTCCGGTTGGTGCTCGATTCGCCAAATGCAAGCCCGTAAAGGTTTTGGTATTTGAGTCCATAATTCCGGTATAGCATCGATAGCGAAACCCGCGAACTTAATACAGCCTGCATCCCTGCAAGGTAGGCCATGCCTCCATTTTCGCTCATCGAAAATTCACCGAAGAAATTGAATTTCCCGAAAATGGTATTGAAGTCGAGGCCATAATTCGAATTGTCAGTTCCAGTGAAGTAGAACTTCTTGTACAGTTGCCCATCGTTTTCAACCGGGGCATCAAAATGGGTTTTATAGGCGGTAGCACCCAGTTTCAAAAATTTATTCCGATAGGCCACATAGCCACCAAATATTTGCTCACCAAGTACATTTTTATCGGCAACTTCAGCATTGGTGCGGTGGTATCCCGTTTGCTGGAGTGAAGTAACGAAACCGATTTCCTGGTTCAGGGTATCGGCATCGCCCACATTGGCATCAATCTTTTTTTGTGAATAAAAGCCGGTAATTTCAAACCTTCCCAATTCTACCGTTGTTGCCCCACCACGCAAAAACCGGTTTTCGTTTACTGCAGTATTCGGCCTGATGCCACGCGGGTTGCGCTTTATCATGAAAGCGTCGGGAGATTTGCCAAAGGCCAGTCCAGTCCATAAAGTTAATCCCTGCCCAAACTCAGCGTGGTAATCGCCAACTACCAGTTTCTTCACCGGCCCCAGGTCAGTTATCCAGCCAAAGGCCGAATAGAAATCGAATCCCTGTGGCTGGCTGCCTGTGAAAAATTCTTCACCGGGATCTTTATCGGCGGTAATCCCAAAACGCACTCGGTTGGAATAGTTAAACCCGTAGCGCGCGTAGAGTCTGTCTGGGCCACCCAGGTAGTAACTATTTGGGCTGGCTTCTTTTGCCGAATCCGAAATGGCTTTGTAGCCCTGCTGCTGCTCCAAAACCCTTCCGTAACGAATGAAAAGATCGTGTCTGGCATATTTGAATACATTTTTTGCTTTCAGTTTATGGGTGGGTTTTTCATCGCTGAAGCTAATAAACGGCGTCAATAAATCGATCAAAGCCTGATCCATTCCTTCGATGGCCTGCAACTCGTAAACACTCAGAAAATACCCGTATTGGTTGCGGTATTCGATAATTTTATTGATTTGGAAACCGGTGAGGAACAACAGCGATTTCAACTCATCAAAAGTTGCAAAATTGATGTTGAGCGGATTTTCGATGTAATAGTACAATCCGTCAAGCAGGTCGGAATAATCGAGTTCCTGCTCTGAGTTTTCGGCGATATTCTCCACCCGGCTGATGATGGCCTCGCGTTGTTTTGCATCCAGCTCGTTTTGCTGGGCAAGTAGTGTTTCCGGAAATAGCAAAACCATCAGGATTGGCAACAAAAATACCCCTAACTTCAATTTTGGCCAATCGTGATATGAAAATCCCCGGCCCATATTTATTTAAAATTATAATAGACTGAAATCTGGGGCGAGTATCCCAAAGTCTGGTGGATGGTGGAGGAGAAGTCGATTTTGAGCTTATCGAGGTTGAGGCCGAAGCCAAAGGAATAAGTTCCCGGGTTGCTCGACACCCCACCCCTTACAAATATCTTTTCGATGATGCGGTACTCGAGGCCAAATTTCAGGATGGGGTCGTGCTCAGTATCTTTTTCAGCTTCCACGCTAATCAGTATGTTGCTATCGAATGAGTAAGCAGCACCAACCTTTAAGATGGCCGGTATCCGTTCGTCTTCGTATTCTGCAAGTTTTGCACCGATAGGATTAAAAATATGCGCACCCAGGGTGAGGTGTTCGTTGATTTTTGAGAGCAAACCCAGCTCAAAAGTCACCAATCCTTTTTTACCATAATCTTCGGCAATGGAAGTGTGCAGGTAATCCAACTGCAAACCGATGGCCAGCACTTTGCCAAATGCCCTGGCGTAGGAAATCCCGACTTTACTTTCGTTGTACTTCGAATATCCAAAATAGGTGAGGTTAAGCCCAAAATTCCCGGAGTTCGTGGGAAGCACAAAACCACCCGATTTCAAACTAAGCTCTTTGGTGAGGAAACGGTTTTCGTAATAGAAACCTGCGGACAGGTGGTTGTAGTAAGCCAGTCCCGCCTGGTTGTTTTGCAGCGACCAGAAATCTGTTAATGCAACCGATGCACCGGCCATGGCTGCTGATCGCCCTCCCTGTGGAACATTGTCGTGGCCGGCAACAAGAGATAAAGAACAGGTAAAGAAAAGCAGCGCCAGGTAAAGTTTCAGGTTCATTTCAGAAAAATTTTGTGTGAAGATACAAATTTTTGGTTTCGTGAAAACCAGAGGCTTCATTTATTCCATAAAAAAATCCCTGCAATGTTGTGCAAGGATTATTTTTTTAGTCGGGATGGCGAGATTCGAACTCGCGACCTCTTCGTCCCGAACGAAGCACGCTACCGGGCTGCGCTACATCCCGTCAGATTTTTGAGAAATGCAAAATTATTAAAAGTTTTTAATGGGAATACAATTTTTTGCAAGTTGTCCATATAAACCAATTTATTTGCGAATTAACCGTAAAAACAATCCACCTTTTTTGGTTATGATATATTGTTGTTTGGGGCTGTTGGGTTTGTCAGGAATCGTCATGGTTAACAATCCTTTTTCTAAAAACGGATTTATGAATTTATTTCTAAATTTAGTTCTGTCCTTCCATTGAACTAATTGCATTATATTTTGAAGTGGCTGAGGGTTGGTACAATAATCCAATATTTTTCCGACTTGTTGCCAGCCTGGTTCCAACTTAATGCCATCTTGAT
>Ga0307929_1002692_pt1 | contig 11098 bp, 9 predicted proteins | sample AceLakmetage1330_FD_203160 | JGI IMG/M metagenome (GOLD analysis project Ga0307929, IMG submission 203160) | Saline water microbial communities from Ace Lake, Antarctica - #1330 | ecosystem: Environmental > Aquatic > Non-marine Saline and Alkaline > Saline | place: Antarctica: Ace Lake...
CGGTAAGAAACTGACATTTCACCACCAGCTCATCCCCGGCCCAAGCGGAAACTGGACCCTGGCCCGGTCAGACATTGGAAAATTGCCCTTTAAAAATGGCAGCTTTGATCTGGTGATCTGCTCTGAAGTCATGGAGCATATAAGAGAAGAAAAAACAGCACTCCAGGAGCTTATAAGGGTGTTAAAACCTGGGGGAACGCTGGTTATCACCGTGCCCAGATACTGGCCGGAAAAATTATGCTGGGCACTTTCCCGGGAATACTACAACAACCCGGGGGGGCATATTCGCATTTACCGTGGTGCCCAACTCATGAAAAAGGTGTCTCACCAAGGCATGATTCCCCTGGGCGGCCACCATGCCCATGCACTCCACACCCTCTACTGGTGGCTGAAATGCCTTGTTGGCATCCATCGCACAGATTCGGCCCTGGTCAATGCATACCATGGCCTGCTGGTGTGGGATCTCATGGAAAAACCCGCCATCACCCAGCTGGTGGAGCGACTGCTCAATCCCATTCTGGGAAAAAGTATGGTTCTTTATTTTAAGAAACCGTGAAGTACCACCGACACAAACCCCCCGGCGGCGGGGGGCCGGTCCATTGAGACCCCAAAGGGCCGCCGACGGTCCCGGGCCGGACCCATTCCCCTTCGGGGGCGGCTCTGCTGAGGGGACTTGGACACTTCATTTTCATATAAAAGGGACTTAGAAATAAATACTCTACCCGTTTTCGCTTGAGACATGCCCGTAAATATTGGATATCAGGTTTGAAAACGGGTAGTTTTATTCTTGCTAAGTCCCTAACCTGGACAAGCCAGAACCAAAAAGGGTTTCTGATTCTCTTGCCAAAATAACACGAAAATCAGAGATAAGAATCTAACAGGCTGGCCTGTCATGACATTTTTTGAGAAAACAATCCTACACTTCGATAATAATGGGCAAAATAACCGGACGTCGCCGGATGGTGAAAAAGAAATATTGCTTCAGGGCCTTTTGCAACCGGGTTCTTATAACTTCCACCCGGGACTCGGAACCCACCTCCACCTCCTCTACAATTTCCAGAATCACGCACTGAGCATCATCCACCAGATAACCGGTTTCTGTACCAAATACAAAGCCCTTGGAAATCAGCTCCGGGCCATACAGCACAATCCCCGTCTCTTCGTCGATTATCATGGACACCACCACCAGCCCATCTTCGGAAAGATTTCGTCGCTCCTTTAGCACACTGCGGCCCACATCTCCAATGCCCTTACCGTCAATGAGCACCCGGCCGGTGTTCACGGTTCCGGCAATCCTGCCACCGGTTTCATCAAAGGTGATCACCCGTCCATTTTCCGCCAGAAGTACATTGGAGCGGGGAAGACCCAGCCCCTCTGCCAAACGGGCATGGGTGACCAGATGCCGGTATTCACCATGGATGGGAATAAAATAACGGGGTTTGGTCAGCTTGATCATCAACTTTAGCTCCTCCTGGCAGGCATGGCCTGACACATGGACCTGGGCCACTTTATCGTAGACCACCTGGGCCCCCCGGCGGTAAAGATTGTTGATGATATTGGAGATGGCCTTTTCATTGCCGGGAATGGATTTGGAGGAAAGGATCACACTGTCCCCCTTTTTGATGTTCACCTGCTTGTGAAATCCTGTTGCCATGCGGGAAAGGGCAGACATGGGCTCCCCCTGACTTCCGGTGGTGATGATCATCACATCGGTGTCCTTACAGGAATTGACCTTTTTAACATCCATGCACATATTATCTGGATATTTCAGATACCCCAGCTCCCGGGCCACGGCCACGGTCTGCTCAATGCTTCGCCCGTTAAAGACAATCTTACGATGGTGGTGCAAGGCAATATTAATAATCTGCTGAATTCGAAACACATTGGAGGCAAACAGGGCCACAATCACCCGACCCTCACTTTCTGCGACAATCTTGTTGATGGATTCGCTCACTTTCTGATCGGAATCGGTGTACCCTTCCTTTTCCACATTGGTGGAATCGGAGAACAATGCCAGAACCCCCTCATCCCCCAACCGGGAGAATCTTGAGATATCAGTGACATTGCACTCTTCCATGCAATGGTTAATCCTGAAATCACCGGTGTGAATAATCATCCCTTCCGGGGTATTAATGGCCAGCCCAACACCATCCACTGTGCTGTGGCTCACCCGGATAAATTCGATGTCAAAGGGATCAAGGCTAATCTTTCCACCGGGTGACACCTGGTTGAGCTCCACATTACCCAGAGAATCAAATTCCTTAAACTTGTTTTTCAAAACACTCAGGGTAAAGGCCGTACCGTATACGGGCAGGAGCATTTCCTTTAGAAGATATGCCAGGGCACCAATGTGATCCTCATGGGCATGGGTCAACACAACCCCCTTGACCTTATCTCGATTCTCCCGGACATACTCCATCTCGGGAATAACGATATCCACACCCAGCATATAATCTTCAGGAAACATGAGTCCCGCATCAATGATGATGATGGTCTCATCGTACTCCACCACCATCATGTTCAGACCAATTTCACCCAGGCCGCCCAAAGGTATAACTTTCAACATATATGTTTTCTCCTAAAAGAGGTATTCACCCCTTCCATCAGGCTGTGATGGAAAGCGTCTCCAAGATGGCATCAACGGTGGTGATCAACCACTCCCGTTGATCCGGGGTGGCGTATCCCATGCAGTCACATCTTATATTTTTCTTGATTCTGACGAGGAACTCGCAGGAGAGAAAGGTTTCTTCCAATTCCAGGGCAAAACAGTGGGGGGAACACTTTTCATGGGCCTTCTGGAGGGGGCTAAGCAGATGACTGTCCAGCTCAAGCCAATAAATATTACCCAGCATGGGAGCCCCCAGATGGGTATCCAAGTATGATTTCAGTTTCCGGTGGTCTTGTAGATCAAGACCGTCAATGTAATATTGTTTCATAATGGTATAAAGGGATACCACACAGTGGCGAATGTTTGCAACACCTAAAAACGGATGAAAGGGACTCAGCAGCTTCCAATTTATCGTTTGATCAGGACAAATTTTAAAAAATCCGCGCACAAACAAAAAACCCCCAAAAACGAGGTAGACTCATTTCCGGGGGAGTGTCAGTCAAGCAATAAAAAAAGAATCAATCCTCTTCAATTACAATGGCATCTTCTTCACATACTTCAACGCAGCTCTCGCAGCCCATGCACTCTTCGGCATTGACAGGAACGGATTTACCGTCTTCCATCTCAAATACTTCCACGGGACACACATCCACACATTCTTCACAACCTACACATTTACTTTCGTCAACAACTGGGGTAAAAGCCATCTTAAAAAACCTCCTGATTGGATTATTAATACATGATCTATTTCTTAGATCTTTACGACCTATTTTAGATACCTTATAGATTGCGCATTTACAACAGATAAACAATCAAATCAAGTATTTTATTTCCCAAGGGTCATGAAACAGACAAAAATACCCCGGTCAATCCATGAAAGGGGCAGGAAAGACCGCCCCTTTTCCCCGTCCGGAAAAAAAAATTCTTTAATCCCCGCTCCTTTAAAAAGATAGAGATTAAGCCCCTCTGGCCAAGGTTCCCCATGGACCGCGTCCCCATGAACCAAATTTTGATCCGAACCTGAAAAGGCGGCTTTGATGTCAGCCATCACCTGCTCTTTAAGGGGGCTGCTGTGGACACTGCTTTCTTTATTTGCCATCAAGGTTCCCCTGGCAAGCAACCGTTCTCCCCCTGGGGCAATTTGCTCAAAAAAGGCAAGCACCGCCGGACTGGTGGTGATGAACACACAGGGTTCATCCTCCGGGGAGGCATCCCCCACCGCCTGGAACACCCGGAACCAGGAAGCGAGTCGTGAGCGTGTCATCACGGCACCGGGATCTGCAACAGTTTCCCCGGGCACCAGAGAAGGAGCAGCGAAAGGGGTATCCGTACCGGGATTTTCTTCCAGGGAAGGCGTTGGTAACTCACCGGCCAGTGTGGAAAAAAGACGGTGTGTTTTTTCGTTCACCGTGGACAATGCCGCATCAATGGATGTGCTCTGCTCATCGCGTTCCCCGGCCAGGCAGAGAAAAACAAGGGCTTTCATCAATTCATCAGAGGGGGCCTCCCGGGATGTTTCCGGCCCCCCCTTGATCTGGGAACGAATGGTCCCCACCTGGGTGTCGCTGGTAAAATACGGGGTTTTGCGCACTAACAATTTCAACTGCCCGGGGCCTGCGCCGGAATGGATGGCCCATTGTCGATAATCCGCAACGCTGCGCATCACCTGGTCCCGCATTTCCCCGGGAAACGGCAGTGGCATCAACTCAAATTCATCCTCCCCATCGGGAGTCTCTTCGGGGAGCTCTTTTTTCCCCTGGAGGGGAGGGGCAAAACGGGGTTGCCCAGCGGGTACCCCATGCCATGTATCCGATGAAATATAAAACACCTTTTTAAAAAAGGCACCCAACACATCCCGGTCCTGCTGGGGGACATGGGTAAATGGAAAATAAAATAATCTCATAATCAGTCCACCTTTTTATCGTGTAACTCAACACCCATGGCCACCAGTTCATCCCTCAGGCGGTCTGCCTCCTCCCACTCCTGGCTGGTACGGGCCAATTCTCTTTTGTCCATCAGGCCCCTCACCCGTTCAGAGGGGTGGTCAGCAGGGGTAAATTCCATTACATTGAGCACCTGGTTCACCTCTTTAAAAACAGTGATAACGGCCCTGGCCCCCTGGGGATCAATGCATTGGGTATCCATGAGTCGATTCAGGGTTTTAACGGTTTTAAACAGCAGGGCCAGCACCTGGGAAATCTTAAAATCATCGTCCATGGCCACACAAAATCCGTGCCGGATATCGTAGATAAGCTGGTCAAGTTCAGCAAAGGGATCTCCCCCGGTCACCCCCAGAAGTCCCTGAACACAGCGATCCAATTTATCCAGGGAGTAACGGGCCGCATCCAGGGCCGACGTCGACAGGACCAGCACCTTTCTATAATGGACGGACAGCAGCCAGAAACGAATCACCCGATGGGACCATCCCCGGTTCACCAGATCCTCCAGGGTGAGTTCATCTGAATCTGCCCCCCCCAGGGACCCGTCGTACTGCACCGATTCACAATGCATCCAGGTCTCCACCAGGGCAGACCCTGTGGCGGCCCTGGCAATGGCCATTTCATTTTCGTGGTGGGGAAACACAAGCTCACGGGAACCGGTATGAATATCAAAATGTTCCCCCAGATAGGACATGGAGATGGCCGCACACTGAAGGTGCAACGAGGGCCGAACATTACCCCAGCGGGTATTAACACAAATCCCCTTCTTCAACTCGGACAGACCAATGCGCTTTAATAAGGTAAAATCCCGGGGATTATCCTTTTCATAGTCGTCCAGATCCACGGTGGCCCCCAGGCGGATTTTATCAAGATCCACCCCGGAAAAGGTGCCATAGCCGGGCAGACTTGAAATATCAAAATAAAGGGAATTGAGTTTCTCATAGGCAAAGCCCTTATCCGCAAGGGTGGTGGCCAACTGCACCATGCTGTCCACCTGCTCACTCACAAGGGGCATGGCCTGGGCCGGTCTAACCCCCAGGGCGTTTAAATCTTTTTTAAATAGATCGATGTAACGCCGGGTGTACTGGGCGAGCCCTTCTTCTGCCGCCTCGGCCCCCTGGATGGTTTTATCATCCAGGTCGGTGATATTCACCACGTGGTTCACGGATATTTTTTTATACTCCAGATACCGGCACAACAGATCCGTTGACACATACCGCCGGAACTGTCCCGGCTCCAGGCGTTTATGCACAGTGGGACCACAGGTATAAATGCCAGCCTTGCCCTGGTTAAGTGGTTTAAAAAGGGCCTGGGAGCGTGTCAGGGAATTGTACAGGTTCAGGGAAATATGATCCTTCACCGTGAACAGACAGGTGGAAAGGTAGCGCTCCCCGCTGTCCGGCAAAATCACCACAATGACACCATTTTTGAGGGTTTTGGCCTCCTTCAGGGCAACGGCCATGGCGGCCCCGCTGCTCATGCCCACAAAGAGCCCCTCTTGTTGGGCCAGTTGCCGGGCCGTCTCAAAGGCCGCTTCATCGGCAATATTAATTTTTTCATCCAGGCGTTTTTTATCAAAAATATGGGGCCGATAGGACTCCTTCATATTTTTCAACCCCTGGATGCCATGCCCCAGAAACGGTTCTGCTCCAATGATGCGAATGTCAGGATTGAACGCCTTAAGGCGCCGGGAAAGCCCCATGAGGGTGCCGCCAGTGCCAAGGCTTGCCACCACCGAGGTCACTTGTCCCTGGGTTTGCTCCCAGATTTCAGGGGCCGTGGTGTGGTAGTGGGCCTGCCAGTTGGCCTTATTATTATATTGATCTGTCATAAAGTAACGGTCCGGGTTTTCTCGGGCCAGGCGGTACACCTCTTCAATGGCCCCATCCGATCCCTTGTGGCCGGGGGTGAGCAGTATTTCTGCACCCCTGGCCCTTAAAATCATCTTACGCTCTTCACTGGCCGATTCGGACATGGTGAGCAGCAGCTTATACCCTTTGATGGAACAGATCATGGCAAGGCCAATGCCCGTGTTACCGCTGGTGGCCTCCACCACAATTTTATCCCGGGTTAATTCCCCACTTTTTTCTCCATTTTCAATCATGGACAGTGCCGCACGATCTTTGATGGAGCCCCCGGGGTTCAGGTATTCCAGCTTGGCAAGTAAGGTAACCCCGGGCTCCTTATTAAGTCGGGTGATCTCCACAAGTGGGGTATTTCCAATGGAATTTAATATTGAATAGTTCATACATGTATCCCTAAGCAGGTGGCAAGCCCCTGCCTGATTTCAGACAAGACGTCATGGGGTTTCTGGGAGGCATTCACAACAAGAAACCGCTGTTTTTCCTGTTGAGCAAGGGCAAGATAACCGGACCTCACCGCAGCATGGAAGGCCAGGGCTTCCTTTTCAAAGCGAGACTCTATACCCTCTCGTTCTCCATTTTCCAGGGCTTTAAAGGTCCTTGAAAGACCCACTTCAGGGTCCAGATCAAACAAGATGGTCAAATCCGGTGTCAAGGCCCCCACCACCATTTCATGGATGGCATTAATCAGGGCCATGTCAAGACCCCGGGCAAAGCCCTGGTAGGCCCGGGTGGCATCGGCAAATCGGTCACACAAAACAATTTTACCCGCCTCAAGGGCTGGCACCACCACCTGTGACAAATGCTGGGCCCGGTCCGCACCATAAAGCAGCAGCTCACAAAGGGGAGACATGCCATGGCTTTCCGGGTCCAGAACAATGGAACGGATGCGCTGACCAATGGCGGTGGCCCCGGGTTCCCGGGTGACAACCACCTCATGTCCTGCGATTTCAAGATAATTTTTTATTGCGGTCATCTGGGTGGTTTTCCCAGAGCCCTCAATCCCTTCAAGTGTGATAAACATAGACACTTCTTCCCGGGTCAATCAAGATCCCGATGATGGTTCTGAAACAGAATAAAATAAACACCAACCACAGTCATGCATTACCCTATGCCCTTGACTTTTCGTCGTTAAAATGGCTTTATACAGTATTTTGAATGGAAGTGCAATTTTACCCACCCTCAAAAGAGCAAAAAGCCATTGACTTTACCATACCTACTGTCGGACAAAAAACCGAACCGCCTTATCCTGTTTTTTATTGTAATCATGGGGATGCTCCCGGTCCAGGCCCAAGCGACCCCCCTTAAACCTGCGGGTACCTCATGGCACATTTCTGCCTTGGAAGCCACCTATGACCCGGCTCAGAACCTCTACATTGCCAAAGGAAAGGTGATTCTCACCGGAGATACCACACGCCTTCAAGCCGACCATGTAATCTACAACAATTTGACCCAAAATGCCCGGGCCACAGGCCACGTAAAGCTCATCTCAGGAAAGGACACCATTCACTGCGATGCCATGGACCTGAACCTGGAAACAGAAACCGGAACCATCATGAACGGCATTGTCTTTGTGGAAGAAAATAATTTTTATATTGCCGGGGATCACATCGAAAAAACGGGAAAGGACACCTACACCGCTGACAAGGCATCCCTGACATCCTGTGCCGGAGAAAATCCGGACTGGAAAATCACAGGCCGAGACGTCCATGTGACCATTGAAGGATACGGCATGGCAAAGCACGCCACCCTGTGGGCGGGGAATCTTCCGGCTCTTTACACCCCTTTTATGGCCTTTCCCGTTAAAAACAAGCGCCAGACCGGTCTTCTTTCCCCCAGTGTCACATCCTCGAACCGCAAGGGATTTGAATATGAACAGGCCCTGTTTCTGGCCCTGGGCCGAAGTACCGATGCCACCCTTAATGTGGATTACATGTCAGATCGGGGGGTAAAATACGGAGCTGAATATCGGTATCTTAAGGACAACAATAATAAAGGCATTCTTTTTTTTGATTATTTAAAAGATGATAAAATTGATGATGGTACAGACGTCACCAGTGATTATGCCTATAATAACACCCCCCAGCGTACCAACCAGGATCGATACTGGTTCCGCATGAAGAACGACCGGGAGATTTTCCCCCTGTGGAAGGCCCGGCTGGAAGTTGATTATGTCAGTGACGAAGATTATCTGCATGAATTTAAAAAAGGATACACCGGCTTCACCGCCACAGACAATGCCTTTGAATCCACCTTTGGCAGGGATCTGGACAAGTACGACGACACCACCCGGACAAATCAGCTAAACATCAAACGGGCCTGGAGCCGTTACAACCTGAACATGGATGTACTGTGGTATGACAATGTCACTGCCCGCCAGAATGACACCGACGACACCACCCTGCAGTCTTTGCCTGCCATCAGCTTTGATGCCATGCGGCAAAAACTGGGGCAATCCCCCCTGTATTTTGATCTGGGCTCCAGCTACACCTATTTTTTCCGGCAAGAGACCACTGACTCGCTGATAACCGGCCAGCGCATGGACATCTATCCTAAATTATACCTGCCCTTTCATCTGGGGGGACTTCAACTGGAACCCTCCCTGGGGGTCCGCCAGACCACCTGGTACACCGATGATGCCGCAGATATTGACGACACCCAAAACGGTTACAGCCACCGGGAGCTTTTTGATATCAATCTGGAGCTTTCCACCGTCCTCACCCGCATCTTTGACCTTAATAATACCGTTGATCAAAAAATTAAACACGAGGTCACCCCGTCCCTGAGCTACACGTTTATCCCCCATGTGGACCAGACAGATATTCCCTATTTTGATGTTGATGACCTCATAGAGAAAGAGAGCACCCTGACCTGGCAACTGAGCCAGAGACTGACCTCAAAACAAAGGGTATCAACCCCGGGGTCATCCAACACATCCAACACCACCTATCGGGAACTTGCTTGGCTGAAAATTTCCCAAAATTATTATTTTTCAGGCAAAGATGAGGACACCGAAAAATCTTTTTCTAATATTATGGTGAACCTTGAACTTTCACCGATACCCAATGTTTACCTGGACACGGACATGGAATGGTCCCCCTATGGCACAGGATTTTTTTCTCAAAACAGCGCCATCACCTTAAAAGATGATAAGCAAAACCGCATATATCTTCAGTATCGATACAGTCAGGATGATACAGACGAGGATGATGTTGATGTTGGTGAAACTGAATCCATTTACACCAGCGTTAACCTGGGGTTGACCCCACGTCTACAGGCATTTCTGACGTATGAAAAGGATCTTTATAAAGAAGAAACCATTGAGACCACGGCCGGGGTTGAATTCAATCGTTCTTGCTGGTCCATAAAGGTGTCTTACACAAATAGCAGTGATGACCAGTCCATCTGCTTTCTCATCAACCTGAAAGGCCTTGGAGAATTTGGGAACCAATAAACCAGGAGTTCATTTTGAATCTTTGTTGTGGATAAACCCAGATAAAAAATCAGGTTTGTCCGTGCCAGTTACAAAAAATCTATATTGATCAAGCGAGTAAAAAGTATTTATGAATTTACCCAAACAATGGTATGCACTGCTCACCCGAAGCCGATTTGAAAACGTAGTCCATGACAAGATTATGCAAAAATCCATCCATGTCTTTCTTCCCAAAATCAAGGTAAAAAGCCAGAGAAAAGACAGAAACAAAATGATCCATGTACCCCTTTTCCCGGGCTATGTGTTTGTCAACATCTCTCCTGCCCCCCAGGAACAACTCAGGGTATTAAAAACCGTGGGGGCCGTTCGCCTTCTGGGATATAAAGCGGGTCCGGTGGCAATTCCGGACAATCACATTGAATCGTTAAAGATCATCACCGATTCAGGCTTGGACATCATCACAGGATCGGGAACCAACCTGGCCAAAGGAGACCCTGTCCTGGTGGTCAATGGCCCCATGACCGGTGCCACCGGAGAATTTCTACAATATAAAGGAAAGGGCCGGGTCATCATCAAAATTGAGGCACTGGGGCAATTTGCCGGGGTGGAGATTGATGAAGCGGATATTGAAAAAACGCATCACATGGTATCATAACCCCCTTGACTTATTGCTGTAATTTGTTTATTAAATATCTTTGATTTAAACTTTCGGGTTTAAGTGATCACCACCATGAACAAACAGGATCAGGCAGAGCCCATGGGATATTGTCTCCATGGATAGACCGCTGACCCCCAAAAAAACAAAGCAGGGGTGGCCCATGGCCAAAAGATATCCCCTGTCAGCCGTGAAGAGGACCTATGAACAAACTTGAACTGATTTCCACCCTGAAGCAAAAAACAGGGCTTACAAAGGCCGAGGCCGCTGATGTGGTACAGACTTTCTTTGATTCATTAACCCAGGCCCTGGTACAGGGTGAACGGGTTGAAATCCGAGGATTATGTAGTTTTTTTATCAAAGAGTATGAAAGTTACACCGGCAGAAATCCTAAAACCGGTGAAAAAGTCACCATCCCCCCCAAAAAACTCCCTTTTTTCAAGTGTGGAAAAGAGCTTAAAGAACGTGTAGACTTTTAACCCATGCCCCCGTTGTCATCCCCATCCCGGGCCGCCATCCTCCGGGAAAAGCAGCCCCATGTCATCACCGGTCTGGAGGCAATTCTTTACAGTGGCAGACTGCCCAATGCACTGCTGTTCA
>Ga0307929_1002693_pt1 | contig 11093 bp, 7 predicted proteins | sample AceLakmetage1330_FD_203160 | JGI IMG/M metagenome (GOLD analysis project Ga0307929, IMG submission 203160) | Saline water microbial communities from Ace Lake, Antarctica - #1330 | ecosystem: Environmental > Aquatic > Non-marine Saline and Alkaline > Saline | place: Antarctica: Ace Lake...
TCAACAACAACTCATCCACCTTAGCAAGCTTATTTTTTTAAAAACAGAATTTTTAAAATCATAATAGCATATAAATATCAATTATTTGACAACAGAAAGCTTCACAACCACCCCCACCCAAAAAACATATTTACCCCATCCAAATTTGCGCATTTACAAATTCACAGTCTACACACCTCGGAGATATCACTTGACAATAAACATAGAACACGATATATTTACTACTGTATTTTAGATAAAAGCATCAGTAAAAATTAATTATTATAACAGGAGTTTTTATGTGTGGTATTTGTGGAGAAATATTTTTAAATGATCACCTGCCCCAGGTACACTCCGTGGAAAAAATGAATCAGACCATGACGGACCGGGGACCTGACCATGGAGATATTTACCACGGCATCTGGGCAGTACTGGGACATCGAAGACTAAAAATCATTGATCTGAGTGACCATTCAAATCAGCCCTTTATTGATACGGTTTCAGGGCTCATCATTGTTTTCAACGGGGCCATTTACAACTACCCATCCCTTCGAGAAGAATTAAAACAGATGGGCTATTCATTTAATACAAGTGGTGACACCGAGGTCATTGTAAAAGCCTACCACGCCTGGGGTGAGGCCTGTGTCAAAAGATTCAACGGCATGTTTGCCTTTGCCATTTATGACCAGAAGAAACAATCGGTGTTTATAGCCAGGGACCGTCTGGGCATTAAACCCCTCTATTTTTATAAGACAACGGACAGCATCCTTTTTGCTTCAACATTACCGGCCCTGCTGTCCACGGGCAAGGTTGATAAAACCATTTCCCGTGAAGCTCTTCACCATTACATGAGCTTTCATTCAGTGGTGCCTGCCCCCCACACCCTTATCCAAGGGGTGCAAAAATTACCGCCAGCCACCACGTTAACCATCCAGCGCAATGGCGATATTACTCAAGATACCTACTGGAACCTGACCTGTGAAAGAGACAAGGAAGAGGATGCATACACCTTTGAAGATTGGAAGCATTATCTCCGGGAACATCTAATGGCAGCGGTGAAACGTCGGCTTGTCGCAGATGTCCCTGTGGGTGTTCTGTTGTCGGGAGGGCTGGATTCGAGCCTGATCGTGGCACTGCTTGCCGAAGCCGGACAGCAGGAGATTAAAACCTTTTCCATTGGATTTGAAAGTGTGAATGGCGAAGAAGGCAACGAATTTGCCTATTCGGATATCATTGCCCGCACCTTTGCCACCGATCATCACAAAATCCAGGTGGACAGCCAGCAGGTTCTTCCTGCAATGACACCCTGTGTCCAGGCCATGGCAGAGCCCATGGTTTCCCATGACTGCATCGGATTTTACCTGTTGAGTCGGGAGGTGGCAAAGCATGTCAAAGTGGTTCAAAGCGGCCAGGGGGCCGATGAAATTTTCGGTGGATATCACTGGTACCCACCCCTGATGTCAAGCACCTCTCCGGTTGAGGATTATCACAACGGATTCTGTGACAGAAGCCATGATGAATTCCTGGCAATCATGCAGGAGCCCTACCGGGGTGAGGATTACAGCACCCAGTTCATTGAGGACCACTTCTCCCGGGCCGGGGCAAATACGGCCATAGAAAAGGCATTGCGACTGGATTCCACCGTCATGCTGGTGGAAGATCCGGTGAAACGAGTGGACAACATGACCATGGCATGGGGTCTGGAGGCCCGGGTACCGTTCCTGGACCATGAACTGGTGGAACTGGCGGCAAAAATTCCGTCGGAACATAAAATCATGAACGGTGGAAAACACATCCTCAAAGAGGTTGCTCGAAGCTTTCTGCCCAGTGAGGTGATCGACCGTCCCAAGGGATACTTTCCCGTACCGGCATTGAAGCACATCAAAGGGGAATATCTTGATTTTGTAAGGGATATTCTTAAAAGCGAAACGGCTGTTTCCAGAAATATCGTTGATAAGGGGTATGTGGATCAGTTGCTTGAAGCCCCCCAGTCCCATCTAACGCCCCTCAACGGATCAAAACTATGGCAGATTGCTCTGCTGGAGTTCTGGATGCAGCAGAACAGGATTTAAAAGGACTGGTATGAAAAAATCAAACCATAGAATTGATAAGGGCTCCGGGCAATCTCTGAGAAACTGGGAAAAGATTCAAAGCCCGGCAACAAAAAACATGCGATTGAATGCATTCGCTGAAATGGGATGGGGACGACTGGTCTTTGCACATACCTTTGATTCAAACAAAAAAATTATTGAAACCATGTGTGACCAGGGCCAGGACTCCCGGGATATTGCCATGTACGTCATTGACCCCCATGTGGCACTCTCCATGGCACCGGACAGGCTGTTTCTGGACCCATCACACACATTCAGGCTCTGGCATTATGACTACCGGCCCGACAAAACCAGATCCTCAGATCCACTTATCATCCAGAGACTGTCAAACAAAAGTGAAGCCGCGGAAATCAACAGAATCTATTCCGCCTGTCATATGAAAGGCGCTGATCCAGCGTTTGTAACGGATAAATATGCCACAAAATTAAGAACCTATCTTATCGCAAAGACGTTGAACAGCACCCGGATAATAGGTACCGTAACAGGGGTGGACCATGTGGAGGCGTTTAACGATCCTGAAAATGGGGCAAGCCTGTGGTCCCTGGCCGTGGATCCCCAGTCAAATTGTCCCGGGGTGGGCACCCGTCTTGTTCGACATCTCGTGGAACATTATTTTACAAAGGGCCGGGCATTTGTGGATGTCAGTGTCATGCACGACAATAAAAATGCCATTGAACTTTACACCAAACTTGGATTTCACAGGATTCCGGCGTTCTGCATCAAGAGAAAAAATTCCATAAATGAAGCGCTTTACCTGCCCCCCCACACCACAACGGACCAACTGAACCCCTATGCAAAACTGATTGTGGATGAAGCAAGAAAACGGGGCATCTTCATTGAGGTGATCGACAATGAAATGGGCTTGTTCTCGCTGACCCTTGGTAGCAGAACGGTCTCCTGCCGGGAATCCCTGTCGGAAATGACATCTGCCGTGGCCATGACAAAGTGCGATAACAAGCGGTTGACCCGAAAACTGGTGACCGCCGGCGGCATCAAGGTACCCCGCCAGATAAGCCACACCCGTATTGAAAAAGATGTTGAGTTTATGAAACAGGTCGAACGGGTTGTTGTCAAACCAGTCCGGGGAGAGCAGGGAGCCGGCATCAGTGTGGACATCTCCCGGGAAACGCAATTAAGCCAGGCCATATCCAAGGCCGAAAAAGTCTGTTCCGATGTGATTCTGGAATCCTTTGTTGAAGGCGACGATCTCAGGGTCATTGTAATCAACCATGAGGTGGTGGCCGCCGCCGTGCGAAGGCCGCCGTGCATCACCGGCACCGGCACCCACACCATCAAAGAACTCATGGATAAGTACAACAGAAGAAGAATGGCGGCCACCGGGGGGGAAAGCAAAATTCCGGCAGACGGTGAGACGCTGAGAATTCTGAAACTTCAGGGATATGATTACGATGCAGTCCTTGAAAAAGAAAAGACTATTAAGGTGAGAAAAACCGCCAATCTTCACACCGGCGGAACCATTCATGATGTGACGCCTATTCTGTCAGATGTCCTTTGCAATGCGTCTGTAAGCGTCAGCAAAATACTGGATATCCCGGTAACCGGACTTGATTTTATTGTACCCGATGTTGCCGGAGACGACTATGCATTTATTGAAGCCAATGAGCGGCCCGGACTTGCCAACCATGAACCCCAGCCCACTGCCCAGCGTTTCATCGATTTTCTTTTTCCAGAAACCGTATAACATACATCGCTGTGAACACCAGCCACAACGAAAAACGAAACTCCAGTTATTACAGCATTATATGCAGAGTTTCATATAAAATTGGAATACCATGACCCTTGACACCGCGTACCTGAAAGAACAACTGCTGTCCCTGCTGCAAATCCCCAGCCCTTCGGGATATACCGATCAAATTGTCCATTATGTGTGCCATGAACTTGAAGCCTTGGGGATCTCCTACAACGTCACCCGAAGGGGGGCCATCCGTGCCACCCTTGCCGGAGAGAACAAATCCATGGACCGTGCCGTCTGTGTCCATTTGGACACCTTGGGTGCCATGGTGTGCCGGCTCAAATCCAACGGCCGACTGGCCATCTGGCCCATCGGTTCCTGGTCCAGTCGGTTTGCCGAAGGTGCCCGTGTCACCCTATTTACACGAAATCGGGAATATCGTGGCACCATTCTCCCGTTAAAGGCTTCAGGTCACACCTTCAACAAAGAGGTGGACACCCAGCCGGTGTCCTGGAGCCAAGTTGAAGTTCGCGTGGATGACCACTGTGAGAATAAATCAGACTTGAAGCGCCGGGGATTTGAAGCGGGGGATTTCATTGCCGTGGACCCTTGCCCGGAAATGGATGACAGCGGCTATATCAACTCCCGCCACCTTGATGACAAGGCCGGTGTGGCCATCCTTCTTTCCGTGGCACGGGCCATCGTTGGGAACCGTATACCACTTCCGGTGGATTGCCATCTGCTGTTTACCATAAATGAGGAGATCGGTGTGGGTGCCACAGAGGTGTTGTACAATGACATTACTGAAATGATCGTCATTGACATTGCCATGATTGCCCCGGGTCAGAACTCCACCGACGTTTCCACCACCCTGGTCATGATGGATGAAGCAGGCCCCTTTGATTATCATCTGAATAAAAAATTGGCCGACATTTGCAAGGACAAAAACATTCCCTACGAAAAGGACATTTTCCGGTACTATCGTTCTGATTCCGCTTCTGCCATAGAGGCCGGAAGTGACATCCGAACGGCATTGGTGGGATTTGGGGTTGATGCGTCCCACGGGTATGAAAGAACCCACATTTCAACACTTGAAAACAGTGGGAAATTAATTTTCCATTATCTCCAAAGCGATCCCACTTTCAAGCGAGACAGAAACGACCTGAGCAACATGAATGGATTTCCCAACCAACCTACGCGGGATATCATAAATATTGAAACCTGAAAAACTCATCAGTCATAAAGTCTTTAGTTTACCAATACAACTTGCAGGCTATATCACAAAACCGGCCCGGCCACCTGGGCAAGGGATCAGGCTTGCTGAAATAGACACGCTCTATTCAGGAGAGAGACCTTTTGAATCAAATAAATGATCAACGCTGCCGGGACTTACTGGTATCCATTCGAAAAATCATTCAGGCCATTGATATTTATTCAAGAAATCTTAATAAAACATTCGGACTGACCGGCCCCCAGTTAGTAGTTCTCCAGGAAATATCCAATAAGGGGGAAATCTGCGTCACCCCCCTGTCACGTCGTACCAGTCTGAGCCAGGCAACCGTTACAGATATCACCAAACGACTTGAAGGCAAAGGATATATTCTGCGTGAAAAAAAGGAAGGTGATAAACGTTCTGTCTACCTTTCACTCTCCGAAAAAGGGCATGATATCATGAAAACCCTTCCACCGCCCCTGCAGCAAACGTTTACCGATGGATTTTCCAAACTTGAAAACTGGGAACAGCTGATGATTTTAAGTGGATTTGAACGGGTGGTTCACTTAATGTCAGCCCAGGAGATCGATGCCTCTCCCATCATGGCCACGGGTCCCATCGACGAACAGCAGACTTATGGCAAATGAGCAAATGAGGGGTACATTCCCATTTTCCCGGTATCCTCTATAAGTTATTGATTTCATAGAGTCCGCAACAAATTGGCTCAAAGTAAAGGAACCACTTTTTCTGTTGTTTTACCGATTAAGGGAGTTCCTGATGAAAAAAATAAATAATTTCAAAACTTAAAACTAAGAAAATAAGCTTAAAAGGAAATAAAAAACAGTGCAAAGATCCGAATGTAGCGAAAATAATAAATCCAGTTATTGCGATTATAACGAGGCATTTACATCATACGATCAAATACGGCATCCACACGGAGCAAAAGAGATATTGGACATATTTTCACAATCATCTATACCGCTTCAGGAGCAGATTGTTCTGGAAGGTGGCTTTGGAACAGGCGCTTACCTTGACCTTTTTCGCCATCAGGTTGAAAAAATTTACGGTATTGAAGGCTCAGATCAAGGACTACACCAAACAAGACTGAAAACACAGGATTCAAAAAATGTTAATCTACAAATAGGGGACATCCTTGACCTTCCTTTTGAGGAACAGTTTTTTGATGCGTACATGGTAAATCAGGTGCTTCATCACCTTGATTCCGGATATCCATTTGCACATATGGATACATTTTTAGATGAATCCCAGCGTGTTCTGAAACCCCAAAGTTACTTAACCATAAATACATGTTCCCAGGAACAATTAGATCCGGAACAGGGTGTTTATTGGCATTATAAATATATCTCATCAGCTGCACATCAACTCAGATCGCATTACCTACCCATTGAAGATCTTCAGGAACGTCTTGAGTCCCGGAATTTTACAGATGTAAAGCAGACAATCCCATGTGAAAAAATATTTCACTGTGACTATTATGAAAATCCTGAAGTTGCTCTAAGACCTGATTTTAAAAAGGGAGATTCAATTTATTCCTTTATGTCGGAATCAGAGATTGAAGAAAGTGATAACCTACTTAAAGCAGCAATAGATAAAGGGACTGTTTATGATGATATGAAACGGGCATCTGATCGTGCTGCTGAAATCGGGGAAACATTGCTGGTGTCAGCTATAAAACCCAAATGCTTGTAGAGCAAAGGTTCAAACTGTTGCCTCCAACGGAGTATATAATTTCCTATGTATTGAAAAACGGTGTGAACTAAAACAAAATGAACTATAACCCGGCAGTCTGAAAAGGTAACTGGAACCTGATCAGGAAAACAAAGTTTTAAAAAAAAGCCTGGTTCAAAGCAGGGTAACTTAAAAAAAATGTGAGCTATGTTTTTAATTATTGGTGAAATACTTTTTGATATATTTCCAAGTGGTAAACGTATTGGCGGTGCACCGTTCAATTTTGCCTTTCATTTAAAAAAATTAGGCTTTCCGGTTAGATTCGTTTCCAGAGTCGGCAATGATCAGGATGGAGAAAAGATACTGACGTTTTTGGCAGAGCATGCTTTTGATACGCAAGATATTCAGATTGATGAGGACCATGGTACCGGCGTTGTAGAGGTTAAAATCTGCCAGGGAAGTGGTCATGGTTTTACCATCGTTCCGAATAAAGCATATGATTATATTGACTATGATATCATGCCAAATCACTATTTTCATTCGGATTTAAGACTGATATATTTTGGAAGTTTGATCCAGCGAAGGAAAACCAGTGCCAAAAAATTTCAAGAAATGATGCATCAAAAACCGCATCATGCAGCCACATTTTGTGATATAAACTTAAGGCCTGACTGCTATGTTCGCCAGACCATAAAAAACTCATTGCTGATAACAGATACCCTAAAACTCAACCAGGACGAATTCGATGAAATATCCAGCTGGTTTTTAAACGACGGTTCCCTTGAAAACCGAGTCGTTCAATTGAAGGATATGTTTCATATTGAAACCGTGATCCTCACAATGGGAGATCAGGCAAGTCACTGGTTCCATGACCACCAGCATTATGAAAAAACTATTCCTGAGATTCAACGTGTTGTTGACACTGTTGGGGCTGGAGATGCCTATGCTGCCATCTGTGCCGCCGGAATTATCTGTGGCCTGCCGGTGGAAAAAACCACTGAGCTTGCCGTTGAATTTGCCTCCCATATCTGTCAAAACAAGGGCGCGCTTCCGGAAGATCTATCTATTTATCAACCATTAGCGAAACAACTGGGAATCAAATAAAATGCCGAAAAAAAAGTTATATGTGCAAATGTACAGCATACACGGACTGGTCCGGCCAGAAAACATGGAACTTGGACAGAATTCCGATACGGGCGGGCAGGTTAAATATGTTATTGAATTATGCAAAACCCTTTCAAAAAATGAAAATATCGGAAAAGTGGATTTATTTACCCGTCTGATAAAAGACAAAGCCTACTCAAGTGATTACAGCCACCCGGTTGAACAGGTGGATGACAAATTCAGGATTGTCCGAATCCAGTGCGGTGGACGAAAATATATTCGAAAAGAACGATTATGGCCGTTTCTTGATGAATTTGTCGACAAAGCAATCAAGTTTATCAAATTAGAGAAGGCCATTCCAGATATCTTGCATGGTCATTATCCGGATGCCGGGTATGTTGCCAAAGAACTTGCCAGAGTATTTGGTATTCCTTTTGTCTACACCGGTCATTCTTTAGGACGATCCAAAAAAGCCAGATTGCTGGGAGAAGGTCAGAACATTGATGACATCAACAAAAAACTGAAACTTGATCATAGAATCAATGTTGAGGAACGAATCCTCAAGTATGCAGACCTTGTTGTGACAAGTACAAACCAGGAGGTCAAAGAACAATACGAGCTTTACCGGAATCGGACATTGCCCAAATATGAAGTAATTCCCCCGGGCATCGGCATAGAGAAATTTTATCCTTTTTATCACAGTGGGTTTCCCACCAGCGAACAAAAAGAGGAAGCCCTTTTCACAAAAGAGTCCTTGTATCGTGAATTGAACCATTTTTTTCAGCGTCCTGACAAACCCATGATTCTGGTACTATGCCGCCCGGACAAGAGAAAGAATATCGAAGGGCTGATCCAGGCATATGGTGAAGATACCGAGCTGCAGGCAATTGCCAATCTTGCCGTTTTTGCCGGTATCAGAAAAGACATTTCAAAGAAATCAGACAGCGAGCGGGACGTGTTAACCCGAATGCTTTTGCTGATGGACAAGTATAACCTGTATGGGAAAATGGCCATCCCTAAAAAACATGATTTTGAACATGAAGTGCCAGAGCTTTACCGAATTTGTGCAGAAAAACAAGGCGTATTTGTAAACCCCGCCCTTGTGGAGCCTTTTGGACTCACGTTGCTTGAAGCCATGGCCACCGGTCTGCCGATTGTGGCGACCAACGACGGCGGCCCCAAGGATATCAATAAAAACTGTAATGGCGGCCTGCTTGTAGATCCAAAGGATACAAAAGCCATTTCCAATGCCATAAAAGAAATTATTGTCAATCCGGAAATCTGGAATTTTCATTCAAAAAACGGCGTCATGAATACAAGGAAGTATTATACTTGGAAAAGCCATGTTGATACTTATGTGAAAAAAATAACCGCCCTGTGCCGGCATTATGAAATTTCAGATATGAATGACGAAGCAGCAGCCCCAAGTATTGGTAAGCGCTTGGCAAATCTGAACTATATTCTTATCACCGACATTGACAATACCCTTCTTGGCGGCAATGAAAAAGAGGTCAGACAGCTGATGGATTTGCTAAAACAGCATAAAGACTGCATCGGTTTTGGTGTTGCCACCGGCCGGGTTTTTGAATCTGCAGTAGCGGTGCTCAAGGCAAACGGAATCATAACGCCTGATATCATCATATCCTCTGTGGGAAGCCAGATCACATATGGTGACTCTCTCCTCCATGATAAAGGCTGGGAAAGTCATATTTCCAAAAATTGGAAACGAGATCTCATCGCATCAAAGCTGCAGAATGTTGACCATCTTGAATTGCAGGAAAAAGCGGGTCAAAGACCTTACAAACTCAGTTACAATATGACGCCTGGAAAAGATCGTTTGCCCGAAATTCATCAGGTTCTTACCCGGCACCGCTGTCATTACAATTTAATTTATTCCCATGAAAAATATCTTGATATTTTACCTTACAGGGCGTCAAAAGGAAAAGCAATCCGATATCTGAGTTATAAATGGTCCATCCCGCTAAAAAATTTTTTGATTTGCGGTGATTCAGGAAATGATGAGGAAATGCTCAAAGGAGAACCGCTGGGTGTTGTTGTCGGCAATTACAGCCCTGAACTGAAAGCAATAAAATCATTGAAAAATATTTATTTTGCAAAAGAAACATTTGCAGCGGGTATGATTGAAGGGATAAATCATTATGGGTTTATTGATAGAGCAAAAAAAGGTTGAAGAAAATTAAACATCGAGTATAAGGGAAAGTGAAACTATGAGGACATCCAAAATTTCAAGTATCAAAGACTTAGAACAAAAGATTAATGATGTTGACACGCTACAGATTTTCACAACCGACCTTAACGGACGCTCCGTTACCCTTCAGGTAAATCCAGGAGATACTGAATCTTTTTTTAAAAAGGGGGTTGGTTTTGATGGAAGCTCTGTCCCGGGTTACGGGACAGTTGAGAACAGCGATAAGCTCCTGATTCCTCTGGCAGAGACCTTTAGACGAGTGCCCTTTGCCCAGGAAAACCTCGGTTTTTTAATCGGCAAGATAAATGAAGAGTATGGCGAAAGATCTCTATTAGATCCCAGGGCTTTATTGGAGCGGGTTGTTCAACAAGCAGAAGACGAGTTTGGCTTTCGTTTTTTAACAGCCCCGGAGCATGAATTTTTTCTGTTGACAGGCGATGAATTCAGCAAAGATATCCATACCGATAATGCTGGCTACTTCCACACGGATCCAAGAGATAAAGGGGAGTCAGTCAAGAAGGAGATTGTGGCGGTGTTAAAGCGGTGCGGGATCCAATTTGAAAAAATGCACCATGAAGTCACCCCTTCTCAGCATGAGATCAATCTTTCTTGCCTGGATCCTTTAAAGACTGCGGATCGAACTGTTTTATTTTCTTATATCACCAAGCGGGTGGCCCATGAAAAAGATTTACACGCCACTTTTATGCCCAAACCGTTTAACGGGTTCAACAGGAATGCGCTTCACATTCATATATCCGCCCAAGACCTTGAAGGGAATCACCTGTTCTACAAACCCAACGAATCGGATAACCTCAGTGAAACAGCACGTTTTTTCATCGGTGGTATTATTAAATATGCAAGAGAAACATCGATCATTATGGCTGCCTCTTTCAACTCTTATAAAGCCTATGTAATCGGCAAGGAAGCCCCCATTGTCCGAGGGTGGGGTTTGAAAAACCGCAGCTCCATGGTCAGGGTTCCTTATGCTGAAGGCGCACGAGACACCAGAATTGAAATTAGATCGCCAGACCCTTCCGGTAATATTTATCTGCAAATTGCAACCTTAATCGGGATGGGGCTTCAGGGAATTCGAGA
>Ga0307929_1002699_pt1 | contig 11076 bp, 8 predicted proteins | sample AceLakmetage1330_FD_203160 | JGI IMG/M metagenome (GOLD analysis project Ga0307929, IMG submission 203160) | Saline water microbial communities from Ace Lake, Antarctica - #1330 | ecosystem: Environmental > Aquatic > Non-marine Saline and Alkaline > Saline | place: Antarctica: Ace Lake...
TCCGCATCAGACGGGCCACCCGTTTATGATTAACTTGATGCCCTTCATCTTGCAACCAATCAGTCATCCGCGGATAACCAAACTCGGGATGCCGTAAATATTGTTCGTCAATCAGCCGCATTAAATGGAGATTTCTCTCTGTTTCAATAGCAGGCTGGTAATAAACACAGGATCTTGATACGCCTGCCAACCTACATTGCCGCCTGATGGAATACTCAGGACTCGGCACCACCCAATTTCGTCGGGTGGATAGTGGCAGGCTCATAGCTTTTTTTCAAGCCACTTAAGATCCATCTTCAGTCGTCCTATTTCTTCATAAAGTGGAGCTGTGAGTTCCTCTTCTGTCTTGGACTTACTTTTTTTGCCACGAGTGAAAAGCTCCGCAGCGTTCATCTGTAGTTGTTTTTTCCAAGCTGCAATCTGGTTAGGATGGATCTTATGTTCTGTTGCCAACTCTGAGAGTGTCTTGATTCCCTTTATGGACTCAAGCGCAACTTTTGCCTTAAACTTTTCCGAATGTGCCCTTCTTTTTCCTTTCATTTGCATTCTCCTTTAATACTAGTTTTGGAATGCAAATTCCACCTAAGAGAGTGGTCCTAATATTGGGGTTAAGCGCACTTCTGACATAACCCTGATCATCAGGTTAGTATATAATGGAAATATGTTGACCGGGGTTCCTGTTTGTCCCTTGACACTTTTGGCCATCAACTGCTAATTGCAGCTAGAATTTGTGTTTTCTTCACTCTCTTTACCTCATTAGTGCGTGTTTTTTTTTACTTTTGACTGTAAAACTTCTTATGGGCGTTGATACTGAAAGTTATCTCACCATCGATGAAGTGGCTGAAAAATATTAAATACAAATGATAATCTCTGGATCTAAGATGATGTTTGCATAGGTTACAAGCTTGAAAACAGAAAAAGAAACCAGAAAAGATATCATCGATAAAAAACTGTCTCAGGCTGGGTGGAAAGTCAATGATCGCACCCAGGTTCTTGAAGAATTTGAAATCGAAGTCGGACCTCGAAACGAGACCCGAGAGCCTTCTTCTCCCTATCACAATCTCCAGTTCAGCGATTACGTCCTCTTGGGCAAAGATGCCAAGCCCCTTGCCGTTGTAGAAGCAAAAAAAACCAGCAAAGATGCCGCATTGGGCCGCGAACAGGCCAAACAGTATTGCATCAACATACAGAAGCAAAAGGGCGGTGAGCTTCCTTTCTGTTTCTATACCAATGGCCTTGAAACTTACTTTTGGGACCTGGATAACTCCCCCCCGCGCAAAGTGATTGGCTTTCCCACACGTGATGATCTCGAACGTTTCCAATACATTCGCCGCAACCGTAAACCACTGACACAGGAACTGATCAACATATCCATCGCGGGGCGTGATTATCAAATACGAGCCATTCGCGCCGTGCTGGAAGCCATCGAGCAGAAAAAGCGAGACTTCCTGCTGGTCATGGCCACAGGTACCGGCAAAACACGCATCTGCATTGCCATGGTCGATGCCCTCATGCGTGCAAGTCATGCCGAAAAGGTGCTGTTTCTGGTAGATCGTATCGCTCTCAGGGAACAGGCATTGGCTGCTTTCAAGGAGCACCTGCCCAATGAACCACGCTGGCCGAATGTGGGGGAAAAGCTCATTGCCAAAGATCGCCGTATCTATATCGCCACTTATCCCACCATGCTCAACATCATCCGTGATGAGTCTCAACAACTGTCACCACATTTTTTCGATTTTATCGTCATTGATGAGAGCCACCGCTCCATCTACAACACTTACGGCGAAATTCTCGACTATTTCAAATCCATCACCCTGGGACTGACGGCCACACCCACCGACATTATCGACCACAACACTTTCCGTCTCTTTCATTGCGAGAATGGCCTGCCTACTTTTGCCTACACCTTCGAAGAAGCCGTCAACAATGTGCCGCCCTTCCTGAGTAATTTTCAGGTAATGAAAATTCAGACCAAGTTTCAGATGGAGGGTATCAGCAAACGTACCATTTCGCTGGAGGATCAGAAAAAACTACTGCTGGAAGGCAAGGAGATAGAAGAGATCAACTTCGAAGGTTCACAACTGGAGAAGCATGTCATCAACAAGGGAACAAACACCCTGATCGTCAAGGAGTACATGGAAGAGTGCATCAAAGATCACAATGGGGTGCTTCCCGGCAAAACCATCTTTTTCTGTTCTTCAATACCTCATGCCCGGCGCATGGAAGATATCTTTGACAAGCTCTACCCTCAGTACAAAGGCGAACTGGCAAAGGTCCTGGTGTCGGACGACCCTCGAGTCTACGGTAAAGGGGGGCTGCTCGACCAGTTCACTAACAACGACATGCCTCGGGTAGCCATTAGCGTAGACATGCTCGACACCGGCATTGACGTACGTGAGATCGTCAATCTCGTCTTTGCCAAACCGGTTTATTCCTACACTAAGTTCTGGCAGATGATTGGTCGCGGCACCCGTCTATTGGAAGCCGACAAACCAAAACCCTGGTGTACCGAAAAAGACGTATTCCTGATTCTAGATTGCTGGGACAACTTTGAATATTTCAAGCACCAGCCCAAGGGCAAGGAGCTCAAACCGCAACTACCTTTGCCAGTGCGTCTGATTGCCCTGCGCCTCGACAAAATTGAAAAGGCCCTGGATAGCAATCACCATGAGATCGCAGAGCGCGAAATCACCAAACTGCGTAAACAAATCACCGAGCTGCCGCAAAGTTCCGTGGTGATCAAAGAGGCAGCTACCGTCCTTCATCGCCTTGAAGAAGAAAACTATTGGATCACCCTCAGTCATCAGAAACTTGAATTCCTGCGCTCCGAAATCAAGCCGCTGTTTCGCACAGTTTCCGAAGCCGACTTCAAGGCCATGCGTTTTGAAAAAGATCTGTTGGAATTCTCCCTGGCCCGCCTGAACGAAGAAAAGGAACGGGCCGACACCTTGAAAGAAGGTATTATCGAGCTGATCAGCGAACTGCCGCTCAGCGTCAACTTTGTCAAAACCCAAGAGCCGCTTATTCGCGCCGCCCAAAGCAACCACTACTGGGCCAAAATCGATGAAGACGCACTGGATGAACTGACAGCTAAGCTCGGCCCCCTGATGAAATTCCGCGAGCAAAACACCACCGGCACCGAACCTGTTCACCTCGACCTGATCGATACTCTGCACAACAAAGATTGGGTAGAGTTCGGTCCGCAACACGAGGCGGTGAGTATTACCCGCTACCGGGAAATGATTGAGGCCTTGATTGCGGAGCTGACCGAACACAACCCCATCCTGTCAAAAATCAAAAATGGGCATGAGATCAACCCGGCCGAGGCCGACGAACTGGCCGAACTGCTCCACGCCGAACACCCGCATATCACTGAAGATCTCTTGCGTCAGGTGTATAAAAACCGTAAAGCCCATTTCATCCAGTTTATTCACCACATTCTCGGGATCGAAATTCTGAAAAGCTTCCCTGAAACCGTGGTCGAAGCCTTCGAACAGTTCATTCAGCAGCACAGCAACCTCAGCAGCCGCCAGCTGGAGTTCCTCAACTTGCTGAAGAATTTCATTATCGAGCGAGAACGGGTGGAAAAGAGGGACCTCATTAACGCCCCCTTCACGGTGATCCATCCACAAGGTATTCGTGGCGTATTCAGTCCGACGGAGATTAACGAAATCTTGATGTTCACTGAAAGACTGGCGGCTTGATATTAACCACGAAAAACACGAAAAGGAATATAAATGCTGCAAAACAACCCAGAATTAAAAAGCAAAATCGACCAACTCTGGAACAAATTCTGGAGCGGTGGCATTTCCAACCCGCTCACCGCCATCGAACAGATCACCTACCTGTTGTTTATGAAACAGCTGGATGAGTTGGATCAGAAAAAGATGGCCGATGCCGATTTCACCGGCGAACACTACACGTCCAAATTCAGCGGCACCTGGATTCCACCGGAATATCGCGCTAAGATAAAAGACGACGACAGCCAAAGCGAGACCGACAAAAAGCTTGCCGACGGAAAATTGTATGAAATCGAAACGCGCACCCTGCGTTGGAGCGAATTCAAGCGCATGCAGGCCGAAGAAATGCTCCAGCATGTGCAGAACAAGGTTTTCCCTTTTCTTAAAGACCTCAACGGTTCGCAATCCAACTTCACCAAACACATGAAGAATGCTGTCTTCATTATCCCCAAACCCGCCCTGCTGGTGGAGGCGGTGAAAACCATCGATGAAATTTTTCAGGTGATGGAGAAGGACTCCCAGGAAAAGGGCCAGGCCTTTCAGGATATTCAGGGCGATGTCTATGAAATGCTGCTCTCGGAGATCGCCAGCGCCGGTAAAAATGGACAGTTCCGCACCCCGCGTCACATCATCAAGTTGATGGCCGAGTTGGTGCAGCCGCAACTGGGGCACCGCATCGCCGACCCGGCCTGCGGTTCAGGCGGATTCCTGCTTGGCGCTTACCAATATGTCGTCACCCAACTGGCCCTTAAGCATGGTTCAAAAGATCTACTCCCCGACGAAGACGGTTTTACCCGTACCTCCATTTCGGCAGGACTCAATGAAAAAGCCCAAGCGATCCTTAACAACTCACTTTTTGGCTACGATATCGACAGCACCATGGTGCGCCTGGGACTGATGAACATGATGATGCACGGCATCGACGAACCGCTGATCGACTATAAAGACACCCTGAGCAAGAGTTTCACCGAGGAATCTGAATACGACATCGTCATGGCCAACCCACCCTTTACCGGCAGCATCGACAAGGGCGACATTAACGAGAGCCTTTCGCTTTCCACCACCAAGACCGAGCTGCTCTTTGTCGAAAATATCTACCGACTGCTGAAAAAAGGCGGCACCGCCTGCGTTATCGTTCCCCAGGGGGTTCTGTTCGGCTCCGGCAAAGCTTTCAAGAGCCTACGCCAGTTGCTGGTGGAGCGCTGTGACCTGAAAGCCGTCATCAGCATGCCCAGCGGCGTCTTTAAGCCTTACGCCGGGGTGAGCACCGCCATTTTGCTTTTTACCAAGGTTTGGGGGCCGAAAGATAAAGTTAGTCAACCGGCCACCGAACAGGTCTGGTTCTATGAAATGGCTGCCGATGGCTATTCGCTGGACGACAAGCGCGCCAAGCAGGACGGCTATGGCGACCTGCAGGATATTATCGCCAAATTCCATGGCCGGAATAATAAAATCGAGGCAGACCGCACGCAAAAATATTTTATGGTTCCCCGTCCTGAGATCGAGGCCGAGGGCTATGATCTCTCCCTGAGCCGCTATAAAGAGGATGTATTTGAAGAGATTGAATATGAGAAGCCGGATGTGATTCTGCAGAAACTTATTGCCAGTGAAGTGGGTGATACAGTGGATGACGCTGATCTGGTTACTATTCAGGGTGGGATTGTGCGGGAGTTGCTTGAATTGCGGGAGATGATTGGGTGAACCACGAAACACACGAAAAACACGAAATGGAAACATCCAAGGGTGAAATGCTCCTCTATCAGGCTGATGATGGCCGGATCAGGCTGGATGTCCGGCTGCAAGATGAAACGGTTTGGCTGACTCAGCCATTGATGGCCCAGTTGTTTCAGACCACTCAGCAGAACGTCAGTCAGCATATTCATAACATTTACGAGGAAGACGAGTTGCATCAGGACGCAACTCACAAGAAATTCTTGTCAGTTCGCCAGGAGGGTGCCAGGCAGGTCCAGCGAAACCTGGATTTTTACAATCTGGATATGATTATCTCGGTTGGATATCGGATCAAGAGTGTTGTGGCCACCCGTTTCCGCATCTGGGCCACCCAGCGGTTGAAGGAATACCTCGTCAAAGGTTTTACCATGGATGACGAGCGCCTCAAGGAGGCCGGCAACAGCCGCTACTTTGAAGAGTTGCTGGCCCGCATCCGTGATATCCGCTCCTCGGAAAAGATCTTCTGGCGGAAGGTTTTGGATATTTATGCCACGAGCATTGACTACAATCCCCGTTCCGACAGCTCCAAACTGTTTTTTCAGCAGGTGCAGAATAAAATGCACTGGGCTGCCCATGGCCATACCGCTGCCGAGTTAATCTATCAACGGGCCGATGCCGGTCAGCCTAACATGGGCGTTACCAATCAGCCGGGCAACAAACTGCTGAAACGCGACGTGGAAGTGGCCAAGAACTACTTGAACGAAGAAGAATTGAATATTCTCAACCGGATGGTGACCGCCTATCTCGAAATGGCGGAGTTGCAGGCCTTGAACCGCACCCCCATGGCCATGCAGGACTGGATTGAGCGGTTGCATCAATTCTTGTCCATGACTGGGCGGGAATTGCTGACTCATGCTGGAACGATCAGTCATGATGCAGCCATGGGAAAAGCGCATGAAGAGTATGAGAAATTTCGGTTGATGCAATTGGAAGAGCCGACTGAGGTGGAACGGCATTTTGTTGAGGCGGAGGAAGAGTTGTTGCGGATTGAGAAGAGGCGAAAGAATGAGTAACCACGAAAAGGTAAGGCAGTTGACCGAGGTGCAGAGCTGGATTGAGCTGGAGATGCGGGGGATAGTTGGATGAGTTGGAATCATCGTTCATTAGGAACCCTACTGGAAAAATCCGGTTCAGATCGAGCTGGCAAACATGATTACCCCGTTTTGTCGATTACGATGAAACACGGTCTGGTTGATCAATCGGTGAAGTTCAAAAAAAGAGTAGCTAGTCAAGATACGACTAAATATCGCGTTGCATACAAAAATGAGTTAGTTGTTGGTTTTCCCATCGATGAAGGCGTCTTGGGGTTTCAAACCAAGTATTCTGCAGGGATAGTGAGCCCTGCCTATAATATTTGGCAACTGAAGGACAAATCTGAAACGCACATTCCTTACCTGGAACGATATCTACGTTCACCGCAAGCCAGACGCCTCTATGCGTCAAAAATGCAAGGAGCTGTTGCACGCAGACGCAGTCTAACAAAAAGCGATTTCTTGAAATTACAAATCCCATTCCCGCCACTTGATGACCAAATCCACATTGCCCATTTGCTCAGCAAAGTGGAAGGGCTGATTGCCCAGCGCAAACAAAACCTGCATCAACTTGACGACCTGCTCAAAAGCGTCTTTCTCGAGATGTTTGGTGCCCCGGTGCGAAATGAGAAGGGATGGGAACACAAACCTTGTAACAAGGTCGTCATAAACATCCAGTCTGGTACAAGTTATGGAGGTGAAGAAAAAGAAGACTTAGAGAATGATGAATATGGTGTTCTCAAAATCAGCTCGGTCACTCCAGGCTGGTTTAATTCTACTGAATTTAAGGCAGTTAAAAAGTCTGTGATCAATAAGCCGTTAAAATTTGTACAGCAAGGTGACTTCTTGTTCAGTCGTGCAAATACAATTGAGCTAGTTGCAGCATGCTGCATAGTAGAAGGTGACCACCCCAACCTATTCATTCCAGATAAGCTTTGGCTATTGTCTTTTGCGGAAGTTGTAACACCTCAATACTTTAACTTTTTGCTGAAGAATGAAAGTTTCCGGAATTTAGTCAGAAAAAAAGCCAGCGGCGGACATGATTCAATGCTAAATATTTCAATGAAAAAATTCCGTTCATTGAGCATTCCGGTGCCTCCCTTAAAGCTTCAAAACCAATTCGCCACCATCGTCGAAAAGGTCGAAAGCGTCAAATTCCAATACCAGAAAAGCCTCACCGAACTGGATAACCTCTATGGCGCATTAAGCCAGAAGGCGTTCAAGGGCGAGCTGGATTTAAGCAACGTGCCTATTCATCATGAAATTGAGGTTCATGATATTGTGCAGGCACAGGATGTTGTATCTCCAACCCTCGTTGTAGAAGAGGATCAAAAATTAGAATTTACTCTTGAGAGATTTCAACAAATAATTTCACAGGAATTATTGGCCAAGTTCACTTTTGAAGATCTCAGAAACGCCATCGGTGACAATGATTTTGATTTCAACAAAATCAAAGAATTTATGGGTAAATGTCTCCAGGGGGCAAAACCATTTCTTACGCAAGGATTTGAAAGTCAAAAAGATCGTCATGCAGACGTCAAAGAAGACATGAAGAGGATAACCTTCCAGGTTAACAGATGAAGTTACATCGTCTCAAAATACTAAGCGAGTTCAGGGGACTATCTCCAGGATTTGAGGTTTTATTTAATCCCTCCGAGCAACAGAACTCTCTATTGGAACCTATCTGCTTTGTTGGGCTCAATGGGTCCGGGAAATCAAATGTTCTGGAAGTACTTTCTGAAATATTTTTTTATCTGGAAACCTATCATCTTGCTGAGCAAAAGGCTTTATCTGATTTTGAAACAAAATTTGGTTTTGAAATTGAGTATTCGCTGCCCAAGTTAACTTTTGATATGGCCAGAGTCAAATGGGAAGAACTTACCGCTATCTGGGAAAAGAATGATGGTGACCCGGTTTTTAGAATTATTAAAAAGAAAGATAAATTTCCTGAAATTTCTGCCAAGTTTGGCGACAAAAGGATATCACTCAAGAATATCGACAATAATAGAAATATAGCTGTTCTTCCTGCACGAATAATTGGCTATTCTTCAGGAATGAACGAGTTGATCAGTAATCCTTTTGTCAAAATGGATTTCAGCTATTATGAAGCTTTTGATAAATTGTCAGGCGAGTCGAGTTTTTCTGGCCTTGAAATGAATCGAATGTTTTTTATGGACTATGATTCTAACAAGCTTGTCACGATATGCAATTTCTTGTTCGACGAAAAGGATTTTGATCCTGCCAGTTTTAATAGCGGCTTCAGTGATGGCTTTGATGCTAAGGACTTTGGCGGGAAAAATTTATCCCCGATAAAAGATGAATTAGGAATAGGTGACCTTTATTCTTTCTCTATCGCTGTGCAGCTGCGAGACAATAATAACAATCCAATAGAAATCCCATCGGAGCTTTATCTAACGATTGAAAATTTGAAAAATTGCGCTACTTGCTTTGACGAAAAAAATAAAGAAACCTCAAGAGGTGAAATAAGAAATATCTATTTCTATTTTTGGGTCAACAAAGCTACCAAGCAAGCATTCCGCCATTATTTCAAAACCGCTGCAAATCTCTACAAACAACTCTATTTCCTTCGCCTCCTAAACCTATCCTTAATAGGGCAAGATTTACGGAAGAAAATTAAAAATGCCGGACTTGGGGTGAATATTTCTGCCATGCTGCCAAAGTACGAAGAAAACCGACTGGCTTTCATGGTGAACGATATTGCTTTCAAAAAGAAAGGCGTCAAATACCCTGTTTTTTACAAACAACTTTCTGACGGAGAGCATCAGCTATTGCATATTCTTGGCACCATGCTATTGATGGACACCCCCGGGACTTTATTTATCCTCGACGAACCAGAAACCCACTTCAATCCAGAATGGCGTGCCCAATTTGTGAACTTGCTCAACAAGTGCATCAATGAAAATTCAAGGGAGCAAGAGATCATGCTAACCTCGCACTCTCCGTTTATTGTTTCCGACTGCAAGCCGGATAAAGTTTTTAGTTTTTATCGGGGGAAGGAAAATAAAGTTTCATACAAACAGCCGGATTTCAACACATATGGGGCATCCGTTAATCTGATTACGATGAAGATATTTGGAAAAAAAGAAACAATTTCCGGCATGGCTCAATCGGAGTTTGAAGAGATAGTCAGCCGCTATGAACGAGGAGAAATAAATAAGAACCAAGCTGTAGAAGAAGTCAGCAAGTTTGGGGACTCCATTGAAAAGACCTTGTTCCTGAGTAATTTAAACAATTCTATCAAAAAATAGATGCTTTTTAGGTACGAATATATACATCACGATTTTGAAAAACTTCATGAGTTTTTCAAGCATACTGTTCTGGAAGTGTGGTGCAAGCCGGATGGCGCTTTTGATATAGAGAAGCTTCATGAAGATTTTCGTCCAATTGTGAATAAGATGAAAATCCGGTTATTGAAACCAATTCAAGAAATTTATGACATCTGCTTAACGCTAAATGCTGGGCAGTTGGCAAAAATCACAGAAGCTTTTAATGTTAACAACTCTATCGAAGAATTATGTGAAGGAAGGAAAGAACCGATTCTCTATGAGGAAATTAAAGCTATAAATGTTGACCTTGAGAAGAAATTAAAGGTTTTTTGTTATTCCCTATATGAATATGTTTCTAGGAAAGCAACTTTCTGTAAATGCTATAAATCCATTAATGAATTCTATCACGAATTTGTTGCTCATAATAGTAAGGGTAAGTGCCCTTTTTGTGGTTTAGTTGACTTGAAATCAAACTTGCGAACTAGCCGTGATGCTTTTGATCATTATATGCCCAAGAATGATTTCCCATTTAATACTGTTAATCTACAAAACTTGGCGCCTGCCTGCCATGACTGTAACTCTGATTGTAAAAAGGAAGATATTCCAATAAAGGATGCCGAGGGCAATAAACGAAAGGCCTACTTCCCGTATTCAACCGATGAGCCTGATGTTGAGATAAGTATAGACATAATCTCGTTGCATCCCACAGACCCCCAAAAGAATGAAGTCACCATAAATTTAACTTCAGCGACAGCCCAGGAGCAAGTTGATACCTGGCGCGATCTGTATAATATTGACGAAAAATATAATGATAAATGTTGCAGTGCGGATAGTAAATATTGGCTTATGCAGGCCTTAGAGGAAGCAACGGTGAATGTCGAAACTGGTAACAATTTTTTAAGCAAGCAGCTTACGATACGAAAAGAATACCCTTTTCAAGAGCTAAATTTCTTAAAAGTTCCTTTCATCGAGGCATGTCAGCGGGCAAGGATTATTTTGTGATATTTTTCTATAATATTGGATTGATAGAATGAACGAAAGCCATCCCTTTTCAATACGCATATTTGTAGCAAATGGCGATCCTGATGGATTGCGTATCATTGAGCGCTCCAACTGGAACGGAAGAGCTATGGTCTTCCCACGCCCATTACTGCCGGAAGTAAAAAAACGCGAGGAATTTGGGTTCATCCGACTAAAGCGTACTTCGTTTCATGAAGGGCCATTATTTTCAGCTTGAAAAATTCATAATCTCTGAATCCATATGCTTGGCGTTTCATAGTTTTGATC
>Ga0307929_1002701_pt1 | contig 11072 bp, 9 predicted proteins | sample AceLakmetage1330_FD_203160 | JGI IMG/M metagenome (GOLD analysis project Ga0307929, IMG submission 203160) | Saline water microbial communities from Ace Lake, Antarctica - #1330 | ecosystem: Environmental > Aquatic > Non-marine Saline and Alkaline > Saline | place: Antarctica: Ace Lake...
GTAGTTTTCGGGAATCAACCTGGATTCAGGGAACAACCCTGCCTGATGCGCCGCTTCACAGTATTCGTGGGGGGCGAACAGGTCACCATATCTTTTGTAATTGTTGGCAACACATGCACCCTTACATGATTCTCTGCTGATACAGTCGGCACAGACCCCCTTAAGCTTTTTGGGAAGCCCTTTCCTGATCTCGTTCAGTATGGCATTGTGGTTCCATATATCGGCCAGGCTGTCTTTTTCCGTATGGCCGAAAACCAGGTCCGGAACCGTTTCTCCAATACCGCACAGCGCGTATTTCCCTGTCCCCAACACGCCGATAATACTGAAAATACCGCATCTCCCCGTATTTCGGCGAACCACTTTTCCGAGCGGCCTGAAGGCTTCCGGATGTGAATAAATGACGGGAATCTTAGACGCAGGCGCGAGCTTACGTTCCACCCAGTCTCCAATCTGTATGAGCTTTTCAATGGAAAGGACCTGGCCGGTTTTATGCATCATATCTCCCCGGCCGGTGGATGTGACCAGGTTGAATTTGACCGAACCACACCCTTTTTCCTCGGCCAGTCTGACGACAGCTTCCATTTGCTCCACATTATGGTTCATGATCGACATAATCAACTGGGGCCGGAATCCGGCATCTTTCAGCAGTTTTATGCCGTTCAGGGCCCCATCGAAACACCCCGGGACCCTCCGCACCCATTCATGGGTTTCCGCATTTTCCCCGTCCACACTGACGGAAACAAAGGACCGCTTATTTTCCCTGACCTTCGATACGAGCTCATCTGTCAGCAATACACCGTTTGTTTCGATGTTCAAACGGAGATTTTGTGAATTTACATGATCAATTATTTCCCCGATACGGGGATGGATAAACGGTTCGCCGCCGGTCAATTTTACAGCCCTTAAACCGAGAGCCTTCCCCTGCCGGACCACATCCTTAAACACTTCAAGATCCAGGAAGGGATACTGTTTTTTCTCATGCTTTTCAAATGGCGGGTTGATCCAGCAGTGGCGACACCTCAGGTTGCACCCTTCGGTGAGATAGAAATAGATTGAGTTCAGGTAATATCCGCACTCGGGGACCGGTATCGGCTGTTTATTGTCCTGATTGTTTTCCGTATTGTTTTCCATTGAATCTCCGTTATAAGGGGCAAACCCTTGATTGGCCTTTCTTTTTAATCCTCGATGTTCATTTCCCCTCAGTCCTCTGTGACATATTTTAAGATTGATCAGACCATAGTGGAGAAGAACCGGAAAATCAAATTGAAATTTAATTGAACTACCCCGCCGCAGGCAGCTAAGGGCTCGCAGTCTTCTTAAACAACAAATCTACTCTTGCCTCTTACCAATTTTAGTTGTACAAACATGCTCATTCCAGACCATTAAGAATACAATTTCCAGATTGCCGGCATCATTTGGAATCGATCGGGTCCCGTTTCAGGAAACGTAAAGGACATTACCTGATTTTATAGAGGAGGCAGAATAAACCCATGACAAAAGCATCTATCGAAGCAACAGTCCCGGACCTGACTGTCCGCCCGCACGGGCTGATGGCATCTCCCCGATCCGTTGACATATCGGTGACCGGCCGCTGTAATCTCAAATGCGGCTACTGCTTTTACGCCGACGAAATGGCCGCCCTCGGCGATCTGCCCACGGAAAGATGGCTTTCCTTCCTGGAAGAACTGGGGGCATTGGCCGTGCAGACGGTGACCATCAGCGGGGGGGAGGCCTTTACCCGCCCGGACCTCTTTGAGCTGATCGACGGGATCATCGACAACCGGATGCGGTACAGCATATTGTCCAACGGCACCCTGATTTCCGAGAAAACCATTGAAGCCTTCTCAAAGGGGAAACGCCGCCTGCGGCTGGACTCCATACAGGTCAGCATCGACGGCTCGTGCGCCGAAATACACAACAAAAGCCGTCCGCCGGACAGTTTTGACCGCGCCCTGCGGGGGTTGCGGCTCCTCGTGGAAAACGACTTCCCGGTAACGGTCCGGGTGACCATCAACCGGCACAACGTGGATGACCTGGAGAACATCGCCCGCCTCCTCATCGATGAAATCGGCCTTTCCGGGTTTTCCACCAATGAAGCCGCCTATATGGGATCGGCCCGCTGCAGCGGCCAGAACGTGATGCTGAGCCGGGACGAACGGCTTCTCGCCATGGAGAACCTGGTCAAGCTAAACCAGTCTTACGGCGGCCGCATCAACGCCCAGGCCGGACCCCTCTCCCGGGCGAAGATGTTCGCCGAAATAGAGGCGCTCTTAGAACAGGGAGAGACCGGCAAACCGGGCCGGGGAACCCTCTGCTCCTGTGGCGGCGTCTTTTCCAAGATGTCGGTCCTTCACGACGGGACCATGGTCCCCTGCAACATGCTCCCCACCCTCACCATGGGGATAATCGGCGTCAATCCACTCAAAGATGTCTGGCAGCGCCACCCGTCCATCAATGTGGTCCGCCAACGCCGTCAGATCCCCGTATCCGACCTGGAGACCTGCCGGGACTGCCCTTACGCCGGGTTCTGCACGGGTGGGTGCCCAGCCACGGTCATGGCCAAGACCGGCCGACTCAACGCCCGGGACAACTTATCCTGCTACCGCATCTACAAGGGAGAGGACCCGCACTGTGAGGCCATGTGACCACACGTAACCATTGATAAAGCGAGCAGATTGAATCATGAAATATCAAACACCAAAATTATATAGAATATTTCCATTTGACACGGGAGAGGCTGCTTGTGTCAGCGGGCAGAAAGCAGGTACATCCCCGTCCTGCGCGGCAGGACCGGAGGCCGGAGGTGCCGGGGGCTGCGCCTCGGGGGCCGCTGCATCCAGCCGTTGCCTGCCCGGCGCTGCGGCCGGGTCCAAGTGTGATGCGGGGACCGGGCATGGGTAGAAGTGGGGCATTATTACGCTATTACAAACTATCCGCATAAGCGCCACTTGAACATGCTGTACTACCTAAGGAAAATCCCGGCCCCACAGTAATAAGCCTTTACTTTCAGCCATAGATACCATACTTTATATCTTAGTTTCGACCGTAGACGTTTAAGATTATCTTATATTTTTGACCATATCATACTAAGAATAGTTGATGCCGCAATGAATCGATTGATTGATTTTCACCTTCAGAATTGGAAAAATGATCCTGATCGAAAATCTTTGCTTTTGCGGGGAGCGCGCCAGGTCGGTAAGACCTACAGTTGCCGGGAGTTCGGCCGATCTTTTGAAAATTTTGTCGAGATAAACTTTGAAATCAATCCACAAACGGCTGAAATTTTCAATCGTGATCTTGATCCCCAACGCATTATCAGTGACCTTGCTCTCTTAACCGGGGAGGATATTATACCGGCAAGACACTGAGCAATCCCATTCATAACAAGCTATTAGCGCTTCTTGGGGAATATCTGGCAGTTGGTGGTATGCCTGAGGTGGTCCAGACCTGGATCAGTCGGAAAGATTTAAAAAAATGCGCAGCTATTCAGGCTTTGCTGGCTGACGCTTACAGGCAGGATTTTTCCAAATACTGCAAAAAATTCCAGGTTAAGTATGTCGATTTGATATTTGATGAAATCCCCCGCTGGTTTGGCAGAAAATTTCAATTCAGCAAAATGCCCGGAAACTGGAGAAAACGAGAGCTGGCGCCGGCCTTTGAGCTTCTCAAAAAGGCATCCGTGGCCCATGAGATCAGACATACATCTTCCAACGGCTTACCCCTTGGAGGAGAAGTCAACCCCGATCGATTCAAGGTGATATTCCTTGATATAGGACTGGCCCAGAGTATTCTTGGATTGGATCTGGCAGATTGGATCCTTAAACCGGATGCCGCCATTGTCAATCGTGTCATCCTGGCCGAAGCATTTGTCGGCCAGGAAATACTCGCGTACTCTTCCCCTCAAAAACGGGGATCTCTATTCTATTGGCACCGTGAGGCTCATGCCAGCAATGCCGAAGTAGATTATATGCTGGCGCAGGGTAAGGATATTGTCCCGGTTGAAGTAAAAAGCGGGGCCACGGGAACCCTGCGCAGCCTTCACCTTTTTTTAAAGGAAAAATCATCTGTAAGTCCCTATGGAATAAGATTTTCAGGCCATAATTTCTCTGTATTCCAAAAGGTGCATTCTTACCCGTTATATGCTGTGGCGAATCTGTTCCGGGATGGGCTCCTGTTGTGATAGCGCAACCCTCAGTGCATTTTATCCCCTTACTTCTATCAATATTACCGCTGGAAATACCTTATCAGGAACAACCATATTGCAGGGCGCCTGAGTTCTTCTACTGGGCTCGCGAGAGAAAATCTTCATCGGCTGAAGTGGACTATGTGATCACCTATGATTTTAATCATGTCCTTCCTCTTGAAATTAAGACCGGCAGTACCGGACGTCTGCGATTTCTGCAAATCATGGTCCTTGAAAAATCCTTGCCCCAAGCCATCAGATTTTGTTCTGCTGAACCAACCATATTCACTGAAAGAAGAAAAACAGCAAAGGGGACGGTGGACTTCAAGTTGATTTCTTTACCGCACTATCTGGTGCAGCAGCTTCAACGATTACTTTCTGAGCCCTGAACCGGGCGAGCAACCTTTGAAAAGCGCAAACATGGCCGGCCCTCATTTTGCTCGTCGAGCAGCGTAAATAATTGAAAGATTTGAGCCCATTCGATCCCTTTCCCCCGTATCACTTTCCCAGGATATCAGGAAGACTTTTTATTGCCTTTTCAAGCGGGACAAACTCAATGCCATTTTCAAAGAGATGATGGGGGCCGCCGTAAAAAAGATATGGCCTGGCCATGGGGTAATCCCTGAGGAATGCCTTGAGACCTGATATGTCCCCTGGCCTGACAATTGATGTCCGCTTAACTTCAATGGCGATCATTCCTTGTTCTCCATAGAGCACAAAATCAACCTCCTGGTTATTTGATGTCCGCCAGTAATAAAGTTCATATCCCATCCTGCCGCTCTCATTAACCGCCAGGAGCTGCTGAAATATCAATGTTTCCAGCGCTGGACCATCAATTTCCTCGGGTCTGTCAAGCGGACCCTTGGGCCGTATGGCACGGAAAACACCGGCATCAAACAGATAGAATTTGGGATGGGCTGTCATGCGTCTTCTGGCCCTTCTGGTAAACACCGGCAGGCGGCTTGCGAGAAGAAGGTCTTCAAGAATGCGGAAATATTCTTCGGCCATTTTCCTGTTTACACCACATTCTCTGGCAATTCCCGTGATATTGAGTGGAGATCCCTGCGAAAAACTGGCGGTCTCCAGGAAACGCGCAAATGTTTGCAGATTTCGAGTCAGGCCCTCCTGCTGTATCTCTTCCCGCAAATATGTATGGACATAGCTGTTCAGGTAATCATCGGGGTCTGATTCAATATATACAGAGGGCAGCAGCCCGTATAGAAGGGAATGATCAAGGGAAAAATCATCACCCAGTTCTCTGGGGGTGAGAGGGTGCATTGATCGGGTAACCGCCCTGCCGGCAAGGAGGTTTACTCCCTTCTTGCGCAGCTTTCTCGCGCTGGAACCAGTCAGGACAAACTTTATACGCCTGTTTTCAATCAGGCGGTGAACCTCATTCAGCAGTTCGGGGATTCGCTGAATTTCGTCTATGATTACCCAGTTATCAAAACCTGGAGGTATGAAGTCTTCCAGGCGTTGCGGGGCGGGCAGCAATAAGTTGTGAAGTGAGGAATCTAAAAGATCAATCAGGATGCCGTCCGGAAAAGAGTGCTTCACCCAGGTTGTTTTCCCGGTCCCCCGCGGACCAAAAAGGAAAAAACTCTTATCTGCAGGATGGTTAAGTATTCTGGCGTACATAACTCCATATTACATATAAATATGGAGATTGCAAGTTAATTCTCTCTCCTTTCCGCTCCAAACCCGGGAGATGTCAAAACTTCGATTGAACGGCAGGCTTGGCCCCTTCATTTGTTGAGTAAACAGTGAAAGGCTTGTGGGACATCCATAAGAATCTAAAAAACCTATATTAGTGCTTGACCGAAAACCCTGTTTTTTCGGTCAAGAAATTAGAAATCCGAAGCACGAAATACTAAACAATGATCAACATACGAATGTCTTAATTGCAAAAATATAGTATTTCCAAAGTGTTAAGCTTGAAACATTGAATCATTTGATATTCGGATTTTGCCTGAACAGGGGTTTTCGTTCAGGCGCTATATTACGACGCAGGTACCCAGTTTCTTATGGACGACCCAAAGTCATTTTCTGTATCTGCCCCAAGGGCAATTATCCCCAACCATTTTTTATGTGGAGCTCCACATAAATAGTGATTGTTCATCAAAGTATAGCCAAAGATATCAACGTGATACTGGTCTGACATTTCTCCGATCACATCCAGAAACGTTAGGCGAGCCCGGTCATCATGAAAAATGTCCTTTCGATCATTGACAGGATAACACATGATACAACCCGCCCTCATATTCTATTCGCCATGCTCTCCCCATGAGGAAAAATCTATAAGAAATGCAGATGCAGGTCAGTACTTTTATTCACTATGCAAGATGCGACACCAGTCTCATATCCCTTCTCGCATATCGCCCCCTTTACGTTCCCGTTCATTCGCCTGATTCGCGTGATTCGTGGTAGACTCTGTTCCGGGAAAAAAGAGAGACCTACCAGATTGATTTCACATGGGGATACTTCAATATCTTTTCATCTTTTGTGACCAAAGGAGCTCCAATCGCTTTAGCAGTGGCTATTATGATTCGGTCTGCTGGATCGTTGTGAAGAGGTTGAGGAAGGTTAACCGCTTTTATTGCTATGGAATTATCAACGGGGATGAACCGAAAAAAAGGAAGCCTTTCCGACTTTGATATCCAGTCAGTGACATCCAGGGTCAGTTTTAGTCGCCCTTTTTCAACAAGAAGAGCAATTTCCCAGGCACTAATGGACGAGATAAATATCTCTTTTGCGTTTATAGCGGTATCAGTAACCTTTTTAGCTCGCTTAGAAAGCAATTCCGGATTGCTGATAAACCAGACCCAGGCATGTGTGTCAAGCACGATCATTTTAAAGATGCCCAATCATCTACACCAACGGGGGCTGTTGGGTCATCATATTTGATTACTGAATTGCGGAGTAACTTCAGACTCTCTTCCGGGTCTTTTGTATACGGTACTACCTTCAAAACCGGTTTGCCGCGGTCAGTAATGATTAAGGCCTCGCCATTTTGTTCAATTTCCCGAAAATATTTCAAGGCATGAGGTTTGAATTTTGATTTGGACACAAATTTTTCCATATCAACATCTCCTTAAGCATGGACAACGAGAATGAAATGACATGGTCATGATACCATGGTCATTTCATAAGTCAAGAAGGTATTTGCCTCATGATGTTGTTGCCTATCGCTATCAAAAGCAGGTAGAGGATCAAGGGCGAGTTGATGGGTGAACGTTAGTGAGATGGGTCTGGACCAATAACCATTACAGGCCAAGGCTCCGGTTGACTTAGGGTGCCTGTGATGGCAAGTAATGAACACGAGCAAGGGTATCGAAGTCAGGCCTTAACAGTGGCCAAGATAAGATCTGTATCAATTTTGATAAACTGTTTTTGCGGTACCCTGTCAACTGTGTAGGCCGGACACCCATGCTTTTGATGAGTACCGCCAACGCACAGATACCCCGGATCCAGATGGGTGACTGGTGCGGATCAGGATCTATCTGTATCTATGAGGAGACCGATAGCAAACCGGCCCGAGAACCGAACAGCGAGTAATAGCGGGCGCGAATTGGAGGGTCAAACAAGGCCGTACTGGGGCGAAGGTTAGAGCCAAGTTAAAAAAGAGTATTTTTTAATGGAGAGGTGCTTTTTCTCTTGACTTGCCCTTTAATGGGTGCCCCCTCTTTCTCCTGCTCTTATCTCACTCTATGACGCCGTACCACCGCCAGTGCACTCCAACACTTTCCCCCCACCATTTCCGGTAAAGCAACTGGCAGATTGCGACGAATACACCTCCACACCAGCAACGCACTTATTTGTTGGACCAGCTCCAGTCCCGCTCGTACAAACGTCGAAGTTATACGTGTTCGTGGTTCCCCCGCCACACCCAGACCCACTCCACACAGATCCATCAGAGCAGAACTCAAATTTGCCAGTCCCAAGGGCTGAGGATCCGGACTCACAGGTTAAAGATGAGCTAAGACCACAATAATGCAACAACGGAACCTGATAGACCAATTTCTTTTTTCCCATACATCGATTTTACCCATATAACCCAGCGTCGAATATATGCTGAAACAGTTTCAGGTATGGGTGAAGCTCCTTTCTCGTTTTTATCCTGAAACCGCCACGTGTCATAAACACTGCCGGAACTGCTTTTTACAACTGGAATAACGGGGGTAATTTTACCGGTATCCCTGTTTTTACAGCTTTCCAGCTTCAGCACTACATTGTCCGTAAATTTAAGAACAGTTTTCTCTTTTGCCTTCTCAAGTTCGAGCCTTTCAAGAATCCTGTTCACCTTTCTTATTGCTCTTCTGAAAGTCCATCTGTTTTTAACTATGACGATTTTAGCATCTTGAAGAAATCATTGGCAATAATAATTTTCTTAAACCATCCTTGGGGATATAAAGTTAGCACTTGGTTGAAAGGTAAATATTTTGAACAAAAGTGTGTTCCTCCGATTCCCGAATCAGTGAGTCTTGCTCCTGAACCTGAGACAATAAAAAACTCCGTGACGATAGGTGCAACCGGTGACTTGACCCCTTCCCTTATGAGATTATCGCAACCCCAGTACCAGAGGAACAATCTTCTGTCAGCCCTCCAGGATCGCCCCCACTACTACACATGTAGGCAGAAGCACCAGTGTTCGTGCCGCCACCACTTTCGCATTGGCGCGTACCCCAATTGTTAGAGTTCCCGCCATCGCAGTTGTACCCTCCAGGTTACACGGTGCTTATATCATGCCCTGAGGCGCAATCCCAATAGTAAGGGGTAGAGTTATTTGCGGACGAACCGGTCACACAGACTGAACTAAAGCTGGACGAAGATAGTGATAACAGGATAGGTTTCTGGTAATGCATATATCATACTCTTTTCCTGAAATTGTTGAACCGACTCTGTCTTGCAATGGACCTTTAATATTCCCGGCCAATCACAGCTTCATCAAACGAACGGTATCGTCTTTGAGGATCTGAATCCTTCTTGCGTAAATACCCAAGGATAATATCCCTGAACAGCCAGCCGGGCGATTTTTTCATGCCGATATGAAATCGGTAACTTGACCACCGATATTGCTCAGGTCTATCCACCAGCTTAGCCCTGACAGAATTCAAATGAATATAACGGGAAAGCTCTTTAGCGTATTCATCAACCTCAACAAGGATTGCCTTATCGCGGTCCTGAAAAAGATGACCTGAGCGTTTACGCTTGACGTTGAAGTAAGTTGCATAAGCGCCGTTTAGGTGATGCATGATTTGAGGATAGCCGTAAGGTGTTTCCATCGGTAGATGGTAATGATTGGTCGTAAGACAAAAAGTGTGGATCAAAGCCCCATACCTTTCAGTTGCGGATTCCAGATATGAAAGAAACTTTTCTCGGTCTCTTTGACTTTTGAAGATCTCTTTTCTTTCGTTTCCCCGTTATGTTACATCGCAAAAAGCTCCAGGATAGCCTACGGGAAAGGGTCTCTCCATAGGCACTAGTTCACGCTCTCATGAACGTTACCCGAGGCACGGGTCCGTCCCCGTCGATACAGAGGTTCCGCTCAAGCAATAGTTGGATGGCCTTGTCTCGACCCCGTCTCCTACGCACACACCAGACAGGTGGATGTCGGACGTGCCGTTCATGCACCGCAAGTCGCCTGATGCGGTAGAACCGTTGTTGCACTGATATGCGGCAGGGTCGGTGCCCGCGGCGGAGCTACAGTCGTTTCGTACGGCCCCCACTCCGTTCGGAGCGTCGGTCGTGAGTATTTCACGCTGTAACCTCCTTTTAGTCGTCAAGTAACACCGGTCAAGTTGCCCAACGTGGAGTTTACTCTTATTCCATTCAAACCGCTATTTACCCAGGTTAACCATCGCCAAATGTAGTCTGAGACGAAAGAGAACATATAATGTGGAAAGTTGTCAATCCCAATCGGTTTACGCTCACAATTTAAACCGCTCTTCCGTGCTGATGCGTAACATCGCAGACTTAACCGCTCAGCGAATTAGTTTGTATAACATATTTAAAATACCTGCTTTTTTCAATACATATTGCTTACTGTTTTGTCAAACAAAAAATGCAACGCTGAACCATAGAGATTATCCATACGAGCGGGAAATCGCCACACCCTCATCCCCCATATTCCGAGACGCTTCCCGGCCGGATCCGCTGGGCGGGAAAGAGCCCCGCCTCATGGGCTGTTTCACAGTACCAGTGGGGGGCAAACAGATCTTTGGCCCGATAATAGTTCATGGCCACACATGACCCGAGACACATATTCTTCATCAAACAGTCGCCGCAGATCCCTTGCAGGTCGTCGGGAAGCCCTTTTCTGATATCGTTCAGCACCGGGTTGTTGTTCCAAACGTCTGCTAATCTGTCTTTTTCGGCATGGCCGAAGACCAGCTCGGGAACGGTCTCTCCAATACCGCACAGGGCGTATTTTCCATCGCCCAAGACCCCGATAATGCCGAAAATACCGCAGCGGCCGCTGGATTTGGTGAAAATCTTGCTCAGGGGTCTGAAGGCCGTGGGATGAGAATAGACGATCCTGAGCTCTGATGAGGGTTCAAGGGTGTTCTCAACCCAGTGGCCCAGATCTATCAGCTCTTTCATGGAAAGGGTTTCACCGGATTTCTGCATCTGTTCCCCCCTCGCCGTGGGGGTCACCAGGTTGAATTTGACCGATTCCGCGTTCTCCTTCTCGGCCAGTCTCACCACCGCTTCCATTTTATCCGCATTGCGCCGCATGACCGACATGATGATCTGCGGCCGCAGACCGGACCGGACCAGGTTTCGCACGCCCTCAAGGGCCGCGTCAAAGCATCCGGGAACTCCTCTGACCCATTCATGGGTCTCGGCATCGTCCCCATCCAGGCTCACCGATACAAACGCCCCCTTGTTT
>Ga0307929_1002702_pt1 | contig 11070 bp, 9 predicted proteins | sample AceLakmetage1330_FD_203160 | JGI IMG/M metagenome (GOLD analysis project Ga0307929, IMG submission 203160) | Saline water microbial communities from Ace Lake, Antarctica - #1330 | ecosystem: Environmental > Aquatic > Non-marine Saline and Alkaline > Saline | place: Antarctica: Ace Lake...
TCGGAACCGGCTATCACGCACGCTTTTCCACTGCATACCACCGCCTCCGGTGATGTGTATGCAAAATAGCCTATGACTTTGGTGTCACGCTCAAGCATCAATTCCAAATCTCATTTTTTCGTCCAACTCTTAATAGAGGTTTTGACTCATTTCTGGGCTGTTTAATCGCCCCTAGTTTCTAAAGTATTGATCTATGATAGCTTAATGTCAAAGTTTTCATTCTGCTTCCAACGACGGTTGGCTTCGTCGAGCCAAAGTTGTTCGTTGTTCTAATTTTGAAATCAATCTTGGTCTTCTCTTGCGTTCTCGTCCTGTAGGTGTTTTGCAAGAGTCTCATAAGCATTACTTGAGGCCTGAGATCCCTCGGCAAGCTCGGGATGACAAATTTCGCCGCGGGATAATAGATTTTGTCGTGGGATGACAAATTTCGCCGCGGGATAATAGATTTTTCCACGGGATGACACATCATGCGGGATTTTCCTGCTCAGAGATGCCATATGGCGCAAGCATAGGCGCGATTGACTGGTCAGGCAGCGCAACTGGATCGTTTTAGTTAAGAGCAAGATGTTTATGACGTATAGCAAGGTATTGGGTTTTGGTAAATGGGTGTTTTTTTGCTTGTTTGGCAGGTTTGTATGACTTATAAAGCTGTTAATAGCGCGATATACATCATGACGTCTATTGTTGTAACAGAAATAAGTTTGTTGCTAAGGAGTTGTTTATGAGTGAGTTACGATTAGATGAATTTGGTGAGCATCTGCTACGAAAGTCTCTATGCCCAGAGAAAAAGGTTAAGTTTTACCTGTATTGGGTGAAACGGTTTTTCAAGCTCTCCCGTGACTGGCAGCCCGACTCGTGGGAAGTGTTGCTTCAGCAGTTCATCAATACCCTTCGAGATGATCCTTCTGTTGAGGATTGGCAAGTGGAACAGGCGTCCTCTGCCATTAGGCTCTATTTTCATAATTTTCAAGGAGGGGATTCGGCTATAGCTGCAGCCCCTTCCCGCATTCATGTTGAAGATGGTGGTGAGTTGGTCTGTTTGGATCTTATTGCATCGGTTCGGCAATCTATTCGTATTCAGCATTATTCGTATCGTACGGAACAGACGTACATGGATTGGATCAAGCGCTTTTTGATTTATACGGGTGATCCAGACGCCACAAAAGGGGAGGGAGGGAAGGCTTCGCTACCAGAGCGTTGCTGTGTCACTCAAAGTGCGATTCGGGATTATATTGCATGGTTGGCTATTAGTCGTAAGGTCGCCGCTAGCACTCAAAATCAAGCATTCAATGCATTGCTGTTTATGGCCCGGTGCTTAAAGTTGGAGCTTGAAGGCATGGAGGCTGGTATTCGTGCGAAAAGGGGCAAAAAGTTGCCTGTGGTCCTTTCGGTTGATGAAACGGAGCGGTTGCTTGCGGAAGTTGAGGGCACCGAGGGGTTGATTGTGCGGTTGATTTATGGCGGGGGACTGCGGTTGATGGAGTTGTGCCGTTTGCGGGTGAAGGATATCGACTTTGATAATCAGCTTATTTTTGTTCGTTCAGGAAAGGGAGATCAGGATCGCTCAACGTTACTTCCTGAGTCACTCGTTCCGGATTTGCAGGATCATGTAAGGAAGCTGCGAGATTTGCATGCTATGGATCTTGAGAGTGGTTGTGCTGAGGTCTATCTGCCTGGTGCGCTTGCTCGAAAGTATCCTAGTGCTGCGAGCCAGTTTGGTTGGTATTGGATGTTCCCAAGCGGTAAGCCGTCAATGGATCCGAGGGCTAATAAGGTACGCCGTCACCATGTGAGTCCTTCCACGGTTCAGCGAATTGTTCGCGATGCGGTCAGGGCCGCGGGTATTGAAAAGCCGGCTTCTGTTCATACGTTGCGCCATTCTTTTGCGACTCATCTACTTCTCAATGGTGTGGATTTGCGTGAAATTCAGGAGTACCTCGGCCATGCCAGTGTGGAAACAACGATGATTTATACGCATGTGGTGAAGACGTTGCGCAATCGTGCGCGCAGTCCACTTGATTTGTTGGGGTGAGAGGGGGGGGGCTGAGTTCCGGGTTCTGAGTTCGGGGTTAAAAGTTAGAGACTCTGCTGGTTTTGAATAAAGAGGAACCTACTCCGCCAAAGGCTTCCAACTTCGCCAAGGCTACGTAGGACAAGACGAAGGTCAAGAGCAAAGGGAGCAGAGCAGTAAATCTGAAATTTAGAAATATGAAATGGGGTTGAGGGTGGACTGTGGTTTTTTGCAGATCAAGTCAGGCAGGAATGCCTGACTTACTTCGCTGAAGCTATGGAGGACAAGTCGAAGGTTAAGAGCAAAGGGAGTGGAGGGTGCGAACGGAAGAACACGATGCGTTCGATAAAGCATTGAAGGGCGGTGCCTCCGTAGGCTATAATTCTCGCCTTTCGTAAATGTAAGCATTGAATATGGGAAACGCTATGAGTGAAGACATGATGCACAAAATTGCAGTTTTATCAGGAGACGGGATTGGTCCAGAGGTGATGCAGGAGGCGATCAAGGTTCTTGATGCTGTGCAGAACCGTTTTTCGATTTCGCTGGAATATGAAAGCGGTGATGTAGGGGGTTGTGCAATAGATCGCCATGGCTGTGCGCTTCCTGCCGAGACGATTGCTTTGTGTGAGCGTAGTGATGCTATTTTATTGGGATCCGTTGGAGGCCCGAAGTGGGAGGGGCTTCCTCCAGCTGAGCAGCCTGAGCGGGCTTCGTTGTTGCCGCTTCGGGAGCATTTTGGACTGTATTGCAATTTACGTCCGTCTCGACTCTATCGCGCATTTGCTGACATGAGTCCTTTGCGCAATAGTATCGTAAAGGATGGCTTTGATATCCTTTGCGTTCGCGAGCTTACCGGGGGTATTTATTTCGGGAAGCCGAAGGGGCGTGAAGGTGTTGGGGATGATGAACGTGGTTTTGACACGATGACTTACACACGTCGTGAAATTGCCAAGATTGCCCGAACGGCTTTTGAGATTGCCCGCGAGCGCGGGTTGAGGATTACCTCTGTCGATAAGGCAAATGTTTTGACGACAATGGTGCTCTGGCGTCAGGTCGTTAACGAGGTTGCCGCCGAGTTTCCGGATGTGCCACTTACTCATATGTATGTAGATCGGGTTGCGATGGAGGTGCTGCGGGAGCCCATTCAGTTTGATATTTTGCTCTGCGGCAATCTGTTTGGCGATATTATCTCTGACGAGTGCGCTATGTTGACGGGGTCGCTGGGTATGCTGCCATCGGCCAGTATTGGTGAGGATCGTTTTGGGATGTATGAGCCTGCTGGTGGTTCCGCCCCCGATATTGCAGGCAAGGGGATTGCAAACCCCATTGCTCAGATTCTTTCTATCGCCATGATGTTCCGTTATAGCCTTGGTCGTGAGGATGTGGCCGCTGCGATTGAGATGGCTGTGGAGTCGGTTCTGAATGCGGGTCTGCGTACGGGTGATATTGCAGAAGATCGCGCAACAGCCATTGGAACTGTTGCCATGGGTGATGCCATTGCAGCGGCAATTTAGCCTTTCGTGAATAGAGGGTTTGGAGTAGAACAGGCACATGTCAAATACGCGAATTAGACGAGTTCGAACGAAACGCGTGCGAAGTTATCGCAAGGCGCGAGTCTTTCTGTGGGCCTTTGGGACTGCAGGTCTTGCGCTGGGACTGGGCTTGATGGCGTGGTTTGGTTTGCATCGTAATTGGCATCTTGCCAGCGTTGGGTTGCTTTACTCGCTTGTGGCTTTGATCCTGTTTGGCATTCGAGGCGTCCTTGGTCATCTTGATGACGAACGGAGACGTCGCCGTGATTTTAAAAAACAATCATTACGGACCTCATGAGCTCAGAATCTGAAGCAACCACGCCCTGGGCGTCGACCTGCTTCGGCGTTGATGTTGCGGGAGACGATGTTTGTATGGTTCGGGCAGAGCGCTCCGGTCGGGGTGTTAACTGGACCGTGGTTCCGTTTGATCGCGATGTGCTCGCAAAAGCTACGAAAAGCGGAGCTGCCGTTGCGTATGGCTTGCCGGTAGGGGTGGGGTTGGCAACGTGGGTTCGTGCGCCCTTTGCTTCCAAGGCAAAGGCGCTTCGCGTGTTTCCAACACTTCTGGATATTCAGCTCCCGTTTCCGCTTGAGGAGTGTGGATATTGTTTTTCGGAAGCGATTGCCTTTACGAGGGCGAGTCTTTCAAATTCACTTCCTGCGGCCCCGCGTGGCCCCGTGGGGGATGCGGCTGACTCCCAAACGGGCTCGGTGTCGGCGTTGGCGCTTGTTGCGCGAAAGGCTGATATGGAACGCCAACTTTCCGTTCTGGCAGACATGGGTATTGATCCGCATGTTTTGGATTACGAAGGGGTTGCCCTTTGGACGCAAGCCTTACGGGAACGCCCTGTGTCGACGGAAGCGAATGCACCCCTTCGGGTTGTTATGTTTATGCGTCGTGAGGGCGGCGTTATGGTTATTGGCCGCGGGAACGCTTTTTGGAGTGCCCACCGGATTAAGGTGTCGGATCCATTGTCTGTGGGCCGCTTTTTGCGGGCGCAGATGAATCCTTCAGAGTCGTCGTTGTCTGTGGAATGGGTTTGGGCAGGCATTGGACTGGATACAGGGGGAAGCGGGGCGAAACTTCGTATGGAGGTTGAGCAGCGTTGGCCCGGCGATTCTATAACCCTTGATTCACCAGAATCCCTTTTGGCTCGGGCTTTAGTAACGCGTGCGCTGTTGCGTGGACCGCTTCGCGGGAATCTGCGAACGGGAACTATGGCCCACGTTGGAGCGCAATCCCGTACTCAGGGAATCCGTATACAAAGTGCTGCCGTCTTGATGGTGGCAGGTTTGCTTTTGTGTGGTGCGGCTGCGGGGTGGAAATATCGGGTGGCGGCTCAACGTAGACTTCTTGATGCACAGTTCACCTCCAGATTGAACACAATGATGGGCTATTCCGTAAAGGAGAAGGGCTCTCACGCTTTTCTTGTTGCCGAGCGGGAGCTTGCGGATCGCAGGGTTCGGAGAGAACCCTTAGCGAGGGCACTTCGCCCCTCGCTTCTCGCAGATTTGCATCGCGTACTTCCGGAGATCAATAAGCGGGATGCTCAGGTGACGCACCTCACACTCACCGCTGAAGGGGTTCAGCTCAAAGGCTCATCGGGGCTTGAGTCTGTTGGCGAGAAATTGCGCGAAGCGATGATTTCTCTGGGATATGTGGTTGATGCTACGGTAGACCCAGTCGATAAGGATAACCGCTTCACCTTCATGTTGAATGCAACGCATGGGGGGCAACATGAGTAGAGCCTCGACATCGACTGTTCTGAGTTTGATTTCCCTTGTTCTGTTTACGATGGGGGTTGTGCTTTCATCCTCAAGTATTTTGCGCTACCCGGTCACCGAGAGGGCCCTCACGAAGGCCATAAGCGCGTCTGAGCATCTGGCAACGCTGGAGCATCAGTTTTCGGCACTCGCTTCGCTTTCGGAGCCTTTTGAAGCGTTACGCTATGATGCACTAGAAGATCTCAACGCGCTGGCAAGCGGTGAATTTGGAGCCGATCATATTGAGGATTGTCGCCAACATCGGGAGACTTGCGATGCCGGTTTTGTTGTAAACCAAATTGAGCTCAGCCTGAAAGCCATTGCCCTTGAGAAGGTGGTTCCGTTTGTCCAAACGTGTGAGGCCCTTCACCCTCCCATTCGCCTGATGGGCTGTACGATTCACGCCTCGACAACCCAGGCGGGCACGGGACATGCCATTCTCAAGCTGGAGCGCATTGAGCGGCAGGAGTAGGTGCAATGGGGGGGGGCTGTTTTAAGCAAAGAGCAGATCGTTAATCTGGGATTTAAAAAAGGTTTCCAGCGGAATTCCCTCATTTCCAATGATAATGGCTCTAGCGGTTGGATATGCTTTGCGGAACAGAGATAGACCTACCGTTTTTGAGGGGCGACCACTTTTTACTTCAATCGCAACAATATCTTCGCCCCGTTGTAGTACGAAATCGACTTCATAGTTACCACGGTGCCAGTACGTTAATGAGATGCCGGGCTTTGAGCATGTATCATTCAGTATATGAGCCCCTACGGCATTCTCGACAACACGCCCCCACCATGTCGTATTTTGCTTAGCCTCTCTGAATGACTTCTGGGAGAGCGCTGAAATGAGGGCGTTGTTCCACAATAGCAGTTTCGGGCTGCTCCCTCGTTTGCGAACCTGTCCCTTAGAAAATTGTTCCAGCCCGGTTGTAAGGAATGCGGTATCCAGTATCTTCAGATAGTGCGCCAGTGTGGTTGTATTTCCTGCATCTGCCAGTTGCCCCAGCATTTTGTTGTACGAGAATATCTGCGAGGGGAAGGTACAAGCCAGTCCAAACAGATTCCGGAGAAGTGCGGGCTTGAATATTCGTTCTGTTTGCAGGACATCCTTTGCGAGCACTGTTTCAATTAGAGAATCAACAACATATTGCTTCCAAGATTCCTCGTCGTTGGCAAAAATGGCGGTTCCTGGATATCCCCCAAAATAGAGCCACTGATCCATTCCCCAGTCGAAGGCCTCTTGGCATTCCCCTAGATTCCAGTGGGTGAACCGATTTAGATAGAACCGCCCTGCCAGGCTTTCTGTCATTCCTTGATTAAGCAGGAGAGCAGACGAACCAAGAGCGAGTACTCGAATATCTTTCGTTCGGGTATCCCATAGTCGTTTGAGTGTTTCGCTCCATCCGCGAACTTTCTGAAGTTCGTCTAATACCAACAGGACAGGCTCTCCATCCTTCGATTTTGAGCAGGCAAGTTGCCACTGTGTCTCAAGCCACTCTGGTCCGTGTGGCAGAGCTGCATCTGCAGTTGCATAGGTGGATGGAAAGGAAAGCTGTTCGATAATCTGTCGTGCTCCGGTCGTTTTTCCGGTTTGGCGGGGACCAATAATCACCTGTATGACAGGAAGACCCTTTTGAAGGACATCGAGGACGGCTAACGTTTGTTTTCTGACGATGGTTTTCATGCCCAATAATTATGCACAAATATGCCAATCTGTAAAGTACTCAATGATTGAGTAAACATACTCAATGATTGAGTAATGAGGGGTTCGGTTGATGTCTTCAACTCTCTGTGCGAACTTTTCACTTACGGTGTGTCCCTGTTCTTGCTCTTTTTAAGGCCGAGAGGCTGCTAGCCGAAAAGAAGCTTGCGACGCGCCTGCGTGATCCATTCTTCGGTCTTTGGAAAATCTTGAAAGCTGTGACAGGCGGCAAGCAATTTGCCGCTGCGCTTTTGTCCGGCCCCTTGCAACAGGGCGTAGTCTTGCAGGCTAGCGGAGAAGACTTCCCAGCGCATGGAGTCGATAGGACCGTCCGCGCCCGGATAAACCAGGAAGGTGTCCCCGTAGGGCCAGTCTGGCCAGTTCCCCGCATCGGCCACGTGGAAGGGATCGATCATCTCGTTCCTCTGATGACGGTTCCAGTAGTTGTAACCCCAGTGCAGGAAGCCTTTGAAGGGCCAGCGGTAGAACAACCAGCCACTCATTCGGATCTTGGCTAGGGGGGTATCCATCAAACGGTTGAGGAAGCTTTCGCGCGGCCCGCAGCAGAAGTAGCACCAGCTGTCGATCCCAGCGTCGAGAAAGCCGAGAGCCTCCGAGATGCTACAAACCGGCATGTCGGTGTGGGCGGCGAGCTCGATGTGGCTCATGGCATCCATCACCTTCATCCAGGGAGCCAACTCCTTGAGCAGATCGCGTGCAGCTTGATAGTTCTGGCGGTCCGAGGCACCCGGTTCGTCGGATACATGGAAGAAGGAGCACCGCAGGAGCTTTTCCGCCGTGAGGAAGTCGTGGAATGCGGGCAGAAATTGAGTCAGGAACTCCCGGTAGATTTTGGAGGTCGCCTTGGTCTGGCGCGGCCAGAGAAGCGTGCTGGTTTCGCCTTGGCCCTCGTACACCTTGAGCGCAAAATGAACTCCCCATTGACTGAAGAGATGGCTCCATTCAAAATTTTTGACACCGGCCTTCTTTGCCAGTGTCACAAACTTGCGCACATCGCTCCAGTCGAACTGGTAGCAATCCTTGCTCGTCCGCCGCACCTTGAGCAATTGCGAGGGCGTCCGTTCCCCGTCCAGCTGCACCGAAAAGACCGAGGTATAGACCGTGTCCTGTCCATGCTCGGCAAGGTTGCGTAGGTAGGGCTTTAGGATCTCCCAGAATCGCTTGTCCGCCAGTCCGACCTGGTAGTGGTCCATCAGCGTGTCGATATAGAACCAGTTGGTGACCGGGAACTTCTTGCGCCGCGGGATCTTCATCGCCGCCACGTTCGCCGTCAGGATGAGGGTTTTGACGCGTCCCCCCTCCGAATCGACCTGCAGCTTGATCGCATGCTTTCCCGGCTGAACGGAGGCGGCCGGAACAACTGTAACCCAGAAGGCGTGAGTCTCCTGGCGCCCCATCTGGATGACTGTCTCGTCAAAGAGTGGGTCTGGTACGAGCCCGGGAACGAAGGCTCGGCCCTCCACGTCCTCATCGCTGGGCATGACCGGTGTGTTGAGGTGGGCCATCGGCACATAGCCGACGCGTCGGATGCGCAGCTTCCAACCCTTGGGCGCTGCCGCCGCAAGGGCTATGCTTGCGACATCGCACTCATCTTGCCGCAGGGCGACCTGGAAGTGGAAACGTTCATTGCGGGCGACCGCCATAGTCATTCTGTTCCTAGTATGGGCCGGGGTGGCTGGGTAGTGGCGCACCAGCGAACTGGCCAACCATGCGGAAACCTGCATCGTCTTCTCCTTATGTTTAACGCGGCGCAAATACGATCAGTCGGAAATCCATCACAGTTGTCTGCTCGCTGTCTTTTTCTTTTCGAGTTGGATAAGGAAGTCCATGCGTTTGCGGTGGTATGAGTGACACACGACTCAAAAGATTAAGTAAGCAGTCCCAGCATTTCGCGGGCGTGGCGGAGGGTGACGCTGGTGAGGTCTTTGCCGCCGAGCATTCGTGCGATTTCCTCGGCGCGGGCATCTGCTTCTACCGGTTGAATGGATGTGCGGGTTCGCCCTTCGTGGACGTCTTTTGCAACCACGAAGTGGGCGTTGCCGTGCACCGCCACTTGTGGCAGGTGGGTGATGCAAATGACTTGATGCGCCTTCGCGACCGTCGTCAGCTTGATGCCAATGGCATTGCCCATTTCGCCGCCAACATTGGAGTCAATCTCATCAAAGACAAGAACGGGGATTCGGTCGTGTTTTGCCAAAACCGCTTTTACCGCCAGCATAACACGCGATATCTCGCCGCTGGATGCTATGGCTTTTAATGAACGCATGGCTTCGCCAACATTCGGGGCAAATCCAAAGTCAACATCGTCGAGCCCTGAAGGGCGGAAGTCTTCTGCCGGGGTGACGGCAACATTGAATTCGCCATGTTGGAATCCGAGGTCATGCAGGTGTTTTGTGATGGCATCTCCGAGCGTGCCTGCACACTTTATGCGTGCCTTTCGCAGTGCTTTTCCTGTCCCTGTGCTTAGCTTCTGCGCTTTCGCGATTTCAGCATCCAGTGATGCAAGTCGCTCTCCGCGCAATTCCAGATCGGCTAGCTGACTTTTTGCTTTCTCAAGAAATTCGAGCATTTCCGAAACTGAGCTGCCGTATTTTCGCTTTAGCTTCTGCAAAAGCGCCATGCGATCCTCCAACCATACGAGTCGCTCGGGATCTGCATCAATGCTTTGCACAAATCCTGCCATGGTGTTGGAGAGTTCCTGCAGCTGAACGGATATCGACTCAACCTCGTCTCGCCACTCGACGCCTTCTTCGATGAGATCCGCAAGTTCGGGTAGTGTGCGCTGTGCGAAGGCCAGGGCATTGAAGGCGGAGGTGTCATCCTCCATAAGCGCATTCCGCACGGCATCGGCCAGCTCAAGAATGCGGCTGGCATTGGCAACGCGGACATGTTCCTGCTGGAGATCATCCGTATCCGCATTTGTGAGGTCAGCATCCTCCAGCTCTTTGATTTGAAATGTGAGCATGTCGATTTGCTGGTCGACGGCATGGTCATCGCCGTCGATTTTGGAACGCTGATGTTGGAGGTCGTGCATGGCGCGATATGCTGCGGCATAGGTCGAGCGGGGTTCGGATAGGTTTCCGTAGGAATCAAGGATGTCGAGCTGGAAGTCGGGATTTAAGAGGGATTGGTGGTCGTGTGGACCATGCATGTCGACCAATAGGGTTCCAATGCGCTTCAAGGTCTGCACGGTGGTTGGGCAATCGTTGATCAGGTTCTTGCCCGCGCCGGATGCGGTAACGAGTCGCCGCACTAGTAGTGTTTTGCCGTCACACGGTTCCAGCCCCACTTTGTCAAGGACGGCATTGATCTCGGTTGGGTCCAAAAGTTCAAAACAGGCTTCGACGCCGCATTGTGTTTCACCGGTACGAATCATGGTACGGTCGGCCCGATCGCCGAGGACGAGTCCCAGAGCATCTGCCAGAATGGATTTCCCGGCTCCGGTTTCCCCTGTGATGACATTGAGCCCCTCACGGAAATCGACACGGATATTGTCCACGATGGCCAGATTCTTTACGCGTAGTGTGCTTAACATGTGGCAGAGAGTACAACGGGTGTGCTCTTCGTTCAAAGGGGAAAGTGATATTTAGAAATTTGCGTTGTAATATGAGAGATCGGGTGCGGTGATTGCATAAGGGCGAAAACGTTTGGAAAACGACCAAGTAGGCACACATCTCCGAGGTGTAGCCCCACGGCCTTTGGCCGGGCCGAGCTGTGCGCGGAGAGCATCCCCGACAATCCCTGCCGGGGTTCCCAACTCGGAGAGTTGCACATATGATGGCTATTTCTTCTTCTTTACTGCGATCGCCAGTGAGCGTTCTGCCCATTTGGGGAGCGCATCCAGATCTTCCAAAATGTCGGGAGGGATTTCGAAGTAAGGCATGACGGCGGGCTTGTCTGGATAGGGTTGGAATGGCTCGGATCCCGCCTGTGTGAAGTCATTCCGATTTGAATCATCTGCCTTCAGATAGGCAACATCATCGGCGATGAGGCCAAACATCTTGCCATCTCCGTACAGCCCGGCTCCGCCGAACATTTTGTGGGCC
>Ga0307929_1002703_pt1 | contig 11070 bp, 7 predicted proteins | sample AceLakmetage1330_FD_203160 | JGI IMG/M metagenome (GOLD analysis project Ga0307929, IMG submission 203160) | Saline water microbial communities from Ace Lake, Antarctica - #1330 | ecosystem: Environmental > Aquatic > Non-marine Saline and Alkaline > Saline | place: Antarctica: Ace Lake...
CACCACCTGCGCCGGGCAGCACGGACAGGTCAAACAAAGCGGCGGCAAAAGCCAGCCCGAGTGTGGCGCCCATAACAGCGAGCAGCCGCAGGCCGAGACGTTCAACTTCAAGGTGGATCAGCAGGCGCGCGCCCCATACGGCGACAATGAGCACGGGCAATGCTGCGGCAAGACCCAGGGACTGGATCATCAAGTCAGCGGCAATGGCGCCGTCCGTCCCCAGCCAGTTTTGTGGGTCAGCGACGGTGGCGTTGTTGAGGCTCGGATCGCGTGGGCTCCAGGAGGCGAGCGCCAGCGCGCACCAGCCTGCCGCGAACAGCGCGCCAAGACCAATGAGCTCATTGGTCCGGTCGCGGACGAATGATCGGATGACCGGTGGTACGAGGCTTACCATGCCGGATAGAGTAGAGGCGATGCTGACGGCGAGGCGCATGGCTAGAATAGCTCCGTCATACGGGTAAGGGCGCGGGCAGTTTCATCTTCATCACCAACGAGCGCCACGCGAATATAATTGGTACCCGGGTTACCTGTTTCAGTATCGCGGGAGAGATAGCCGCCGGGCAAGACACGGACACCGGCTTCACGCCACAGGGTAAGTGCAGCCGCTTCGCCGCCGCCTGCGTCCGTCATGTCGAGCCACAGGAAGAATCCACCATCGGGACGTTTGAACGCAAAGCGGTTGCCGATGATGCGCTCGGCAGCATCAAACTTGGCTTTGTAGAGTGCGCGGTTTTTTGCCGCGTCCGTGTCATCGTTCCATGCGGCAATGCTTGCAGCCATGACCGGCAGGGGTACCTGCGGAGCTGCGAGATTGCGGAACTTACCGAAGGTTGCCGTCAATGCCGGATCACCTGCGGAGAAACCTGAACGCAGGCCGGGCAAGTTGTTGCGCTTGGAGAGGGAATGGAAGGTGATGATGTTCTCAAATCCGAGCCCTGCATGGTGCGCAGCTTCAAGTATGCCGGTTGGCGGGGTTGCGGTGTAGATATCCGCGTAGCATTCGTCGGCAACAATGGTGATGTTGTGCGCGCGGGCGCGAGTGATGAGATGCGTCCAATAGGCTGCGTCGGCGGCAGCGCCCTGCGGGTTGGCCGGCGAGCAGATGTAGAGCGCGCAGGCGCGCTCAAGGTCGTGTTCGGGGACGGCATCAATGTCCGGCAAGTGGCCTGTCTCGGCGGTGGCATTGAGATAGACAGGTGCTGCGCCTGCGCCGAAGGCTGCGGCGGCGTAGCACTGATAAAACGGGTTCGGCAGCAGGATGGCCGGCTGCGCACCTGCAACTGATTTCGGCGTCACGATCTGAGCGATGTTGAACAGTGCCTCGCGGGTGCCGTTGGCCGGCAGGATCATGCTTTCGGCGTCGATGGCACCATTGAGTTTATAGCGGCGTTCAAGCCATCCGGCACAAGCTGTGCGAAATTCCGGTGTGCCAAGAGCCGGCGGGTATTTGCCAAAGCCCGCGGACGCTGCCGTCAGTTCACGCATCACAAAATCGGGGAATGGGTGGCGTGGCTCACCGAGTGACAGATTGATGGGTTGCTCGCCGGATTTTAGATGCGGCTCGACATCGGCCAGCAGCTCACGCAACCGCGCAAAGGGGGATGCGGGCATGCCATCGAAGCGATCCTGAGACGTGGCGGCGGTGGGCAACTGATTTATCCAGACGAAAATGCGGTTAACAGTGCCGCTTCCATAGCATGTGGAAGGGCGCCCGTGCGCGTGCAGGACGACCCGGTTTTCCGGGCAATTCTGCCGTAAGTCGCAGCCTGCGTGTTTAGGCTTAATGCTTTGTTAACGGCTAACGCCCGGTGCCACATTCAAGTCCCTACAAGTTGAATGAATTGCAGATGGGGTTTTCAGCATAGGTGCAAGCTGTGGCGCTTAGCATTCGTCTCAAGGTCGAACCGACATCGACTCATGAATTCGGTGATTTATGAATTGAGTAATGTGGGAGACGCGGCGTCATGACGAAACGTGCATGCAGACCCGGCGACTGGATACTTCACATTGGCGGTATGGCGGCGTTCACCGCCACGTTTGCAGCACTCCCTGTGCTGTGCGCAGGGGTGGCGCTTGGATTCGACATTCTTCAGGCATTGCTGATCAATCTGGCGCTGTTTTGCAGCGGCACTGGGTCGTGGATGGCGATCCGGCTGCATCGGTGGATGGGCGTGCAGCGGCAACTTGCGGTCTGCCGCAAAGCAGGCGCTGCATTTGCCCGCAAGCCGCTTGTCACGCATGCAAAGGCCCGGACGTTTTCACGCCCGGGCCCGCAGCCTGTTGCGGGATTTGAAGCATTCCCCATTTAGGGCTGCGCAAATCCTCGATCGGATGTCCTCAGGTGTGTGAGGTCATGTCCTCTTCCGGGTTGGCGGAGATCGAGTGGATTGACAGATCTGCGCCGCGCTCTTCTTCTTCTGGCGTCAGGCGAATGCCCATGACCATATTGAGTACGCTGTAGAGGGCGTAGCCCAGCACCAGCGCGTAGCCGGCGCCGATGGCGGTGCCGACGACCTGGGATGCCAGGGTGACGCCGCCCAATCCGCCAAGCGCCTGCGCGCCGAAGATGCCGGCAGCAACGCCGCCCCAGGCGCCGCACAGACCATGCAGCGGCCAGACGCCGAGCACGTCGTCGATCTTCCAGCGGTTCTGCATCAGCTGGAAGGCGACGACAAAGAGGCCACCAGCAAAACCGCCGGTAATCAGCGAGCCGATGGGGTGCATGATGTCGGATCCGGCGCAGACCGCGACGAGACCGGCAAGTGCGCCGTTGTGTACGAAGCCTGGGTCATTGCGACCGACAACCAGCGAGACGATAACGCCGCCGACCATTGCCATCAGTGAGTTAATCGCGACGAGGCCGGAAATGCCGTCAAGCGAGCCTGCGGTCATCACGTTGAAGCCGAACCAACCGATGCACAGCATCCATGAGCCCATTGCGAGCCAGGGTATGTTTGAAGGTGGAATGCCCTGTGCGTTGAGCTGGCCGGGCTTGTAACGGCCAAGCCTGGGGCCGAGCACCAGCACGGCACCCAGCGCTATCCAGCCGCCGACGGCGTGGACGACGACCGAGCCTGCGAAGTCGTGGAAGGGGGCGCCCAACGAGCTGTCGAATATTTCCTGCAGGCCGTAATTGCCGTTCCAGATCAGGCCTTCAAAGAAGGGATAGATCAGACCGACGATCACCGCGGTTGCCATGGCCTGCGGCCAAAACTTGGCGCGTTCGGCGATGCCGCCTGAAATGATGGCGGGGATGGCGGCGGCGAAAGTGGCGAGGAAGAAGAATTTTACGAGGTCGAGCCCGGACCCTGCGAAGGCAACCCCGTCTGGACCTGTTTCAGCGCCGGTAAGAACGGCTGCAGACAGGAAGAAGTTTGTGCCGTAGGCGACCATATAGCCGATGAAGAAATAGGCGATTGTTGAGATTGAGAAGTCGACAAGGATCTTGACCAGCGCGTTGACCTGGTTTTTGCGGCGGACGGTGCCGACTTCCAGAAACGCGAAGCCGCCGTGCATGGCGAACACAAGGATTGCGCCGATCAGCACAAAAAACACATCGGCCCCGGTCAGTACCGTCGAGACGGCTGCCGGATCGAGATTTTCCATAGGGGTTAGCCTCCAAATTCCGGGCGCCGTGGGTCAGCGCCTCCTAGTCCCAATGCCGGGCTTGCCCAAGGAACGCCGCGGACCGCCAAAATAGAAGGCAGCCGGACTCCAAGCATGATGCGGAAAAAAGGCCCCCCGCCCGACGGAGCGGCAGTATGCACAAAATTCAACCGCACAAGAAACCGGCATTTTCCTCAGATCCCGGATGCTGTTTCGCCAGCCCAAAGAAAAAGGCCCGGCGGACGGATGCCACCGGGCCTTCAAGTTGGGAGGTATGCCCGTTACGCGATCTTCAAGGGGGAAGACCAGTCAGGGCAGAGGGAACGTCGTGGGCCACCGGGCCGGATTGTTCCGGCCCGGTGGCGGTTGGCGTTAGATGATCTGCGAACCGCGACCAAATTCCGGGTAGGCTTCCAGGCCCAGCTCGGCACGGTCGAGACCTTCCATCTCTTCCTCAGCCGATGCCCGGATGCCGATCGTGAAGCGCAGGATCAGCCAGAACAGCATGCTGGTTACGACCACGAAGGCGCCGATGGAGGCCACACCGATGAACTGCGTCGTGAAGCTCATCTCTGTGTTGGTGAGGGGAACGGCCATCGTGCCCCAGATACCTGCGAGCAGGTGAACCGGGATGGCGCCGACCACATCGTCAATATGCAGACGATCAAGGAGCGGCACTGCGAAGACCACGATCACACCACCTGCACCACCGATGAGGGCTGCGGACGCGAAGCTCGGCGTCAGCGGTTCTGCGGTGATGGACACAAGACCGGCAAGTGCGCCGTTCAGGGCCATGGTCAGATCGACCTTTTTGTAGATGACCTGGGTCAGGATCATCGCCACCACAACACCGGCCGCCGCGGCTGTGTTGGTGTTGGCGAAGATGCGGCTGACGTCGGAGGCATCACCCAGCGTGCCAAGAGCAAGCTGCGAACCACCGTTAAAGCCGTACCAGCCGAGCCACAGGATGAACGTCCCAAGCGTGGCAAGCGGAAGTGATGAACCGGGGATCGCGTTGATCTGGCCATCGGGACCGTATTTGCCGGAACGTGCACCAAGGATGATGGCGCCGACAAGGGCTGCCCAGCCGCCGGTGGAGTGCACCAGCGTTGAACCTGCGAAGTCGGAGAAGCCAGCTTCAGAGAGCCAACCGCCGCCCCACTGCCAGGACGCCTGGATCGGGTAGATGAACCCGGTCAGGATGGCAATGAAGATGAGGAACGGCCATAGCTTGATGCGTTCGGCAAGCGCGCCGGACACGATCGACGCCGTGGTGGCACAGAACACCATCTGGAAGAACCAGTCCGACGTGCCAGCGGCATAGGTCAGATCTTCGGCACCATGTTCAGGATGGACGAACCATGTAAACGTGCCGAGATAACCGCCGTCGACGCCGTCATACATAAGGTTGTAGCCGACCAGCCAGTACATGAGGCCGGCGATGGAGAACAGCGCGATGTTCTTGGTGCACTGCATTGCCACGTTCTTCGACCGGACGAGACCGGCTTCGAGCATGGCGAAACCCGCCGCCATCCACATCACGAGGAAGCCGCCAATCAGGAACAGCAGCGTGTTGAATACGAAATAGGCTTCTTCAGGAGTGGTGGCAGGTGGTGCCTCCTCCTGCGCGAGTGCCGGATCGATCAGCACCACACTTGTCAGGGCTACCGCGATGGCGAGGCCCCAAAGGTTCTTCAACTTATCCATGTAGATTTCTCCTCTCACACGAAATCTTCTTAAAGAGCGTCGCCGTCGGTCTCGCCGGTACGGATGCGCATGACTTGATCAATCGGGTAGACAAAAATCTTGCCGTCGCCGATCTGGCCGGTCTTGGCGTTGGAGGCGATTGTTTCCACCACCTGCTCGACCTGCTCGTCCTTGATCACGACTTCGATTTTCAGCTTCGGGAGGAAGCTGACGGCGTATTCAGCGCCGCGATAGACTTCGGTGTGGCCCTTCTGCCGCCCGAATCCTTTGACTTCTGTCACCGTCAGGCCTTGGATGCCGAGCGAGGTCAGTGCCTCGCGGACTTCGTCCAGTTTGAACGGCTTTATGACTGCCATAACCAGTTTCATTGGGCCTCCTTCGAGTATTTTGGCCGATATGTTTGGCCGGTTTGCCCGGCATCGGTCGGCTTGCCGAATGCCGTAATGTCAGAACCTGGAGAAATTGCGCATGGATATTGGCGCTCCAGCCCCCCAGACGGGCATTAAGGACTCATGAAGCGTGCCAAACGGGCAGAAAATCTCTAGAGCCTTGGAATTGCTGCCTGAATCGGGATCAGCCTGAATCAGGAATAGGCAGCAATAACCCCAGATTGCATATTTCTTGTGCGCTTCTCGGCAAATGCACAAAATATGTGCGTACCGCGAATGCATATTCGTGCTTCCGCTTTCCCAATGCTGTGAGGCGCGCTAGTTTCCTAGCTGAATTCAATCAAATAACGCTGCCAACAATCGGTGGCACTGCCTTGGGAGCCCAAGCTCCCGGCCCTTGGAGGGGAAACGTGATGAGTTACTGGAAGGGTGCGGGGTCCGTGACCCCGGCCATGGCTGGCTTGGCCATTGCTGCTGTTTTTGTCGTCTCAGCCGTGGCTATCGGGCCGGATCGCAGCCCGGCGCCGACGCCGGCACCTGTCGTTGAGGCAGAAGCAGAAATGCCAGCCGGGGTCGCTGATGAAATGGAGGCCGCGGAGGTCTCAGAGGCTGAACAGGCCGCGCCTGCAGGCGTTGAGCAGGCAACACAGATTACCGGCGCGCGCATCATTGCCGCCGACAGCGAGCCGCAGAACTGGCTGGCGCATGGCCGTACCTATTCAGAACAGCGCTATTCGCCGCTCGACCAAATCAATGTCGATAATGTCGGTGAGCTTGGGCTGGCCTGGTCATATGAGATGTACACGCATCGCGGGCTTGAATCGTCACCCATCGTGGTGGACGGCTTCATGTTCGTGACTGGCAACTGGGGTATCACCCATGCGCTGGATGCGCGCACCGGCGAAGAGCTTTGGGTGTTTGATCCCGAAGTGCCCGGCGAGTGGGGCCGCTATGGCTGCTGCGATGTCGTCAATCGCGGTGTCGCCGTGTGGGAAGGCAAAGTGTATGTCGCGTCGTTTGACGGTCGGCTGCACGCGCTGGATGCCAAGACCGGCGAACCGATTTGGCAGATCGATACGATCAACAACACGCCGCCATATACGATCACCGGCGCCCCGCGCGTCATCAACGGCAAGGTCATCATCGGCAATGGCGGCGCCGAGTATGGCGTGCGCGGGTATTTCACAGCCTATGACGCCAACACCGGCGAGCAGTTGTGGCGCTTCTATACGGTGCCCGGCAATCCTGATGAGCCGGCTGAAAGCCCGGCGCTTGAGGCGGCCATGAAGACATGGTCGATGGGTGAAAATCACACGGGCCCGACCTGGTGGGAAGTCGGTGGCGGCGGTACCGCGTGGGATTCAATGGTCTATGACTCTGAGCTCAACACGCTCTATGTGGGCGTCGGCAACGGGTCTCCGTGGGCGCGCTACATTCGCTCGCCCGGCGGTGGTGACAATCTTTATGTGTCATCCATTCTGGCGGTTGATCCCGACACTGGTGACCTCAAATGGCACTATCAGACAACGCCGGGTGACAACTGGGACTACACAGCCACCCAGCACATCATCCTTGCCGATCTTGAGATCGACGGGAAAGTTCGCAAGGTCGCCATGCAGGCACCGAAGAACGGTTTCTTCTATGTGCTGGACCGCGAGACTGGCGAACTGATTTCCGCTGAAGCCTATACGCCGATTACCTGGGCCACTCATGTGGACATGGAGACCGGCCGTCCGGTGGAAGCCGAAGGCCTCTCCTATGAAGACGCATCGCCGGTCATTCTGCCCGGGCCGATCGGCGGTCATAACTGGCATCCGATGGCGTTCAACCCGAACACCGGTCTCGTTTACATCCCGGCGATGGAGAGCTTCTCCATCTACGCGAATGCCAATGAGAATCACCAGATACGCAAGAACTGGTGGAACACCGGCATGAACTGGGGCGCCTATTACGACGAGGTGGTGAAAATCATCGACTCAGGTGAGGAGCTTCCCTACAACCGCGGCGTTCTCAAGGCTTGGGATCCGGTGAAGCAGAAAGAAGTGTGGACGGTTGTCCATGCTGACCACTGGAATGGTGGTGTGCTGACGACTGGTGGCAATCTGGTTTTCCAGGGGACGGGTGACGGCAAGTTCCGCGCCTACCGTGCGGATACTGGTGAGCAGCTTCTGGAGATTGAAACCAAGACCGGCATCATGGCGCCGCCGATCACCTATGCGGTTGACGGTGTGCAGTATGTGTCGGTGTTGCTTGGCTGGGGTGGTGCTGCCATCACAGCGGGTGACGCACGCACCGCAGCTGCTGCACGTTATGGCAATGAAGGCCGGTTGCTGGTCTTTGAGGTTGGCGGCACGGCGGACTATCCCGAAGTGGTTGAGAAGAATCTCGACATTCCTGAACAGCCCTCGGATGTGCAGCTGACAGCCGCAGAGCTGCGCAAGGGTGGCCAGCTCTTCATGGGGACTTGTGCCCTTTGCCATGGTGCGCTGGTTCTGTCACCGGGAGTTATTCCTGATCTGCGCTACATGGATCCGTTGACCCACAAGAACTTCAAGAAGATTGCAGCGGACGGTTTGCTGGCCCATCAGGGCATGGCCAAATTCTCCGATCTGCATTCGGACGAAGAGTTCGACCTGATCTACGGCTACATCGTGACCCGTGCCCGTGAGGACCGCAAAGCGGCCCTTGCAGCGGAAGCGGATGAAGCCAGCGGCGGATAATTTTATCTGACCGTATACGGATGAAGAGCGGGCGCCGGGGTTTCTCCGGCGCCCGTTTTTTTATGCCGCCGGGTTTAAGTGAGTGCCTTTTCGACAGCGCGGGCGAGGCGCAGCAGGCGGGCGTCGCGGCCCCTGGGGGCCATCAGCATCAAGCCGACGGGAAGGCCTGCATCACTTTTACCTATGGGCAAAGTGATGGCGCACATATCCAGCTGGTTGCCCAGTGTCGTATTGCGCAGGGTCAGCCTGTTGGCGCGGTCGTAGGCGGGCCCACCTGCTTCAAGGTCTGCAATAGGTGGTGGGTCGATGGGGATAGTCGGCATGACGACGGCATCCACGCCGGCAAGCGTTTGTGTAAGGGAGTGCCGCAGTGCATCGCGTGTGCGCAGCATGTGCCATGTCTCTGCGGCGTCGGGTGTCGCGCCGCTTTCAAAGCGCGCACGCACCGGCGGATACATGAGGCCACCAGACTTTTTAATGGTGTCTCCCCAGATTGCCCAGGCTTCGACTGCGGCCAAGCTGATACCGCTGTCCCAAGTCAGTGCATTGGTGGCACTGATCTCTTCGACCGGTGACATATCAACGCTCAGGCCATCAGCGCCGAGGGCGCTGATGGAGGCCTCGAAGATGCGGGCGATGTCCGGTGCCATCCCATCCAACACGATGTCTTTGGGGACGATGACCGTGCGGCCGCGAAGCGTCTCATCCTCAATGCCTATCGGTTTTCCACCTGCCATAAGCGTGAACAGTGCTGCAGCATCCGCGACGTCACGGGTCAGGGGCCCGATGGTGTCGAGGCTGGGGCACAGGGGCACGAGGCCGGTTGTGGGAATACGGCCATGGCTCGGTTTGAAGCCGACAAGCCCATTAAAGGCGGCGGGAATGCGGACCGAGCCGCCGGTATCTGTGCCGATGGACGCGGTGCAGAGGCCGCGCGCAAGGCTGACGCCCGCGCCCGATGATGAGCCGCCGGGCACGCGCTCAATTGTTGTGTCATGTGCATTGGCAGGTGTGCCATAGACCGGATTGATGCCAAGGCCGGAAAAGGCAAGTTCTGTCATTGCCGTCTTACCGATGCAGACCGTCCCGGCCATGGTCATGCGGACGAGGGCTGCTGCATCATGTGCGGGGATGCGCCCGCTGAGCATCTTTGAGCCTGCGGTGGTTTCATCGCCGGCGCTGTCAAACAGGTCCTTCCACGACAGCGGCACACCATCAAGGGGGGAGCGCCGCAGCCCGGCCTTGGCGCGAGTATGAGCGGCATCCGCCTCCATGCGGGCGCGGTCCAGTGTCAAACGGTAGAAGATGCGGTGGTCGGGGTCAGTAGCGGCGATCCGGTCCGTCAGATCTTCCACCAGCGCGCGCGGGTCGGTTTCTCCGGTCTCAATGGCGCGGCCAACACTCAGGGCTGAAGGTAAAATGTGTGTGCTCATGGGGCGAACTTTAGGGGTAGGCGGGGCATTTCGCCACGGTTGTGTGCGCTGCACCCATTGCGGGCTTGCTGAACCCGGCGGGGTCGGCCACTTTCTTGGCCCATGAGCATCAAAGATCACACAGACACGGATATTGTCATTGCCGGTGGTGGCCTTGTCGGGCTGACGGCGGCACTGGCACTTGCAAGTGGGGCTGCGGGTGCGCCGTTCCGCGTGACAGTTATTGATGCGCTGGATCCCGCGCAGGTGACGGGTGCCGCCTATGACGGGCGCAACTCATCCATCGCCTATGCATCCTGGCGGATGTTCGAGGCGCTGGGGCTGGCGCAGCGGCTTGAGGGCCGCGCGCAGCCGATCAACGATATTCTGGTGACCGACGGCAAGGTGCGCGGTGGTGCATCGCTGATGTTCCTGCATTTTGCGGCGGCTGAAATCGCAGATGAAACCGGCGATGCACCGCTTGGGCATTTCGTGGAAAACCGGCATCTGCGTGAGGCGTTGCTTGCAGCGGTCGCTGAATGTGATGCCATTGAGCTTATCGCACCGGCCAAGGTTGCCAGTGTTGCCTATGACCCGGCGCATGCAAGTGTCACGCTGGACAATGGACGGGTTGTGCGTGCAAAGCTGTGCATAGCCGCTGACGGGCGCAACAGCCCGATCCGGCAACAGGCGAGTATACGGACGATTGGCTGGGATTACGACCAGGCGGGTATCGTTACCACCATGGTGCATGACAAGCCGCATGAAGGTGTGGCGCAAGAGTATTTTCTGCCTGGTGGGCCGTTCGCTGTTCTGCCGATGACGGGCAACCGGTGTTCGCTGGTGTGGACGGAAAAGAAATCCGTAGCCGCTGATTTGATGGCGCTGGACGATGACGCCTTCGCGGAAGAAGCGCGCGACAGATTCGGCAGTTATCTGGGCCACTGCGCGCCGGAAGGCCCGCGCTGGTCTTATCCCCTGTCATTGCAGCTTGCGCGCGACTATGTGCGGCCGCGTCTGGCGCTGGTTGGGGATGCAGCACATGCCATTCATCCGCTTGCAGGGCAGGGCTATAATCTGGGCATGCGGGATGTGGCAGCGCTTGCGGATGTGCTGGTAGAAGCGCGCACTGTCGGCCTTGATATCGGTGCGTTGACGGTGCTGGACCGCTACCAGCGTTGGCGGCGGTTTGACAATACGGCGCTGGCGGCGATGACGGACGGGCTCAATCGGCTG
>Ga0307929_1002706_pt1 | contig 11062 bp, 7 predicted proteins | sample AceLakmetage1330_FD_203160 | JGI IMG/M metagenome (GOLD analysis project Ga0307929, IMG submission 203160) | Saline water microbial communities from Ace Lake, Antarctica - #1330 | ecosystem: Environmental > Aquatic > Non-marine Saline and Alkaline > Saline | place: Antarctica: Ace Lake...
GATACATGTTGCCCAAGGGAATGTCGTGGACGATCAGGCCGTTGACAACAATCACCGCCAAGTTCACCAGCCATGCGGCTCCCGCCACAAAAATGGCGATCCGATTTCTGCGCAAAAGGAACAGAATACCGGACAACAGATAGCCGACGGCGGACGCAATCAGTAAAGGAATGAGAAAAGCGGTCATGCCGCACCTCCCTTCTCGCGGCGGAAGCCGAGGATGAATGTACCGATCATGGTGACCCAGATTCCGGCAATCACGGCCGTGCGGCCGGGATCGCGGCGGGCGGATAATTGAACAAAGCTCTGGTTGAGCTGGTCATAGGACACCAGATAAAAACGCCAGCCTTTATACTGCGCCGGATGGTTAATGCTGACGGGCAACTTCTCTCCATTGACCAGAAGCGTGACACCGAAAAACGACGGGGTCTGTGAAGCGCGGTGCAAAAAGGAACCGGAATCGAGCATGCGGCGCTGTGTCCACTCTCCCCGCGCCTCGCTCCAAAGGTTGGAAGCCGTGAACGGACCGAGATCGTCAAGGATCCACTCGTCCTGCCCGTCCGCACTGAACTCGCCGGTTTTCTGGAACGGCATCTGGCCCGGCGCGGTCATCCCTGAAGGGGTCGGACGGTACAAGTGATAAACCGGCGGATAGAATTTCACCTGAAAATCTTCTGCCGCCACGCTGAAGCCTAATTCAACCGAATCGCGCTCCGGAAGCAGCAGACGGTTTGCAGCCACGGGTTGTTTTACAGAGAGCTGCAGAGACCCTTTGACGCCGGCAATATAGCCGACGAACGCCCCGGCGAGAATCACCACAACGCCGAGATGTACCAGATAGAAACCGGCCTGCTTACGTCCCGCCCTGCGCGTTAAACAGCACCAGACCGACCCGGCGCTCAACAGTGCCAGTAGCAGAATCATCACGGGCGAATAATAAATCGCGGTTGCCTCCAGCCCGCCGCCAACCGGTAGCACCGCGGTCAAAAGGAGCAGAACAATTAAACAGAATAGAATGATGCCGAATTTCATAAGGGTGAGTATCTTAATCACATCTCCGGCTAAATGAAATTTCCAACCACTGGAAAAATCACCGGCGTGGGCATGGAGCCTGAAAACTAAAAAAGTCACACATAAACTCACGATCGTGAGTTTATGTGTGACTTTTAAAAGGTTGAATCGGCTCCTCGATATTTCCAGCGCCGCCGCGAACAACAGTAAACAACGCCTAATTATACCCAACACTGTAAGGGCGGAAATCTTAGCCGCGAAAAGGCATAAATAAGCCACATCAACTCACAATTGACAGACCCGACTCCCCTTCAAACCAGACTAACCTGAATTATTCATGACCCTCTCTCATGCAAGTGCGCGCCAGTTTGAGTCCATTTTCATGAATAGATCAGGCCTAAATCCTGCTTCAATAACCGTGAGTAAGTAGCTTATAATCCCCCCACTTATGCAAAAACTATCATCGATTTTTCCTGTTCTGCTGGCCGGCCTGATTCTACTCATGAACGGATGTGGCCAGCCTGCGCCGCGCGAACGCGTTTACGCCGGATCTGCCAGCTGTAAGGAGTGCCACGAGAGATTCTATAAACTGTGGGAGCCATCCCACCACGGCAAAGCGCTTCAGCCGTGGTCGGCCGATCTGGCCGCTGCCATTCCTGAACACACCGAGCCGATCGAGGTGGAAGGAAAGCTCTATCAGGCCTTCATCACGCCGGAGCGCGGATGGATCACCGAAGACGGCACCAACGAATATGACATCGTCTATACGCTCGGCGGAAAAAACTACTACAACCTGCTGACTTTGCTCGACGACGGACGCCTGCAGGTGCTCCCCATTTTTTATGATGTGCGCAACAAGATGTGGGAGAACACCACCATGAGCATGCTGCGCCACTTCGACGACGGCCGCGTCGATGCTCCGCTGAGCTGGCGCGACTCGATGCTCACCTTCAATGCCGCCTGCTTCAGCTGCCATGTCAGCCAGATCGACTCCAACTACGATCCTGAAACAGACACCTATGCCACCACCTGGAACGAGGCGGGCATCAGCTGCGAATCGTGCCACGGACCTGCCTCCGAGCACATCCGGGTCTGCGAAGAGGCCCCGGAAGGAACGGTTCCCGAAAACATGGAGCTGATCGGCTGGTGGGAAATGAACCGCGAACAGCGCGACAGCACCTGTGCCGGATGCCACACCAAGGGCGGCCCCATCAGCGAAGGCTACGAAACCGGCGAGCGTTACTGGGATCACTACGACCTCACCACGTTTGAAAATGCCGACTACTACCCCGACGGCCGCGACCTCGGCGAAAACTACACCATGGGCAGCTGGTGGCTCAGCCCTTGCGTCCAAAACAGCGACCTCGCCTGTACCCACTGCCACACCTCCAGCGGTCGCTTTAAACAGAAAGACAACCCCAATGAATCCTGTCTGCCGTGCCATCAGAAGCGGGTCGATAACGTAGTGGCCCACTCACATCATCCCGCAGAGACCGGTCATACCTGCGTCACCTGCCATATGCCAATGAACCCCTTCGGCGGCATGAACCAGTCCGACCACTCCATGCGCCCGCCCATGCCGAATCTCAGTAAAGCGGTCGGGTCGCGTAACTCCTGCGTGATGTGCCACGAAGACAAAGACAACGACTGGGCGCTTGAAAACATTAAAACATGGCACCCCGACTTTGAAGAACGCACCGCGCCCGAAATGGAGCGCGCCCTACTCGTCAAAGCAATGACCGATGGCGACCGGGACAAACTGCCCGCAGTTCTTTCGTTTATTAAAAACTCGGACTCCGATCCGCTGTTCGCTACAACCCTGATCCGCCAGCTTCCGCCGAACGGCGACCCGGCTCAGCACGCCATCCTGCGCCAACTCGTTACCGAAGCCGAACACCCGCTTGTACGCTCCGCCGCCGCCACGGCGCTGAATGCCGACAATCTTCCCGCCGACCGGCCCGCTCTCCTAGCGGCACTGACCGACGAAACCCTCCTCGTGCGCATCCGCGCCGCCGAGCGCCTCATTGCCCTGCCGGAAAGCGACATTCCGAAAGAGCACCAAAGGGCTTTCGACGCAGCCGCAAAAGAAATGTGGACGGCAACCAACCTCCGGCAGGATCACTGGAGCTCCCCCTACAACGCGGGAAACATCCTCATGCGCCAAAACCGTCTCGAAGAAGCCGTCACAAAATATGACCGCGCCCACAAACTGCGCGACGATATTCCGCAACCGCTCATCAATGGCTCGATGGCCTTCGCCCAGCTCGGCAACCTCGCCGATGCTGAACGCCGCCTGCTGAAAGCAACCCAACTGCCCGAGCCCTCCGCCGAAGCCCACTTCAACCTCGGCCTGCTCTACGGCGAACAGGGCCGCATCGAAGAAGCGACAAAAGAGCTGTATCGTTCACTGGAGATCAACCCGGACAACGCACAGGCCGCCTATAACCTCGCCATCCTGCTGGCCGGCACAAACTATCCAGAATGCTTCCGCTTGTTGCATCAGGCGATCAAAGCCGACCCCTACAACCCGCGAACTGTCCACACCCTCGCCTTCTACTACATGCAGACCCGGCAGATCGGCCTCGCGAAAAAGGTGATTGAGCAGGGCTTTGAGCGCGGCGTGAACTCGGCCGAAATCCAAAACATATACCGCAGCCTGCGATAGAAAATTTTGGGGTCCAAGGGTTGGAACCTCATTCCTCAAAAAGACAAATTGCCTTCCAGCCAGCCAGCCAAAGGTTAGTTATGCATTCCCGCCCTGAAAACTGTTGTTGATGCGTTCGTACTGTTCCTGATGTTCACCGATCACGGCCCGGCATTTCCCCATGGCGCAGTCCAGATCCGCGTCGATACTGCGGCACCATTTTTTCAGCCCGTCGAGATCCACAAGCTGTAAATCACCGGAAAGTTCTTTGAGTGCCGGATCAATATTGCGCGGCATCCCCAGATCGATGAGGGTGATTTCTTTTTCCTGATCAAAAAACGGGGCATGGCCGCTGTGCAGGATGTGGCCGGGCGCTTCGGTGGCGCTGATGATGACATCCGCCTCACCGATCCGGTCCTTAATATCATTGAAGGTGCATAACTCTACATTACTGGGTGCAGGCTCAGCCTGCTTGGAAAGGTCGGGTTTATTTTTGTGGTAGCACCAGATGATTCTTCCAAACATTGGAAAACTGTCGGTGACGAGGCCCTGCCCGATCACTCCAGCACCGAGAACAAGAAGTGTTTTTTCGGCCAGGTTCGATGAGCGGTTTTCGAGATATCGCAGAGCGAGGGTTTCGATTTCCTCGGCGTGCAGTTCGGATGCAATCTCGGTCTGAATGTGTTTGGACACATGAAGGGCCGATGAAATCCATTCCTGCATCATGTTGCCGGCCCACCCGGCTTCCTGCGCAGAAGAGAGCGCTTCTTTAAGCTGAGCGGACACATGCGTTTCGCCGGGCGTCTGAGAGAGCATGCCGGAGGCCGCCAGACAAAGGTGCTCATGCGCCGCCGCACCGCGCCGGACATAGAACTGGTCTCCGGCCAGCTTATCAAACCCGAGTGCGTGCCGCAGAATGCCGCTCCCGGCGGTTTCGGCGGAAACCACCGCAATCAATTCCACACGATTACAGGTGTTGAAAAGAGTGAATTCATGAATCCCCCAGAGGTGGGTCAGCATAAAACCGGCTCGAGCCAGGCGGTCACCCGTCAGATGGAACGGCTCGCGCTCTTCGAGCGAGATATGGTGATGGTCGGTTCCGACCACAACCAGTTCGGCAGTTTCGACCATCTCGAGGTGTTTTGCCAGACTGTCCTTCACCATTTTGGCCTGACGGCAGGACTGCCCGCCGGTTGAAACGGTCAGGGTGAGGTTTCCGTGGCGGGCGATGGCCGGAGTAGTGAAATCGCTTTCAGCCCAATTTCCGTCGACGCAGCTGCAGAGAATATTTTTTTCGCGGCAGGCTTCGAGTACCTGTCGGTTGACGTGGCGGTCATTGGTGGCGGTAAAGACCAGCGCAAACCCGTTTATGTCGTCGGCGTCAACTGTGCGCTGGATATGGGTCACATCCAGAGAGGAGAATTCGTTATTCAGTTCGGGGGCAATCACCGTGACCTGTGCGCCGGCATCGAGCAGGTGCCCGGCCTTGCGCAGCGCCACTTTGCCGCCGCCGACAACCAGGCAGGGACGATCCGCCAGCAACAGGCTGACCGGCAGGGCTTTGGTTTGTCTCAGTTTATCGTTCATCGAAAATATTTCATACTGCTCTTCTTAAACTCGCGCCCGGAGGTAAATAGCTCGCCGTTCGTCAGGCCACAGTCCGTGGAGATCTCCTCAAACAAGGCTTCGGTCTCCTCCCAGCTGGATGTGTGGATCATAGCATAGAGATCGAAGGGGAAGGCATCAAGGCGCGGGCGCTGATAACAATGGGTGACTTCGCGGCGCGCGGCGACGCGATGTCCCGCCTCCGCAATCTGGCTGTTCACCGGCCAGACACACATGGCGTTGGCGTTGAACCCCGCCTGACGGTGATACAAAATGGCTCCGGTCCGGCGAAGCACCCCCTGCTCTTTCCAGGCCTGCAAGGTGGACAGAACAAACTCTTCGCTCTGCCCGACCTGTTCTGCCACGGCGGCGAACGGCTGAGCAACCAGCGGAATTTGCTGGTCGAGGGAGCGGACGATGGCTTTCTCCTCTTCCGTGTAAACGCGGAACGACTCGTCGTCGCTCACTTGAGGAACTCGACCCGGAAAGGTTTCCCCGCGCTCCACTTTGTGCAGATCAAACACGACATCGATTTTGAACCGCTTAAGGGCCGGGAGCTCGAACAGCTCGCTGGGAGCGAGCTGTTCACGAAGCTGAATCAATCCCGCTTCGAATTCATCGTGGAGCATGGCGAGGGTGAACCAGAGCCGCGGGTACTTTCCCTCACCGCAAAACGGGGTGCGCTCATAGCAATGAGTCACACCGGGAAGCGCGGCAATGATCGCCGCCTGTTCGGCCATCCGGTCAACCGGCACATCCAGCGCACAGAGAATGCTTTTATACCCCAGCCGGCGGGCATCGAAGATGCCGCCGAAGCGGCGAAGCAGCCCATCGGCCTGCGCGCGTTGCAACAGAGCCAACACCTCCGCCTCCGGCAAGTCCCCTTCGACTCCGCTCAGGGCAGGCAAACCTTGGAACGGCCGCGAGGTGATTTCGATGCCGCGCTGGAGCTGCGTGAGAATTTTCTTTTCCGCCTCGGTCATTTTTCAGGCTCCGTATAGCTTCCGCACTGTGCGTGGGCGCGGGCGGGACATCCACCGAAGGGATTGAGGGTGCGCATGTTTTTGAAGACCTCGGATCCGAGATACAGTTTTTCGAAATCGAAATTTGCTTCGCGCAGGTCGCCGCACGGCAGATCGAGAAACCCGCAGGTCTGTAGGATGCCGGTGTGCGAAATGAAGACAAACCCGCGCCCGCCCATGCAGCCGCGGAAGGGAACATTTCGCGAGTGTTCAGAGTTCGGAGTACAGAGGTCAGCGGTAAGAAAAATTTTATATTGAGGGGCGCAGGTGGTTTTGACGCGGATGGGCGCGGTTTTTGCCTGCCCGGCAATCCACTCGAGCGCGCGGTCGCGCGCTGCCGGGTCGAGAGCAAGCTCGGCGATCTCCGACCCGCGACCGGTCGGCACGAGAAAAAAGAAATCCATCGTGGCGGCGCCCAGCTCGATCGCCTTTTCGAGAATCTGCGGCAGCTCGTCCACATTCAGCTTCGACACCGTGGTGTTCACCTGAAACGGAATCCCCGCATCCTTGAGGAGCTCAAGACCCGCCAGCGTTTTTTCGTAAGCATCCTCCACGCCGCGGAACGCGTTATGCGCTTCCGCCGTGGCAGCATCCAAACTGATGCTGACAGCCATCACGCCGGACGCTTTGAGTTGGGCCGCGATTTTCGGTGTCAGCAGATGCCCGCAGGTGGCGAAGACGACGCGGCACCCCTGCTCCGTGGCGTAGCGCGCCACCTCAAAAATGTCGTCGCGCATCAGCGGCTCGCCACCGGTCAAAATGATCATCGGCGTGGAAGTGGCGGCCAAAGCATCGATGGTTTTGAAACATTCCTCGGTGGAAAACTCATCGACATAGTCGCAGTCGCGCGCCGCCCCGCGGCAGTGCTTGCACTTCAACTCGCAGCGTCGCGTAATTTCCCAGGCGATAATCGAAGGGTTTTTGACGGGCTTATGCACCGCTAATCTCCTCAGCAGTTAGATAACAGGCCGGATCGACACCCCAGAAGTCGCCGCTGACGGTTTCGCCGCGGGCGCGGAAGTTTCCTCCGCAAACATCGAGGAAGCGGCAGGTTTTGCACTTGCCGGTCACATGTCCGTACTTTTCTTTCAGCGCCATGAGAAATTCGTTGCTCTGATCGGTCCAGATTTGACTGAACGGTTTATCGTTCACATTGCCCAGCGAGTGGTGGCGCAGGAACTGGTCGGGATAAACCTCGCCATCCCAGCTGACACAGCCGAAGCCGTGACCGGAGCTATTGCCCCCGTTCATCTTGAGCAGCTTCATCACGTTCTCGGCGTCTTGGGTACGCCCTTCTTTCAGTAGGCGCATATAGAGGTAGGGGCCGTCACAGTGATTGTCGACCGTCAGAATTTCTTTGGAAATCCCGCGCGCATGCAGGTCGGCGGTGCGGTCGATGATGTAGTCGACCACCTTGCGGCTCTCTTCGTGCGACAGGTCGTCGACGGCAATCTCTTCGCCGCGGCCGGTATAGACCAAATGATAAAAACAGACGCGCGGAATGTCCTCGGTTTCGAGCAGATCAAAAAGGCCCGGAAGGTCCTGCACATTGTGCTTGGTGATGGTGTAGCGCAAGCCGACTTTGATGCCCGCGCGTTTACAGGCGCGAATCCCTTCGAGGGCTTTTTGGTACGCGCCTTCGACCGCGCGGAATTTATCGTTGGTTTCCTGCAACCCGTCGAGGCTGACTCCAACGTAAGAGAGCCCAATGGCTTTGAGCCGCTGCGCAACCTTGTCGGTGATCATCGTTCCATTGGTGGAGATCACCGCGCGCAGACCTTTGGAAACCGCATATTCGGCCAGATCCGGCATATCCTTGCGAGCCAGCGGCTCGCCGCCGGAAAAGAGAATGACGGGTGAGCCGAACTCGGCCAGATCGTCGATCAGCGCTTTACCTTGATCGAACGACATCTCGTCCGGTGCGCAACCGCCATCGGAGTGCGCATAGCAGTGGATGCAGCGTAGATTGCAGGCCTTGGTGCAGTTCCAGACCACCACCGGCTTTTTATCCTTTGAAAACTGGAGCAGATGACTCGGCAACTTGCCGGAGTGCCGCCCATAGCGCAGTGCATCCGACGGCTCCACCGTCCCGCAATATAATTTCGAAATCCCTATCATTCTTTCTCGCTCCCCGCACCGTCTATATTAAACATTACCAAAACACTGCCATTTCAGAGTGTCTTAATCTATCTCCTACAACAAATATCTTTTGAGGGCGAGGTTCGGTATCAAACAGGTGGAATTTTTCCCTTCACCTGATCCAATGCATGTCTCCCTGCGGTCGGCTCGTCTCGGGTGGAAAAAATGAAAACGCAAGTTTTCCAGGGAACTTAAAGGGTGGAACGGGTGACCCCGAAAATTCGGGGCGAAAGTGCCTGCGAACGAAGTGATGCAGGACCACGGGCCCTGAACCCTCGGAATGAAATGGCCTGCCGACCGAAGCCTTGGCGAAGATTGGAGCGGGTGAACGGGTGCGTATTTTTGACACCCAAAAACTCCCATCAAAACTCACCACAACCTATTTATAACAAACAAGTTACTCCGATTTAATGTTTCTAATTATTCCCAAACCGGACATCACTTTTCTGGGGTACTTTTGTAGGTTTTTTGGAGTAGTCGGTCAATAGAATTTTTTGAATGGAAGTACGGTCTGCTTGTGAGTAGTGTTCGAAAACCATCGAAACGAAATAATCCTTGAACAAAACTCAAATGAACACGGCCACACCAACTGCATCAAACAATCTGGCAGATATGCCCTTCCTCAATCGCCTCCTCGGTGGCGGGTTGCCTACGGGGCAGCTGATTGGCCTGGTCGGGCCCACTGGGGAAGGGAAAACATTTCTAGCGATGCAAATCGCCCATGCCCTTGCATCTAACGAACGCGGAGTGCTCTACGTCAGCCTTGACCTCGGCGATGGCATTCACAAACGCCTGCTTGATCTCGTTTTTACTGAAGAGCGCGATCAGTTCGATGAGCGCGAAGAGGAAAGACGCCAGAAGGCTTATAAGGCAACCACAGAGCACCTTAGTCTTGTCCAGCCAGAGAGGATCGAAAACCCAGATCAATTATTGGGTATGATATACGACATGGAAGACCGAACGGGGAGCGTGCCAAGCCTGATTATCATCGATCAACTTGCTCTGTGGATTATGAAGAACAAGGAGCAGGTCAACGCGCAGAACATTACCCACTACTGTCAGAAGCTGAAGACCTTTTCCAGACAGACCGGGATTACGATCCTGCTTCTACATCAGCTGAAATCAGCCTTGGGCTCCAAACCTCCTATTCGCATTCCGACCGATGATGATGCGGCGGACTCGAATAGCTTTGGTTCACTAATGGATATCGCTCTATTCCTTGGAACACGTGGGACTCAGCGGTGCCAGCGGATCTCGCGACCCGCTACGAACCAGCACGAACTGGTATGGATGGATGCACCCAACCAGCGCTATCGAAGCCTGAGTACTATGGGAGAATACATCAAACCGCACCCTCCATCCAAAGACTTCATAGTGACAGCTGAAGCCCGTCGTCAGGGCCTGTTCTCGCCATTCGATGTGGATCAGCTTCTCTGGGGAAAACGAGGTGTGACTCCTTTCGTTGAATCGCTGGAGCTAGTCGAGTTCCAATCCACGGACGCCCCCGCGCCTACCGAGCCCACAGCCTCTCTATCCTGCTATGACGCTGTCCATTTCTTGATTGCAGCCTCTTGGATCGCCCCGGGTCTTGAGCTTGAACACGGACGCTTGATGATCGCGCTTCTTTGTTCTGACAGCTCCTGCATGTCCCTTTTTGCCCTTTGGTGCCGGATGCATGGACGGCGAGATTTTCTGGATCTGCTACGTCCCGATCCCCTCAATGAAGCGGAGACTCTCAGAACCCTATACGCTGAAACAGACTTGTCGGCCTTCCAAAACTGGGTGATTGATCAGGCCACTCAGTATGGATGGACTGGGGTGCCTGCCGCGTCCCCTTTCAAAAAGATAGCAAAGGCCGCTGACAAAACAGGAACGTTGCTTTCCGTATACAAGAAAGAGCATGGGCAATATTTACGTGGGGTGTGGAATGAGCATCGGGCAATCTTTGCAGAGCTAATCCAAACCCGAAATCCATCGGGTTCATTTGAAGTAGAGTCCGGCGGATACGGGGATAAGAATGACAAACCCAATGCATGGATAGCGCTCCAAGACCTGTTTGTCACGACTGCCGTATCGCCCGTCGACTTTCTGGAGGAATACTCAAGCCTCTACAATGCGGTTCCCTGGCCGGCATCCTTCCCGACCCTTCTCTCCTCATATACCGGCACACGAGAAACCAATCATCTTCCCCCGGATCAATGTGATGAAATCCTAAAAGAGCTGCTAGGTGCCGACTTGTCACCGTGGCAATTGGCGCTCATTGCTTTAACCGTGATACCTGATCTGGATCCAACCGCCACCTTCGTTCCTGAATGCTATTGGGTCGAGCTAGGATGGAAGATGCTGGGGGACGCTACGTTGACCGAAAAGGCTAGCCTGCTTCTTCAATAGGTGCCTCGGTCGCAGCACGCTCTGGAAACCCGTGAGGCACAGCTCGATACTGATCGCCTACACACAACACGGTCAGCACATCAGCAAGGAGCCAGTCTGTCAGGCTCGATTTCGTCATCCAGCTGGGATATTGTAAACGCCGGTTGAAAAGTGCGGCGGGCGGCGGCCCAAAAGTGCAACACTTTTCCCGTTAATATCCCGCATTCTTGCGGGTGTCAATTTCTCCTACGATTTCTTCTGAGTTTGCAGC
>Ga0307929_1002708_pt1 | contig 11047 bp, 8 predicted proteins | sample AceLakmetage1330_FD_203160 | JGI IMG/M metagenome (GOLD analysis project Ga0307929, IMG submission 203160) | Saline water microbial communities from Ace Lake, Antarctica - #1330 | ecosystem: Environmental > Aquatic > Non-marine Saline and Alkaline > Saline | place: Antarctica: Ace Lake...
ACAACATAGAACACGGGGTCAATACCGACGTGCTTGTTAATGGCCGCAGAATAACCAATATAGGAACATTCCGGGCCTATGTGGAGGCATACCTGCGCAGCAATAGCAAAATACACCAGGAGATGACTTTCCTGATTCGACAACTCGCTCCCGGCCCTAACGGGTTACCCATTGAAATTTATGTCTTCACCAACGATACGGTATGGGCCCACTATGAGGCGATACAGTCGGATATATTCGATCATATCCTGGCCGTTGTTCCGCAGTTCGAGCTGAGGATTTTCCAGAATCCGACAGGGCGGGATTTTGGGAAATTGGCCTTGGGGGTCGGGAATTGAATATTGACGATTGACGATTGAATATTTACGTGCCAGCAAGAATCCCTTTTCGGGTAATTGCAAATTTAACGATTTCCGCTGTCCGCCTGACGTAATTTATGCCTTGCACCGTCTCAGTTGCTAGCTGTGAATGGCTGCATCTGTCGCGTGAAAAGAGGAAGCTCGAGCTTGAGAACGAGAAGAAAGGACGATTCAACTTTTTGCTCCCGCAAAGGCGCTGAGTTTCATGAAAATATTTTTTATTGTTTTTCTTTGCGAGCTTTGCGCCTTTGCGAGAGACCTTTTTGATTCCGGTTTATTCGGGTTAGGTTAGTGTAGCCTGCGGTTCCGGTTTGTCCGCCTCACTAAGTTCCACGTCAACATTCTCCTGACGATAGATGTCTTTAATAAGTTTGTTTATGAAATCTTCCATACTAATAACAGCTTCGGCATTGATACTGAAACTCTCTTTACCGGACCTGTCTTTCACGAGCCTGAGACCATATTCAAGTCTCTTTGCCAATTGAAACATTAGGGGCCCTGGTTGCTGTCCGGTCTTGATGGCCTGATCTATGATTTCATCCACAGCACTCTCATCAAACGATACATTTACCTCAAGCTTTTCCATCAGGGATGCCTCTTCAAGCCTGGCCTGATCGTACATGGCGCTGAAATCATCGATAGCCGTATCAATATCAGTGATGTTGATCAAATACAAATCTGCTATTAGGTCCATTCTCCTGTCATAAATATCAAGACCGGACGTCTTGCTGAAATCCTCTGCCCGTTCGATGAGGTATCGTTTTATTCCTGCGAGTTCTCTTTCTTTTCCCCTTTCAAACCTTTCCAAACGCTCCGGATCATCAGGGTCATCCAACAACAGGTTGAGCTGTGCCTCGGGCTCATCCACGACATCTCTTGTAACTAAGAACTTTTTGATGTTTGTTGAGGGAAGTTTCTTTTCAAAAGGAATCAGGACCTTCTCCATGGCGCTTACAAGCCCTCTCGCCCCGGTCTTTTCCTCTGCCGCCATTTCTGCAATCCGTATCAGTGCGTCATTCTCAAACTTGATGTCTATCCCATAGGCCCTGAAATCCATCCGTTTGCTGACAATAATGGGGTTATTGGGGTTATTGAGGATCTCAACCAGGTCCTCCTTGGAGAGTTCATCAAATACCACAACCACCGGGAGGCGGCCCACAAACTCGGACTCAAAACCGAATTCTATCAAATCCTGTGCTCGCACCTCTTTAAGTATCTCCCACGGAATCTCAGCAGGCCTTACATCGGCCTCGAAACCTATCCCTTGGCTCTGGAGTCTTTTTTTAATAATCTCTGTCAATTCACCAAAGGCGCCGCTCATGATAAAGAGTATATTCCTGGTATTGACCACCTTCTTTTCCTTTTTCCCAGTGCGTCTGTAATGTTCAATGGCCTGTATCTGGGATATAGGGTCGTGGGGGACCTTGAGATCGACGTCTGTTTCCTCCATCGGCTTCAACAGCGCCCTCTGGACACCGGTCCTCGAAATATCGTGGCCTATCAGATTTTGAGAGGAAGAGATCTTGTCTATTTCATCAATATAGACAATCCCATTTTCGGCTAACTCCATATTTTCATTGGCTTCGTACAGCAGGTCGCGGATAAGATCTTCCACGTCGCCACCAACATAACCTGTTTCACTGAATTTGGTGGCATCGCCCTTTACAAAGGGGACCCCTAATTTTTGAGCGATCAGCTTGATAATATAGGTCTTACCCACACCGGTGGGCCCAATCATCAGGACATTATTTTTAATCATGCCCACCCCGGACCTTTTCTTTTCGCCGGCAGGATTTTCAGAATCCCTGCGGTTGTTGAATTTTATCCTGTTAAAATGGGTACAGATCTTGGTTGCCAAAACTGCTTTGACCTGATCCTGTTTGACAACAAAACTATCTAAATAGGATTCCAGTTCCTCGGGCATCATATCGAAATGGAGCCCTGCCCCATCCTCTTCTCCCCCTGCCTGGCCATCGGTCAAGGCCTCATCTTTCTTTGGAACAACAAAAGGAGAAATAACCTTTACGCGATTACCGTATTTCTTGGTAAGATAATCACTCAACTCCTTCTCAAGTTCACGCTGATTCGGTATCTTGCCGCTGTCGTTTTTTTCGGCTGAAAATACACCTTCTTTTTCCATTTGTTAGACTCCTTATATAGACGTCTTCAGGGATCCATATTTTTGAATTTCCGTCAAATTTCAATCAAAGCATCGCCTTCCTGTCCCGCAACCTGGGAAATCACACCCGAAACGTGATTTCACAATATCTCGATTTAGAGGGAGCTTTTTCTCTATGGCTTAGTGCTCAATATATTCATTGGTCCTGTGATTTCAAGTCCAATGGTCACTGTAACGTCAAAATGGGCCTGCGCAAAGGCTTATTCGGGCCAACGCAAAAAAACCAACAATTGCTTGTCTAAATCGGAGGCGCAATGGTAACCAGCACACGCAAGTCACTCTTAGCCCTTACTCCATGGGGCTCGCTGATATCAGAAATCAGCACATCCCCGGGGTTAGCAGGTAGCGTTACGCCCTCCTTCGCCAGGAACTCCCCCTCGCCTTCAAGCACGGCAATGCTCAACTGGCCCTCGATATCGTGTGAGTGGATAGGTAATTCCTGACCGGCCCTGAAATTGAAGTTTAAAATCTTGAAGTATGGAGAATCATGAACAATGTATCTGCTCATGTGCAAATCATTAAACTGGTTTTCCTTAAAAATCTCTACTTTTTTCATCAATCCTCCCCCTTTCATTTACCTGTGGGACTTTCCACCCCGTTCGCGCTAAGATCTCCCCGAATCGTTCACCTCTCATACACTCTTTTTGGTAATAGTCCAAACATTTGTCAACCAACATCATTAGATCATCTAATTTATAGATACCGGCCAATTCCATAGCCAACCTGGGATACCTTCCCAATTTACCACCCACCATGACGCGGTACCCGATATCTCCCTCTTTAAGACTACCTGTTGGACAAACCGGGATGCACTGGCCGCATGAAAGGCAGCGGGAATCATCAATAATGGGATACCCGTTTTCTATTGAAATCGCATTTTCCCTGCAAACTTCGAGACAGGCCCCACACTGACTGCAGTCTTGATCTGAGACTTCCGGACTGCAAGCGCCAATAATTCCCAAATCAACTATTTGGGGCCGGGAACAGGCATTGGGGCAGTCGGAGATGGAAATCCTAAACTCATGGTGCATCTTTAAAGGGCCTTTCACCCGCTCCTTCAGAAAGGCCTTCAGATTCCTTCCAGCTAATTTTTGCTCTAATTGTTCCGTCAAACCATTTGAATTAATAGCCCTGTTGGGACAACCCTGCCGGCCAAAACAGCTCTCAACCTGAAAACCCCTGACCTCTTCTTCCATCCGGTTGAGGAACCGTTCCCGACAGGCACATACATGTTTTATGGTCACCTGATTGCTCCCGCAGCGGACAGCCTCTTCTTCTACACGCCTTTTCACCCTTTTTCTTACGAAAAACGGGACCCGGGACAAATCATCTTTTGCATCTTTAGTCCATTTTATAGTCAAGTTCCTAACCTCGAATACCCAAGAAAATTGAGATCCACTAAAACAATCTAACATCAAGAAAAAGGCCGGGCCATTGAGGCCCGGCCTTTATTTTTGGAATAAAAACAAAACAACCTGCTCGTTAGGCCGCACGCTTTTCCCTTTGCAGGATTTTACCACGGGTGCTGATAACCACCTGTTCTATCGGGATCTTTTTCCCGGCTGCATCCATTGCTCGCTGGAGGATCACCGGAAGACCAGAGCAGCATGGCACCTCCATGACCAGAGCTGTTATGCTCTTGATATCAGCGATCTTAAATATATCAGTGAATTTACGGATGTACTCTTCAACATCATCAAACTTGGGACACCCGACCATAATCACCTTCCCTTTCAAAAAATCCTTGTGAAAATTGGGGTAAGCCACAGGTACGCAATCCGCTGCAATCAGAAGGTCGGCCCCTTTAAGAAACGGTGCAATAGGCGGGACCAAGTTTATTTGGACTGGCCAGTGCTCGAGGGCAGATGCCGTCCTCGCCGCCTGCTTCGAATCGCCCGCCACGGATTCTCTCTCTGGGGAGGTCGGTATAAAGGTCTGAATCTGAGTGGAGGGACACCCACAGGCCATGGGAACCTCAACCGGTTTTTCTTCCTTTTCCTTCAGATATAACTCTACCGCTTCCTCATCAAAATCCTCTGCCTCACGCTCAACGATTTTAAGTGCGCCGTTGGGGCAATCACCCATACAGGCGCCCAAGCCGTCGCAATATTTTTCCGCCACGACACGGGCCTTGCCATCCACCACCTCTATGGCCCCTTCGGCGCAGGAAGGCACGCACTCGCCGCACCCGTCGCAGAGTTCTTCGTCAATTTCTATTATTTTTCGCATTACTTTCATGAGCTTATCCTTTTCAAATGTTGTTTGGACGCAGATTAACGCCGATTTTCAAGATCTCTTAAATTATATGTAACAACGCAGTTCGCTTTTTAAAAGATTTCTGCGTGTATCTGCGGTTATCTGCGTCCTATTCTATGAGCACTTTCCTCGCCAGATTAGCGCCGCTCCCGGTAAGAAATGATTTCTCTATAATTCCGGTCAACTTCTCTGGTTCAATCGGATTCTCCTTTTGTTTTTCTTCGAGATTAGTTATCAGATCTGCATCGTAGAGACTCTTGAAATTGACGGTCTCATCTTCCTTTGGGTGATGGTGATGGGCAATAATATCACATACCTCATCAATAAGTCCTTGCTTTGCGCCAAGCCTGGTCAAGATCTCCCTCGCTATGGGTGGGCCTTCCTCCTCCTGGTACTTGGCGTCAGTGCTGTTGTGTTTCCGCTCGGCCTCCTTGATCCCGATATCGTGCAGATATGCTGTGCACAGGATGACGGCTAAGTTCCCACCTTCCTCCCTCCCTATCTGTTCAGCATATCTCGCTACCCGGATGGCATGTCCGACCCTCTTGAAATCCTGTTTGAGATACCGCTTCATTTCAATGGCGACCCTGTCCTTGAGCAGGTCCTCTTTCTGGGCAAGAAGTTCAGGCGGAAGGTTCCCGATGCACTGTTCCGCATACTGACAGTATGAAGCACAGCCAAAATCTAACTGAGGGTTCAGGAAGCGGTGGCCGCATTTGGAGCATTTACGTGTGGTATCATCCTTAAAGAACTCTACCTCGGTCCCGCATTCGGGGCACTTGACGTTGAAAATGGCCCCCTGCTTCCAGTACTGGCGGTCCTGTCCCGGACATTTCATTATTTTTCTCCTAAAGTTGACAACCTCGTAAAAAGTCGGAAAGCACCCGTTGTCGTCATTCCCGCGAAAGCGGGAATCCAGTAAAATCAACCAGTTCTGGATTCCCGCTTTCGCGGGAATGACGGGCTTGGAGACTTTTTACGAGACTATCAAAGTTGAAACCTGAAACTGAGTATGTTATCAAGCCCAGTTTCAAGTTTCCAGTTTCAAGTTTCAGCCTTTACTTCCCAGCCATCATTGCCTTGATATCTGTATTGACTTCGCCAATCGGTTTGATATCGAAATTCTCCACCAATACATTGAGTACAGTCGGTGAAACAAATGCCGGAAGTGTCGGTCCTAAACGGATCCCCTTGACCCCCAAGAAGAGAAGTGCCAAAAGAACTGCAACCGCTTTCTGCTCATACCAGCCGATATCAAAGGAGATCGGGAGATCATTGATGTCATCTAATTCAAAGACCTCTTTAAGTTTGAGTGCAATCACGGCTAAGGAATAGCAGTCGTTGCACTGCCCTGCATCGAGCACCCTCGGAATCCCGCCGATATCGCCAAGGTCGAGCTTGTTGTAACGGTATTTGGCACACCCTGCGGTCAGGATAACCGCATCCTTGGGAAGCTGCTGGGCAACCTCGGTGAAATAGTTCCTCGACTTGTGGCGGCCATCGCAACCTGCCATTACAACAAATCGTTTAATAGCCCCTGATTTCACGGCATCCACTACCTTGTCCGCCAAAGCCAAGACCTGGGCATGGGCAAATCCGCCAACGATTTTACCGGTTTCAATTTCAGTGGGAGGATTGCATGACTTTGCACGTTCTATTACTCCGGAAAAGTCTTTGGCGCCACCCTCTTGCCTCTTCTCGATATGTTTGGCACCAGGATATGAGACCATTCCCGTGGTGAAAAGCCTGTCCAAATAGGTGTTCTCCTTTTTCAGAGGAACAAGACAGTTGGTAGTCAGTATAATTGGACCGTTAAATGATTCAAACTCCACGTTCTGGCGCCACCATGAACTGCCGTAATTCCCCGCAAAATGCCCATACTTCTTGAATGCGGGATAGTAATTGGCCGGAAGCATCTCGCCGTGGGTATAAACATCGACCCCACTCCCCTCAGTCTGTTTCAACAGCTCATCCATATCCTTTAAATCATGCCCGCTGATGAGGATGCCGGGATTGTTGCCAACACCAATATTGACCTCTGTAATCTCAGGATTTCCATAGGCCGTGGTGTTTGCCTCGTCGAGAAGGGCCATGGTGTTGACCGCCATCTCCCCACACTTCATGACCATGGCGACCATCTCGTCCACGGACAGGTCCATGGTGGTGGAGGCTAATGCCTCCATCATGAACTGAAAAATCTCTCCCTTTTCAAACCCTAAGATCGCTGCATGATCTGCATAGGCAGCGACTCCCTTCAACCCGATGACCAGCAGCTCCCTGAGGGAACGAACATCTTCATTTTCGGTTGAAAGAACGCCGATCCCTTTTGCCTTATCGTAAAACGCCGCCTCATCATCTGAATACCAGACCGCAGAGTCATGCAGTTGTTCTGAGAAGTCCTGACCGTTTTTTTCTTTGTACGCGGCCATAAATTTTGATTTAAGATCTTCCCTGATTTTCAACGCATTTTTTATAAGGCCAATAATCCGATCGTTATCCCAGGCAACATTGGTTATGGTGGCAAAAAGGGCTTCCGCAATAAAAAGACCGGCCTTTCGGTCCTCAATATCGAGTTCCTTCGCCTTTTCTCCATAAATAGAAATTCCCTTCAAGACATAGATTAACAGGTCCTGAAGATTGGCGGTCTCCTCCGGTTTTCCACAGACCCCCTTTACCGTACACCCCTGATTCTTTGCCGTTTCCTGACATTGAAAACAAAACATGATTTTTCTCCTTTCTTAATTTCTTGAGGTTTTTATTCTTGGCATATGTCAGATGCATGCCGCTGTCTTCTCTCTAACTTACCTGCATTATGCGGGCATAAAAAAAGATTGTCTTTGATCTAAGTCAAGAAATCCACTTTTTTTCTCATTTTTTTTGATGAAGCCCCAAAAAAGCGCAAAAGGCACAGAAAATAAAATTGGCATATAGTAAAATCAACCACTTAACGAGCTCTGGCTGAAGTTTCCGGTACATGGTACAGTTTCGCCAGCACACGTGGTGAAATACCGAGGCAGCAGCCAGCTACAATGATCTGGTTGATCAGGGTTGTGCGAAGGAGCCCGCGCGTTTGCCATCGCCTGCCGGAAGTCACCGCATAGACGGGCGCAATCCCGATACGTCCCTGCTTTGAGATCCGGTGTATTAAAAATAGATCTTCAGCAATCGACACCTCCGGAAAACCCCCAACTGCCTCAAATACCGCCCTCCGGAAAAAGAGTCCCTGATCGCCATAGGGGAGTTTGAGGTATTGGGAACGAATATTTGTTGCAAACTCTATTGGTTTCATAAGTGGATGATTGAGATCGGTTTTAAACCTGAATGCGCCGGCCACAGTTTCAGGATCCATCAGGGCTTCGAAGATATGGTTGATATAGCCGTGCGGTAAATGTGTATCAGCGTGGAGGAATAAAAGCACGCTGCCACGGGCCACTGAGGTGCCGTGATTTTGCTGCACCGCACGACCACGGGAGCTCTTCTCGATTCGCGCTCCCGCACGGGTAGCCCGGACAACTGTATCATCGCCACTCCCCCCATCTACAACGATAACCTCTGCATCCCTATTGCGCGCGCTGTTAATAGTTTTTTGAATGTTTAGAGCTTCATTCAAGGCTGGAATGATAACTGACACATAAGGCCCTTTCTCTGTCCAATCAGGCAGCAGTTCTTTCAGCTCTTCCTCAGTATCGATATCCGTGAGATAATCAAGTTCTTTGACGCTTAGACCCTGTCCATTTGCCAGGGCTAAGGTTTGGTCAAGCACAGCCTTGGTACCCCATTTGATTCCCTCGAAGAGACGGGCAGGGCGATTCAATCCAATAAGCCAGTACCCGCCATCTCTGCTCGGCCCGATAACGAGATCGTTTTCACCGAGGGCGTCAAATGCCTGTCTGAGATGATCGGCCCTCAGTTCAGGGATATCCGTGCCAATGAGAACCGCACGGCTGCACCCCCTCTGAAATGCTGCAAGAAATGCGGCGTACATGCGCGTACCGAGGTCTCCCGGCGCCTGACGAGAAAGAGAGAGGTCTGGGCCAAGCCAGCGTCGCATTTTCTGCTCGCTGCCGCCTTCAAAACAGACCTCCACATTGACTCCTCGTTGCAACGCAAATGCCTCAGCCGTAGCCACAATTTTTTCTGTGAGCTGGCGCTGAAGGTCAGCAGCCCCGGCCGGACCAAGCGCTGGGATAAGACGTGTCTTGGTTCGTCCCGGGACAGGATAACGACCGAAAACGATGAGCCGATCTATCGGAGGATTTTGATGGTTAATCATATCTCTCTTTTGACCTATAAACCAATAAGTTGTGGTTTATCCTACACTTCAGAGAATCCCTGAGTAAAGAGGATAAGAGGACTCCATTAATTATACATTGACTCACTCGCGGAGTAAATATATCTTACCGACCGGGCAAATCTTAAAAACGACAAGGCCATTAGCAGTCAATTTACCCGTTTAGAAATTTTTTAGGATATGAAGAATGGCCAGGTTATTTTTCGAGAATATTACAACAAGCAATGAAATCACAATCATCAGTTAAAAAGGAGAATATGGACATCGAGCTTGAATCTTTTCTGCCGGCCCTGGAACGGGAAGTCGCAAATTACCACACTCCTGTTGTTGACCTGATTGCAGTGCAGACCCGTGATCCCTTTAAGGTGCTGGTTGCAACCATTCTTTCAGCAAGAACCAAAGATGAAACCACTTCCAAGGCCTCCCGCAGACTATTTAATGAAGCCCCCGATATTCATGCGCTTGCGGGACTGAGCAAGGAAAAAATACGTAAATTGATACAACCGGTTGGATTTTTTAACAATAAAGCGAAATATCTCTGCAGGCTTCCGGAAGCTCTGAAACCTTATGCATACAAGGTGCCGGATGAACTTGATGAATTGTTAAAACTGCCTGGCGTGGGACGTAAGACGGCCAACCTTGTTTTATCTGTGGCGTTTGACAAACCTGCCATATGCGTTGATACCCATGTCCATCGCATAATGAATATCTGGGGTTTTGTGAACACTAAGAATCCTGAGTCTACGGAAGAGGCTCTGCGAAAAATATTGCCCGTCAAATACTGGAAAAGGCTTAATTCAATCCTCGTCGCCTTTGGGCAGGAGCGATGCAAACCTGTGGGCCCTCAATGTGACCGCTGCCTCTTTGATCAGGATTGTCCAAAAATCGGTGTCACTCCCCGGCGGATGAAAACCAAAGATGCTCATACCATGAAATTTATTTCCTGGAATGTTAACGGTCTTAGAGCAGTTGCAAAAACGGGTTTTGTTGATATCGTTAAAGGATCAGGCGCTGACATTTTTGCAGTGCAGGAGACCAGGGCCTGGCCGGATCAGCTTTCAGATGAGCTTAAGGATATTCCAGGTTATTCAAGTTATTTTGCCTTGGCCAAAAAGAAGGGTTATTCAGGGGTTGCGGTTTACACCAGAAAAAAACCCTTGCGAGTCACCACCGGTATCGGAGTGGATCATTTTGACGATGAGGGACGAGTCCTTACCTTAGAGTTTGCAGATTTTTTCCTGACAAACGTATATTTTCCCAATGCGCAACATGGGCTTAAACGGATAGACTATAAAATCGCATTTAATAATGCCTTATTTGAATATGTAAAGGAATTGGCCGTTAGTAAAACAACCATTATCTGTGGAGATTTCAATGTTGCCCATAAGGCCATTGATCTCGCCAATCCCAAAGCTAACGAAACAAATCCCGGCTTTTCCATTGAGGAAAGGAACTGGATGGACAGGTTTATCAATACCGGATGGGTAGATACCTTCAGGATTTTCAATCAGGAGCCGGGGCAATACTCATGGTGGAGTTATCGCTTTAATGCCAGAAGTAAGAATATTGGCTGGCGGATTGATTATTTTATAATTGATGAAAACAGCAAATCAAGACTTAACGACGCTGCCATATTAACTGATGTTCTTGGTTCTGATCATTGCCCGGTGCAGGTGGAATTGAAACCCGCATAACCTCGGCACCTCTATAATTCGTGTCACAAATCCCCTTTTTCAGCTAAAACCAGCCCTTCTCCAGGATATACCATACGTTCCTCCGCAGGCGTGGGGTTTGTGATTTGCGGCCAATGTCCCGGTTGGGGTTCAGGGCCTTCCTGAAAAAAATAATGCCTGTATCCAGGCCGGCCAAGGCCCGCAACAAGACGCATGCCCAACAAGTCCCTCCAAAAACGGAGGGTCGTGTCCATATCTCTCGTGGCCATCGCCAGATGATTGATACCAG
>Ga0307929_1002714_pt1 | contig 11039 bp, 11 predicted proteins | sample AceLakmetage1330_FD_203160 | JGI IMG/M metagenome (GOLD analysis project Ga0307929, IMG submission 203160) | Saline water microbial communities from Ace Lake, Antarctica - #1330 | ecosystem: Environmental > Aquatic > Non-marine Saline and Alkaline > Saline | place: Antarctica: Ace Lake...
CACGCTTGCCATTATCCGTCTGTCCCAGTCCTCCCAATTTCAGCCTTTCGCGTTCAAGACCGCGATAATGGCGCGCAATCGCGAGCCGATCCATATTGCCTGGAAAAAACCTGCAACGACCCCGCAAGCCACCCAGCACGTCCGCCAATCCGGCCATGCTTTCTTAATCCGGCGTCAGTTTCTCCAACGCCCGTCCATCGTCCCAGGTGCCGTGCAGACTGCCATCCGGCATGACGACATAAATCACAGGCGTTGCAGATCCCCAGTCAACAGTCAGCACGCGCCCGTCCAACGCACCTTGCCCGCGATAGGCCTGGCTGCCGACGCGCCAGCTGACGCCGATCTGACCATCGGCATCAACAATCACAACGTCCCCTCGATAGGCCGAGCCATCGGGATTTCGCCCTTCCGCCACATAAGCCCCGGTCAGCCTCGCAGCCTGGGCACCAAAGGCAAGGCCGAACAAAACCACGGCGGCCAGCAAATTTCGAACTATCCAGACCATAAAACGTCCTTTCTTAACAACAGGTGGATATTATCCGCTGCGTTCCGAAATTTGTCACGCATTTTGGGGACATAGGTTGCACCTGCAGACGCTCGCAGTTACCCTTTCTTCATGTTTACCATCGAACATGATTTTGACGCGACAATCGTGACCCTTGTTGATGACGGTGAGACGCCGTTGCAGGAAGACATCACAATCACGGCCTTTGCCGGATGTGTCACCGTCGAACAATATGACGAACGGCTTGACCTTGTGCACAAGGTCACCCTGTCGATGTCGCAGGTGCGCGATCTGCAAGCCTCGCTCGATCTGCCAGAAGGCAGTTATCAATTCCGCAATCAGCCGTGATTGCGTCTTGCCAGCCCTCGCACTTGGGTGTTTTCTGTGCTTATGCGAAGCTATGAATTCACCCTCAACGGCGCACGCCTGACCGCCTTGCCAAGTGGCGCGCTCTGGTGGTCGGAACGCGGTATTCTTTGTGTGTCGGATCTGCATTTCGGCAAGTCAGGGCGCATCGCACGTTTGGGTGGCAGCTTGCTGCCGCCTTATGAGAACCAGGACACGCTTACCCGGCTTGAACGCGATATCCTGAAGCAGAATCCCAGCACAATTATTTGCTTGGGCGACAGTTTTGACGACCTCGCCGCGTTTGAAGAAATGGACGCGGCAGATCATCGTTGGTTGACTTGTCTGATGGCCGGACGGCGCTGGATCTGGATTGAAGGCAATCATGATCCCGGCCCCGTCGATATCGGCGGCAGCCATGTGGCTGAATTTGCGGCCGCACCGCTAACGTTCCGCCATATCGCCAATCCCAGCGATATCGGTGAGGTTTCGGGTCATTTCCACCCCAAAACCCGGGTGCAAACCAAAGGCCGCAGTGTCACCCGGCCCTGTTTTCTGCTGGACGCCAATCGCCTGATCTTGCCTGCATACGGCACGTTCACCGGCGGATTGCGCAGCGACGGGCCGGTACTGTCAGAGCTTATGCAAACCGGCACGCTGGCGATATTGACCGGGCAAAATGCCCAGCCAGTTCCCGTCCATCTTTAGGCTTGGATCACAGCAACCCGGCATCCTGCGCTGCCGATTTGTAACTCCGGCTGACCGGCACAACCGTGCCATCCATCAGGCGCAACACGATCTTGCCATTGGCGCGCTCAACCCCGTCGACCGCGTCGCGACTGACCCAATGTGACCTGTGGATCTGAAGGCCATCGCTTCCTGAAAGCTCGTCCAGCGCGTCGGAAAACCGCATCAAAATCAGCTCTTTACCCATTTGCGTTTGCACTTCGACGTAATGATCCTGGCTCGAAACCCGCATCAAACCGGTGCCAAGCCGCCTTGGTAGTCGCTTCAGAAAGGCGACATCCGGATCCGTCTGCACCCGCCGGGGCTGCAACGACGCCTTGACCAGCAGCACCACGAAGCAAATCGCGCTGCTTTCGGCAAACAAAACCAAAGGTGGGGCAAAAATCAGCGCCTGGATAGGAAACATCGCAAACATCACGCCCATCAGGAACAGCGTGAAGCCGAGACCAAAGACCACGCTTTCAATGACCCAGCGCAGAAGCCGACTGCCCCGTCGCGGCAGTTTTTCCGAGGCCAGCAAAACCGCGTTTGCCAGCAGGATCGCAAAGGCCACAACCAGGCCCCAGAACAAGGCGCGGCCAGGTAAGGAAAACAGTTGCAGCGAATTGAACGGCCCGGAAATTGTGCAGATCACTGTGACTGCGGCCCAGATCAACAGCCTGGCCGGGGTGAAAAGCCGATCCCTGAATTCGCGAAGCGTGAAATACATAGGCCAAATATAACGGGATTCGCGAAGAATTATCAACGGATCACGAAAGCCGGATTGCCTTTTTTATTGGTCCGACGCTCTTTCACAGGAAGGTTGGGCCGGACTTTCGATTTGCCCGGCCGAGGGTCCGGCAGGTTCGGGTTTAGCGTGTTTACGTAAGTGGTCCTCCGACCTGCCGGGCCTGCACGTCGCCCGGCGCCGAACACCTGCGCTTTTAGGCCGTCAACCCTTCGGGTTCGGCCAGCCCATTGGCGCGACAACAGGCGGTAACGGTATTGGCCAGAAGGCAAGCGATTGTCATCGGCCCGACGCCGCCTGGCACCGGTGTGATCGCACCCGCCACGGCCGCCGCACTGGCAAAATCGACATCACCGACAAGCCGGGTCTTGCCTTCGCCTTTTTCGGGTGCCGCAATCCGGTTGATGCCAACATCAATCACCGTCGCCCCCGGCTTGACCCAATCCCCCGTCACCATTTCAGGCCGCCCGACAGCAGCCACCAAAATATCGGCCTGACGGCACAATGCCTCGATGTCCTTGGTGCGGCTATGGGCGATCGTCACCGTGCAACTGTCGCGCAGCAACAATTGCGCCATCGGCTTGCCAACGATGTTTGACCGCCCGACCATCACCGCATGCTTGCCAGATAAACTGCCAAGCTGGGTCCGCAACATCATCAGACAGCCAAGCGGCGTGCAGGGCACCATTGATTTCTGCCCGGTCGCCAACAGGCCAACATTGCTGATGTGAAAACCGTCGACATCCTTGGTCGGGTCAATCGCATTGATCACCAGATCCTCATTCAAATGTTTTGGCAGCGGCAGTTGCACCAAAATACCATGCACCGCGGGATCGGCGTTCAGCCGGTCAATCAGCGCCAGCAAATCCGCCTCGCTGGTGTCAGCGTCCAGCTTATGCTCAAACGACTGCATGCCAACCTCAAGCGTCTGCTTGCCCTTGGAGCGTACATAAACCTCCGAGGCCGGGTCTTCCCCAACCAGCACCACCGCCAGGCCAGGCTCGATGCCGTGATCCGATTTCAGGGCCGCCACATGCGTGGCAACTTTGCTGCGGACCTCAGCTGCGAAGGCCTTGCCGTCAATAATTTCTGCGCCCACGATACCCATCCTTCATTGTTCAAAAAATACTCTTGCCAAAGGCAGCCGGGGCCGGGCGGGTCAATCCCGACCGGCCCCGGCCCCCGTCTAAAACAAGCCTTCGATCTGGCCATCGTCATTCAGCCGGATCGCTTCGGCAGCCGGGCGGCGCGGCAGGCCCGGCATGGTCATAATCTCACCGCAGATCGCGACAATGAAGCCTGCACCGGCACTCAGGCGCACTTCACGCACTGGCACGGAATGGCCCGTGGGCGCGCCGCGCAGGTTGGGATCGGTCGAAAAACTGTACTGAGTTTTCGCCATGCAGATCGGCAAATGGCCATAGCCCGCTTCTTCCCATTGCCGCAGCTGATCACGGATTTTCTTGTCGGCCAGCACCTCGTCCGCGTGGTAAATCCGCTTGGCGATGGTTTCGATCTTTTCCATCAGACGCATGTCATCGGGATAGATCGGTGCGAAATTCGCGATGTCAGCGTCAGCGATTTCCGCCACCCGCGTTGCAAGATCAGCAGACCCTTCCGAACCAAGCTCCCAATGTCGGCTGAGGATCGCTTCGGCCCCGTGCGAGGCAACATAGGCCTTGATCGCGGCGATCTCGGCCTCGGTATCGGTGACGAAATGGTTGATCGCAACCACCACCGGAACACCAAAACCCTTCATGTTGGAAATATGACGGCCAAGGTTGGGGCAACCAGCATTCACGGCCTCGACGTTTTCAGCCCCCAAATCAGCCTTGGCGACCCCACCGTTCATTTTCATTGCCCGCACAGTGGCCACCAGCACAACAACACTGGGCGCAAGCCCGGCTTTGCGGCACTTGATGTTCATGAATTTTTCGGCTCCCAGATCGGCGCCAAAACCGGCCTCGGTGACGACATAATCCGCCAACTTCAGCGCCGTTGTCGTCGCCACGACCGAATTGCAGCCATGCGCGATATTGGCGAACGGGCCGCCATGCACGAAGGCCGGGTTGTTTTCCAGCGTCTGCACCAGATTGGGCTGCATCGCTTGTTGCAACAGCACCGTCATCGCGCCATCGGCCTTGATATCACGACAATAGATCGGGGTTCTGTCGCGGCGATAGGCAACGATGATGTCGCCCAGACGCTTCTCCAGATCCCCAAGATCCATCGCCAGGCACAAGATCGCCATGACTTCTGAGGCCACCGTGATGTCAAACCCGGTCTGGCGCGGAAAGCCGTTTGTGACACCGCCAAGTGAGGTCACGACATCGCGCAAGGCCCGGTCGTTCATGTCAAGAACCCGGCGCCAGACGACGCGACGTTCGTCGATTTCCAGCTCGTTGCCCCAATAGATATGGTTGTCGATCATCGCGCTCAGCAAGTTATGGGCTGAGGTGATCGCGTGGAAATCGCCGGTGAAATGCAGGTTCATTTCTTCCATCGGCACGACCTGGGCATAGCCCCCCCCGGCGGCCCCGCCTTTCATGCCAAAACACGGCCCGAGCGAGGCTTCGCGGATACAGATCGCAGCCTGTTTGCCGATCCGGTTCAGGCCATCCGCCAGGCCAACCGTGGTTGTGGTTTTACCCTCACCAGCCGGGGTCGGGTTGATCGCCGTGACCAAGATCAGCTTGCCGTCTTTCTTGCCGCGCTGAGCCTTGATGAATTCGTCGGACAGCTTGGCTTTGTCATGGCCAAACGGCAGCAAATCCTTGGACGGGATGCCCAATTTCGCGCCGATTTCCTGGATCGGAAGCTTGTTGGCTTCGCGCGCGATCTCGATATCTGATTTGTATCCCATTAGCTGCTTTCCTTTTGATTACGGCTGGCTGTGTCTATCTCTTCCCGCATATATCCAGAAAATCTGCATGGCTTAGAACGCTTTCCGACATTCTGCGCGTTAGAATCGCCCAAGATGTCGCAGTCTCGTTCCTTTCGGAAATCTAGGAAGCGGTTCTGCCCCTAATTCCGCTTTGATCAGAACGGGAAATGCGCCCAGGGCGGTTGATCCGGGACATGCAGGCGCAGCGAATCGCCGACCGAAATCGGGCCCTCGCGTTCAACCCAGGCCGTCACCCCACGTCGCCGCTTGGCGGCTGGCTTGAACTTGGCGCCAAAGCCCTTGGCGTCTTTTTCAATCTCAGGTGCGGGCAGGTTGCAGGGGCGGTTTTCCAGATCGACCACCAGCGTCGCACCGCTGGTAAATTGCAGCCGGGATGAGGGCGGCACGTAAGTGAAATCAGGAATGCCCCTGATCACCATCGAGGCACCAACCCAGCGCGGATCAAACCTCTCAAGGCCCATATCGGCGGCGATCAGTGCCAGTTCCTCGTCCGAAACGATGCTGAACTGCCGAGTGTTGCGGATTTCCGTGCCCAGCGGATGCTGCGATGTCACCCGATTGTCAGACGGCCGCGTCAGCCCGGCGTGGGATTCGCCGGAAAACCCGTTGAACCGCGCCTTGATCGTTGTTTTGGCGTCCGAGGCCAAGCGCGCCTCGCGGTCTTTGACCCCGCCCAGGAAAACGACTTGGCCGGTAAAATCTGTCGGGCGTAGTGCGGGCATTTCTGGCCTCCGTAGACTATAGCGTTTCTAGAAATACTTGCATCACCAAAACCCTGTCACGCTGCGCGTTCTCGGGCTTTTGGTGATACGCGATGTCTCAAGTCTTTCTCGAAACGCTTTAATTCGGCGACCGTAACGCCGAGCGGCCGGGCGGGGCAAGTCAAAGCGGTGCATGGGACGCAAAACGCCCGGACCAGGCCGGGCGTTTTGTCAGATTTGTTGATTCTCCAGCCGCGATCAGGCCGAAGGCTCGGGCTCCATCCCGGTGTCTTTCGGCGGTTTCGGCTTTTTGGTCTTGGGAATGGCCGTGACACTGGCGCTTGAGCCGCCGGTCGGGGTGTCGTCGGCATCGCCGCCCCGGTTCAGGGCTTCGCCTGCGATCACCTTGGTGATCTCAGCCCCGGTCAGGGTTTCGTATTCCAGCAAGCCAAGGGCCAGCCGTTCCAGATCATCAGCCTTTTCGGTCAGGATCGACTTGGCGCGTTCATAGCCTTCATCGACCAGCTTGCGCACTTCGGTGTCGATCTGTTTGCGCGCCTCTGGCCCGGCGTTGAACTGCCCGCTTTGCGGCCCAAGATAGGAGGGCTGCTCGCTGACATATTCGATATTGCCGAGGGATTCGGACATACCAAACTGCGTCACCATTGCGCGTGCGATCCGTGTCACCTGCTGGATGTCTGACGACGCCCCTGAGGTGACGTTTTCCGCTCCGAAGATCAATTCTTCGGCCACTTTACCACCCATCGCCATCGCGATTTTGGATTTATATTTGGTCTTGGTGACAGACAATTGATCACGTTCCGGCAGTGACAAGACCAGACCCAGCGCGCGACCACGCGGGATGATTGTCGCTTTGTGGATCGGGTCATGTTGGGGCACGTTCAAGCCGACGATCGCGTGTCCAGCCTCGTGATAGGCAGTCAGCTTTTTCTCGTCTTCGGTCATCACCATCGAGCGGCGCTCGGCCCCCATCATCACCTTGTCTTTGGCGTTCTCAAAATCTTCCATCGTCACGAACCGCTTGCCGGTGCGGGCTGCCATCAAAGCGGATTCGTTCACGAGGTTCGCCAGATCAGCGCCCGAAAATCCGGGCGTGCCACGGGCGATGATGCGCAGATCGACATCCGGTGCCAGCGGCGTTTTGCGCGCATGTACGGCCAGGATTTTTTCACGGCCCTTGATGTCAGGGTTTGGCACCTGAATTTGGCGGTCAAACCGACCGGGGCGCAGCAGGGCTGGGTCAAGAACGTCAGGCCGGTTGGTGGCGGCGATCAGGATCACGCCTTCATTGGCCTCAAACCCGTCCATTTCCACCAGCAACTGGTTCAATGTCTGTTCACGCTCGTCATTGCCGCCGCCGTATCCGGCACCACGATGCCGTCCAACCGCGTCAATTTCGTCGATGAAAACGATGCAGGGCGCGTTTTTCTTGGCCTGCTCGAACATGTCGCGCACCCGGGATGCCCCGACGCCGACGAACATTTCAACGAAATCCGAACCGGAAATGGTAAAGAACGGCACCCCGGCCTCGCCAGCAATAGCGCGGGCCAGCAGAGTTTTACCGGTGCCCGGCGGGCCGACCAGCAAAGCGCCTTTGGGGATCATGCCGCCAAGACGGGTGAATTTGCCGGGGTCTCGCAGGAATTCAACGATCTCTTCCAACTCATCCTTGGCTTCGTCGATACCGGCGACATCGTCAAACGAAACCCGGGTCGATTTTTCGGTCAGCAACTTGGCTTTGGATTTGCCAAACCCCATCGCGCCGCCTTTGCCGCCGCCCTGCATCCGGTTCATGAAGAAAATCCAGACGCCGACCAGCAGCAGGACCGGGCCGAACAGGGACAGGAAACTCAGGATGCCCGAGGCCTCTTGCGGCTCGGCGTTGATCTGCACGCGCGATTCCAGCAGTTTGTCTGTCGGATTGGCGCCATCAGGCCGGATCGTCACGAATTGCGTGCCATCGGTGCCTTTGACGTAAATCTTTTCGCCATCCAGTACGACGCTTTCAACTTCACCGCGATCGACCGCTTCCATGAAGGTCGAATACGCCTCCGTACGGGTGCTCATCGAGGATTGGCTGGAATTGAACATATTGAAAAGCGCAATGACCAGCAGGAATAAAACAAGCCAGAAAGCGATATTGCGAGTGTTTCCCAAAACACCGGCTCCTTGAATGAGGGACTGGCACGGATGACCGCGCCGGAGTTGTGCCTAACATAGGCATCAGCAGAGAGGATTCAATGCGATAAAACCGAGGAATAAAAGTGTTCCTGGCCTTTTTCCAGGGTTAACGCGCATCCTTGGGGCGTTTCGGCCAGATGCGCAGCAAATGGCACCGCCAGCAAATAGCCCTTGCACCAGATGGACGGGGCGGCGATCAGGCCGTCGCGGGGGAGGTCCGCGTCGCGCCAGGTGGCACAAAGCTTAAGCCCGTATTCGCCAAGCGCGCGGATTTCAGCATCCTGAAATTCCGGTGGCACATAGGCGCGCCAGCGGCCGTCCCAAAGGGTCGTGACCAGCGTGGTAAGGCCCGCCACAGCTGCGGCTTCGCGGCCAATGCGCAGCTTGCCGTCGCGTTGCGGCGTGACAAGGCAGCCGCCCAGAACCGCGCGTTTTTCGGTGTCAGTGACGGTTGCAATCAGGGCTGACAAAGCCGTCATGCGGGGCCTATATGGATTGCCTGCAACCCATTTCAGCGCATGCGCCATCAGCCGCAGGCCAATGTCTTCGGGCAGATTCAAGAACCCGGCGCGGTCGATCAGAACCTCGCCCAGCGGCGTGATCTGGCAGATCGTGCGGGCAGCAACTTGCGTGGCAAGCTCTAGCGCTTTGCGAGACAGTTGCAGGCGCTCGGCGGTGTTGGCAAGGCCTTCGGCGGTCAGGCCCAGATCCTCAAGACAGACCAGCGCGCGGCGGCTGGTGACGCGATCAAAACGGGGATCCTGGTTGCTGGGGTCTTCGGACCAGGGGATGTTTAAATCTTTCAAGAGACGGCGCAATTCTACACGTCGATAGCCAAGCAAAGGCCGCAACCAGTGGATGCCTCCGGCAACCCGAGCCGCCTGCATCCCCGACAAACCGTCCACGCCCGAGCCGCGCAACAGCCGCAACAACACCGTTTCGGCCTGATCATCAAGCGTGTGACCAAGGGCGACCCGGTTCAGGTTTTCGCCCTTGGCCCAGCCTGTCAGCAGGGTCAGCCTGGCCTGACGGGCGGCGGCCTGCAAATTGCCCTGCCCGTCCCAATCCCGCCAATGCAACACCTGATGTGGCACGTTCAGGCCCGCGCACAGATCAGCCGCCTGGGTGAATTCAGCCTCTGCCTCGGGGCGGAGGTGGTGGTTGATCGTGGCGGCCGAAAGGCGCACTTTTTGGGTTGCGGCCCAGTCGGCCAGAAGCACCAGAAGGGCGGTGCTGTCGCCGCCGCCTGACAGGGCAATGCCCAGTTTTTGCGGGGGGATTTCGCCAAGGCAACCGGTCAGGGCCGCGTTGAAACGGTCGGACTGGTCCTGGCTTAGGCGCCGCATTCCATCCGCGCCATATCCGCCTGCGCCTTTTGATGCGCCGGGGTCGACGGATAGCGCAGGCCAACCTCGTTCAGGGTCAGACACGCCTCTTCGCGTTGGCCGATCTGATCAAGGCTGACGCCAAGCCGGTAAAGCGCGTCCGGGGCAATCGGGCTGTCAGGCGCGCTGCTGAAACTTTGCAGATAGCTGCGGGCAGCACTGCTCCACTGACCCAGTTCGGATTGCGCATCGCCGCGCAAAAAATGCGCTTCGGTGGTCAGCGGGCCACCGGGATAGGTTTCGGCGAACATGCCAAACAGTTCTGCGGCTTGTTGAAACTGACCCTCATCAAGGGCGGCGCGGGCCTTTTGGAAATCAACCTCTTCACTGACCGCAAGTTCGGTCGTGTTGGGATTGGTCGGGGTCGTCGGCAAAGGGGTCGTGACCAATTCCTGACCGCCAAGGGTCGAGGTTTGGCCAAGCTTTGTGACATCGCCACCCTCAAGTTCAACCAGCCGAAACTCCAGATCGCCAATGCGGTTGGTGCCGTCGCTGACCACACGGTTGACGCGCAAATCAAGCGCCTCGGTCTGCGCGGTCAAGCGTTGCAACTCGGCCTCAATTGCGCCCACGCGGCCCAGCATATCGCTTGGCAGGTTAAGCGTCGTGGGACTGCCCGTTGTCGACAACTCGCGCCGTATCGACTGGATGTCCATGAACAGCACCGTCAGCTCTTGGCGAATATCGGCCAAGGTCTGACTGCGATCTTGCGCGAACGCGGGCGCGGCAAGGCCGAATACCAGCGCGAAGGTCAGGGCTGCGCGGATCACGATCCAGCGGCCCCTTGCAGCACGGTCACCGCGCGGCGGTTGTTGGCATAACATGCCTCGTCCGAACAAATCTCAATCGGGCGGAACTTGCCGAAAGTCACTGTGCGCAACCGGTTCGGCGCAACCCCACGGCTGACCAGATAATCGCGCGCAGCTGTGGCACGGCGCGCGCCGAGGGCGAGGTTGTAGTCGCGGGTGCCCTGCTCGTCCGCATGGCCTTCGACAATCGCGGAGAACCCGGCGTTTGTGGTCAGCCAAGTGGCTTGCGCGGCAAGTGCGGTTTGGGCCGCAGCCGTCAGTGTGTGCTGATCGACGGGGAACAGGACGCGGTCGCCAACGGCGCTTTGGAAGTAGGCAGCAGAGGCGGGATCGCCAACCGCACCTGCACCGGGGCCTTGCGGCGCGCTGTTGGGGAACATGCCGCCCTGCGAACAGGCCCCAAGGATCAAGACGCCAATTACGGCCAGTGTCGTGCGAATGCGGGACATAGTGGAATTCCTTTTCCTGCCATCCCCGGTCTTTACGCCGGGATTGTTGCTTACCTAGATACAGTCATACCATGAAGCGAGGCCCTAGAGAATGGGCAAGCGCAGGGGAATTCCGCCGATGTCACGCCAGCGTTACGGCAGCAAAGGCGACCATGCCGGGTCCGATGCAGGGCCGGGCGTTGGCACCTGTCGCAAGTTTCGCCCTGAAATATCAACGGAATAGAGCGATGCCGCCCCCGCAGCCCCCGCCGTTTCGCGCGTGAA
>Ga0307929_1002718_pt1 | contig 11023 bp, 11 predicted proteins | sample AceLakmetage1330_FD_203160 | JGI IMG/M metagenome (GOLD analysis project Ga0307929, IMG submission 203160) | Saline water microbial communities from Ace Lake, Antarctica - #1330 | ecosystem: Environmental > Aquatic > Non-marine Saline and Alkaline > Saline | place: Antarctica: Ace Lake...
TGAATGCTTTGGGGTGACCGATCTTGAAATCATTGAAGCCGTGAAGGACAAAAGCCTGGAGTCTGTAGAAGATGTCACCGGCTATCTCAAGGCGGGCGGTGGATGTGGAAAATGTGTGGAAAAAATTGAAGAAATCATAGAATCTGCCAAGGTCGAAGCCTGAACCGGGAGGAAAATATGAAGACCATATACACGGACAACAATGCCACCACCATGGTGGCCCCGGAAGTATTGGAAGAGATGCTGCCCTATTTCTCTGAATTGTATGGAAACCCCTCCAGCATGCACTCCTTTGGGGGCAATGTGGGCTTGAAATTAAAGGAAGCCAGGCAGAAGGTGGCAGACCTTATCCATGCGGATCCTGGGGAGATCGTCTTTACCAGCTGTGGCACTGAAAGTGACAATGCTGCCATCATGTCTGCCCTTGCTGCCAATCCCGATAAAAGGCATATTATCACCTCGGCAGTGGAGCATCCAGCGGTGAAAAATATGTTCGAATCCCTGGAAAAAGAGGGGTACCGAACTACCTTTGTTCCAGTGGATAATATGGGACGGCTGGATACAGAAACACTGTATGCCAGCATGGATGAGGATACGGCCCTGGTGACCCTCATGTGGGCGAACAATGAAACCGGCGTTATTTTTCCAGTGGAAGAAATTGCACGGAAAGCCTCGGAAAAGGGAATATTGTTCCACACCGATGCGGTTCAGGCCGTGGGCAAGGTGCCCATTGATGTGAGCCGAATCCCCATTGACATGCTCTCCCTGTCTGGTCATAAAATTCATGCGCCCAAGGGTATTGGGGTATTGTATGTTAAAAAAGGGGTGAAGTTCACCCCCTTTCTCAAGGGAGGACACCAGGAGGGGGGACGCCGGGGCGGCACGGAAAACACGGCGTCCATCATTGGCCTTGGAAAGGCCTGCGAACTTGCCGGAACACATATTGAAGAGATGAATACCCGGGTGAAGGCCATGCGGGATTATCTTGAGTCGGGTTTACTGGAAAAAATTCCTTCGGCTTCGGTGAACGGAGAAAAGGACCATCGCCTTCCCAACTCCCTGAGCATTGGGTTTGATGCGGTGGAGGGTGAATCCATTCTGCTTTTGATGGATCAGACAGGTATTTGTGCATCCTCCGGGTCGGCATGCACATCCGGTTCCCTGGACCCTTCCCATGTGCTCATGGCCATGAAGGTTCCCTTTGAGTCGGCCCATGGCACCATTCGTTTTTCCCTTTCCACCTATAATACCATGGAAGAGATGGATCATATCATTGAGGTCATGCCGGGGATCATAAAACGGTTGCGGGATATGTCTCCATTCTGGAAACAACGCTGATTCTCCGCGTTTGAAAACAGCTCATGATTAGCAGGCCAGGGGGGTAACATTTATGAGCTGTTTTCCTGATATCGATAAATCAGCTTTGGTGTTTCGATGAATACCTTGGTGTCCGAAGGGACCGATTGGGTCAACCAGACATTGCCACCAATAACAGAGCCGGCTCCAATGATAGTCTCTCCTCCCAAAATAGTGGCTCCCGAGTAAATAATCACATCATTTTCGATGGTGGGGTGCCGCTTGGCCCCCCTCAGCTTTTCTCCGGCACCCGGGGGAAGGGACAGTGCCCCAATGGTGACATTCTGGTAAACCCGGACATTGTCTCCGATGATGCTGGTTTCACCAATGACGATGCCTGTGCCATGGTCAATGACAAACCGTGTGCCAATGGTGGCCCCGGGATGGATATCAATGCCGGTGATACTGTGGGCATGTTCGGACATGATTCTGGGTAGCTGGGGAACGTCAAGCCTGTTCAGAATATTGGCAATTCTGTACACGGTGATGGCATAAAGCCCCGGATAACTAAAAATTACCTCATCGTGGCTTTTGGCCGCAGGATCTCCCTCATAAGCAGCCCTTACATCCTGTGCCAGACAGCGCCTGAGTGCAGGTATCTCTTCAATGACCTTGAGCGCCGTCTGATATCCTTTGTTTTCACATTCAACGCAGGCCTGTCCATACCGAAGGCAGTCATGGCGCAACACATGGGTTATCTGTTCGGCCAGGATATCGTGGAGCTGGGAAATGGTCTGCCCAATGCTGTACTTCAGGTTGGCCCCATCGAGCTTTTCCCGGGAAAAATACCCGGGGAATAGAATTTCTCGGAATTTGTCAATCATCTCCTGGACGGAGGTGCTGAAGTGGATGGGTTCATCCCCGATGTGGGCAAAACATGCCTCGTCCTCCAGGCTGTGAATAATGGTATCTATCACCCCGGGAAGATTTTTTCGTTGTTCAAAAATTCGCTGATTATTGGTTTTACAGGAGATGTGCTCCTCTTTAAGATTCTTCATTTTCTGATGCTTCTCCGGCGGTTGAAAAAATATGGATGTCTTGGAAAGTGGCTTTGAATAGGTCACATTTTTTGCATTCAGCAATTTTCCCCTGCCAGTTGCTGTGGACCTGTCCGCTGCAGATGGTGCCGTTGATAAACCAGCAGAGATCACCGGAATTAAATTCCCAGGCAGGACAATTATTTCGCTTCTTCTCTGGGCAATTGAGCGTCTCCCAGCAGGGTAGGACTTCTGTTTTCCCGTGGGTGGCTCTGAAGAGAAGAAAGAGTATCTGTCGTTCGACATGGTGGGGGATTTTCCGCCAGCCCTGTTCGTAGCTGTGTACCGCCTTTATGGATGTCCCGATGAGCTGGGCTGTCTTTTTTTGGGTTTTTTTCAGTTTCGCTCTTATTTTTTTAAATTCAATACTTTCCATGTTTGCTCTTTTTTTATCAATTTTATTAGAACTGAATACTTCAGTTATTTAAATAATTAAGCCCAGACTGGGACTCAGGGTTTTTTGAATATTTTGCCAAAAAAGAAAACGGAGTGATGTTCAGTGAGCACAGAATGGTTTTCAATGAGGCTAAAATTTACGTATATATAGCAGAAGGGCATTATTGTCAACGAGTATCTCCCACATTGTGGTAATTTGTGGTTCCGGTGACGTCTCAGCTTGGTGGTGGCCTTATTTGCAATTAAGTTAGGATCTTATCTGTGTATTTTGTAAGCACTTAATAACTCGGGGTGGGAAACTTTGCTCACACTTTCAATGCCGGGTGCTACTCAAAATTTTTTTTGAATACAAGGACTTATTGAGAACTTACTATATTTTTTGTATTGGACTTTGTCTAAAATTCTGTAGTAATTCAAGTTTCGATATTTTTGTGGCAAGTTTTTTTACCATGTATTTTTTTTATAAGAAACTCTGTCTAAAGTACTATAATGATTGGAGTTTCATTTTTCGTTGTGGTAGTGGTGACTGCCATGTATGTTTTATATGAAAATGAAGTGTCCAAGTACCCTCAGCAGAGCCCCCCCCCGATGGGTAATAGGAATCGGCCAATTGGGCCGTCTACGGTCCCGGGACGGGCCCATTGCCCGTCGGGGGGGGGGGGCGGTATGATATCATTTTCAATATTCGTTGTGTCCGGCAGGACATGCCTGTTTATAAGAAAGTCCCGGCAAACCCGACGGGCTTTCATGCTTCGTTGTGGGCGGACCCGGGTCAGAATAAGGTCCGCCCGTGGCGTTTTATATGGAAATAGAGCATTAAAGTACCAACAACAGAGCCCCCGTCGGGGGCGGAATAGTACCATTTTCAGTATTTGTTGTGTCGGTGGGGTCGGCCTGTCCTTTATTTAAAAGTGTTCATTTCGGCCAATGCATGCGGGAATCGATCCAGAAATCGGTAAAGGGTGGCCCGTCCCACTCCCAGGTATCGGGCTGCTTTGGCTTTATTTCCACCGGTGAGTTTCAGGGCTTCCTGTACCGAGGGCATATTCAGCTTGGTTGATTTTCCGGCGGGCACGGGGGAGGGAGGAGGGGGTTCAGGGCAAGCACCGGGATCTATGTTTCTTAATTCCATGGGGAGATCCATGGGTAAAATTTCATTTTGTTTGCATCGAACAATGGCAAACTGCACAGCATTCTGAAGTTCCCGGACATTGCCCGGCCAGGCATAATCCATCATTACCCGTACGGCATCTTTGGAAAATTCGGGCATTTCAGAGGCATTGTCCTTTCTTGCCCGTTCCAGAAAATGGGAGATGAGAAGAGGGATGTCATTACGCCGATTTCTCAACGGGGGCAATTCAATGGGAATGACATTGAGCCTGTAAAAAAGATCTTTGCGGAAATTGCCATTTTCTACTTCCTGGGAAAGGTCCTTGTTGGTGGCACTGATAATTCTTACATCCACATGGATGCTCTTTTCTCCGCCCACCCTTTCCAGGGTACCTTCCTGGAGAAATCGCAACAGCTTGACCTGGATTTGTTTGGGCAGTTCTGCCACTTCATCCAGAAACAAAGTGCCCTTGTGGGCCAGTTCACATCTTCCTTTTCTCTCCCTGATGGCTCCGGAAAATGCCCCTTTGACGTGGCCGAAAAGTTCACTTTCCACAAGTCCTTCGGGTATGGCGCCGCAGTTCACCGGGACAAAATGCGCACCGGCCCGCTTGCTCTCATTGTGCAGTGCCTCTGCAACCCGCTCTTTTCCGGTGCCGGTTTCACCATTGATATGCACCGGATAATCATAAGAGGCCACATCCCTTATCTGCTGGAAGAGTTGCAACATCTCTTTGTCTTTTCCAATGATTCCGGAAAAAGCGGTGAGTTCGTGGGCTTTGGCGGCCAGGGCGTCATGTTCGGTGGTATCTCTGAATGAGGCAATGACCCCTTTTAAGATACCTTGATCCATGATTCCGGTGATACTCATTTCAAGATGTCGGATTTCACCATCCTTGGTGGTGATATTTATGGGATATTCAACTTTATTTTTGAAATCCGGGATAAGTCCACTGTTGCAAAAAGAGCAGCGTTCTCCGCAGAAAGGTGCTTCAAAAACCTGGTGGCAGTCATTACCCAGGGCTTCTTGTCTGGAGTATCCGGTTATTTTTTCAGCCGCTTTGTTGAAAAAAACAATTTTGCGATTCATATCATGGGCAATGATGCCTTCCTTGAGATGATCCAGCACCAGCACCAGGCTTTTTTTGTTATATATAAAATTTTCCATTTTTTTACTCCCCCTCTGTAGCCATTTCCCTTGTCGGTGAACGGCATGGGAAATTATATTAACAGATACAGTTGTGTATCACAAGCATTTGCCAATTACCATAAGAATATCCATTGAATGAAAATTAGATTTTAGGAGGGGCTTTTAACATCGGTTCCCAGGTTCCCATGGCAGTGGCTGATCCCATCCAGAGTACCTATCCTGGACAGGCCAGAACCAAAAAAGTTTTCTGATTCTCTTGCTAAAATAACACGAAAATCAGAGGTACGAATCTAACTTAGGGGTAAGTCCCAAGGCCCGCATGAACCGTGCATGGGTGAAAGATCAAATGCCCGGTATTGTGGGTTTTGACATATTGGGACTTTACAAGGGGGGCATGAAGGCTTACTCTTTAAATTCAGTTCTTCCTTTACCCCCCAAATTCACAATCGTTAAAAACCAACATCAGTTTTAAAAGGAGAAACGCTATGACACAAATTACATTGAAAGGCAATCCCATTGAAACCAACGGCCCTTTGCCAGCAATTGGAACAAAAGCTGCCAACTTTACCCTGGTGGGAACCGATCTTGGGGATGTGAATCTCACAGACTATGCCGGCAAAAAGGTTGTTCTCAATATTTTCCCCAGCATTGATACACCCGTATGTGCCGCTTCTTTAAGGCGGTTTAACCAGGTGGCGGGTGATTCGGATAATACAGTGGTGCTATGCATTTCAAGGGATCTTCCCTTTGCCCACACACGCTTTTGTGAAGCTGAAGGCCTGAAGAACGTGATTCCCCTTTCTGTATTTAGAGACCATGATTTTGGCAAGGACTACGGTGTGAGAATTACCACGGGCCCCTTGGCATCTTTGTTTGCCAGGGCCATAGTAATGGTTGATGTGGATGGAAACGTTGCCTATACAGAGCAGGTGCCGGAGATTGCCCAGGAACCTGATTATGACGCAGCACTGGCTGCCCTTGGAAAATTGTAAGCGGAGAGGTATTGCCGATTCAGGCTTCCCTTCTATAATTACCACGGGAGAACCCATATTCTGACCTGGGTTCGTCCATAACAAATAATGAAAATGGAATCATGCTGCCCCCGCCGGGCGATGGGTCTGGCCCGGGACCATCGGCGGCCCTTTTGCTCTGCCGAGAGGGGACAGATTTTAAACTGTCCTCTCTGCGGGCAAGCTCCTCAAACAGTCTGTGCTTTTTAACGCCCGGCAGGGCAAAAGGGCTGATCGCCTTTGGGGCCCAATTGGCCGGACCCATCGAACGTCGGGGGTTCTGCTGTAGGTACGTTGCTGCTGGATTTTCATATAAACATACATGGCAGTCACCACTGCCACAACGAAAAATGAAAGTCTTTTAATTCCAGCGTGTTGGTGAGACTTTCTTATAAAAACATACATGGCAGTAATCAACTCTACAATAAAAGTTAAACTTCTATTATTACAGTATGTTAGACGAAATTTCATATAAAAACCCACATGGCATTAAACTCCTGCACAACAAAAAATAAAATTTTTATGATTCCAGATTGTTGGACGGAGTTTAATATCGAACGGCCACGGACAGACTCCATTTTCTCAGTAAAGCGTCTACAAAACTTGATCATTGAGTATAAAAAATAAGGAGGCGCCGTCATGAAAGTTATTTATAATATTACCTTGCTGATTGGTTTGATTGTCGCGAGTTACCTGATTCAGAACGCATTTGTTGGACAGGAGGTAAACGCCATGGATGAAAATTACAGCACTTTGGAAAAAGCCACATTTGCCGGGGGATGCTTCTGGTGCATGGAGCATCCCTTTGAAAAAATGGATGGGGTTCAATCGGTTGTCTCAGGATATGCCGGGGGAAATCTGGAAAATCCCACATATGAAGATGTCTCCTCGGGTAGCAGTGGACACCTTGAGGTGGTTCAGATCACCTTTGATCCGAAAAAAATCAGTTATGAAACCCTTTTAAACGTATTCTGGCAGCAGATCGATCCCACGGATGATGGCGGGTCCTTTGTGGATCGAGGATCCCAGTACGGTTCAGCCATTTTTTATCACACCGAAATCCAAAAAAGCCTGGCAGAGAATGCCAAAAAAGCACTTGATCGATCCGGGGTGTTCAAGGACCCGGTTGCCACCGTGATTCGTCCCCTTGACACCTTTTATCCTGCTGAAACCTATCACCAGGATTATTACAAAAAAAATCCCCTACGATATAAATTTTACCGGGGGGGCTCGGGCAGAGACAGTTTTATCAAGAAAAACTGGAATCAGAACGCCCTGGAAAAATTTGAAGCGCAACTTAAAATCAACACGGCGGGTGACGCTGAATCTACGGTGGAGCCAGGGTTTGTTAAGCCCTCGGAGGGGGAATTGAAGGAAACATTGACCCCCCTACAGTATGATGTAACCCAAAAAGAGGGAACAGAACGGCCTTTTAACAATGAATATTGGGACAATAAAGCCCCGGGGATCTACGTGGACATCGTTTCTGGAGAACCACTTTTCAGTTCGACGGATAAATTTGCTTCCGGAACGGGTTGGCCCAGTTTTGTCCGACCCATTGAGGGAGGCAAACTGGTTGAAAAAACAGACAAACGCCTTGTATTTGCCACCCGCACCGAGGTGAGAAGCCCCCTGGCGGATTCCCATCTGGGTCATGTCTTTGACGATGGACCGGCCCCCACTGGGTTACGGTACTGCATCAACTCGGCTTCTTTGCGCTTTATTCCCCGGGAAAATCTTGAGAAAGAGGGGTATGGGCAATATTTGAAATTGTTTGAATAATCGCCCACAACAAAGAATGAAAATGATGTCATGCCGCCCCCCCGACGGGTAATGGGCCCGCCCCGGAACCGTAGACGGCCCAATTGGCCGGTTCCTATTACCCATCGGGGGGGCTCTGCTGAGGTTGCCCGGAAGTTTTATCTTCTAATAAAACCCACATGGCAGTAACCACCTACCACAACGAAAATTGAAACGCTCATGATTCCAATATTTTGGATGGAGTTTCATATAAAATATTTTTGGGAGATGGACATGGAAAAACTTGGCGATATGCTTATCCGGAAAAAGCCCTTTCACGAGATGGTCATGGGAAACACCGCTGTTGTTCGAGCCATGGTGGAGGCGGGGACCCAGGTGGTAACGTCCTATCCCGGCTCCCCCACCCCTGAAATCGCAACGGCCATCAACAGTATTCCAAAGGAAAAACGGCCCTTTTATTTTGAGTTTTCCGTTAACGAAAAAGTGGCCACGGAAGTTGCCTTTGGTGCTGCTTTGAACGGCAATCTTTCCACGGTTTTTTTTAAAAGTGTGGGGCTTAACGTGGCCCTGGACTCCTTTGTGCAACTGGGATTGATGAATATTCCCGGAGGTATGGTGATCATCGTGGGAGATGACCCCGGGGCCAACTCCTCCCAGAATGAGCAGGACAATCGCAATATTTTCAAGATGTCCCGCATTGCGGTGCTGGAACCTGCATCTCCCCAGGAGGTCTACCAATACTATCTTATGGCGGCAAAGCTGGCAAAGCAGGAGCACATCGCTGTGGTTCTGCGTCTTACCACCCATGTGTGCCATGCCAGAGAAACGGTGTCCTTTGGAGAATTCACCGGGGTGATGCCCTCCCATAGAATTGATTTCAGCCCGGAAAACGGCCCTTATATCCCCATCGCCGCCCTGGCACTGGATATGAAACGGGCATCCCTTGCCAAGATTCCCCGCATCATGGCCTTTGCTGGAGAACAGGCGTTAAACACCCTCATTCCCGGATACAACAACACCCAGCATCGCGGGGTCATCACCCAGGGGCTCACCTGTCGATCTTTGCAGGATGTGCTCCAGGGAGGAGATTCCAGTCCGGATATCCTGAAGCTTGGCATGGTGTATCCCATGGATACCAAGGGCGTTGTCGACTTTTTAAAGGCCCACAGCCAGGTGCTGATCCTGGAAGAGCTGGATGATATCCATGAAAAAGAGATAAAAGCCCTGGCCTTTGATCAGGAGATTCCTGTGAAAATTCTGGGTAAAAGCGATGACGAAGATTTCATTGGTGAGTATACCCCGGATAAGGTACTCAAGGTGCTCCAGGGGATGTGGCCGGATCTTGTGCAACACCATGCAAAGCCAGAGGAAAAATGGTGCCGGGAGGTACTTGTTGAAGTGCCCCCGCGACCTGCCCAGATGTGTCCGGGCTGCGGTCATCGAAGTGCCTTTCATTCCATTAAAAATGCCCTGGAGGACAATGATATCACCGTGGCAGACATCGGTTGCCACACATTGGGGTTTCTTCCTCCTTATGAAATGGGGCAGGTGCTGTTGTGCATGGGGGCATCCCCGGGCATTGCATCGGGGTTGTCTCTTTTTAATACCCAAAGACGGGTGGTGGCCTTTATTGGGGACTCCACCTTTTTTCATGCCGGATTGCCCGGTATCATGAATACCCTTTTCAATCACCATAATATCACCCTGATTGTCATGGAAAACGGCACCACTGCCATGACTGGACACCAGGAGCATGCCGGTAGAGAAATCCCCATTGAGTCCCTTTTAAAAGGGCTGGGAATTCAGCATGTTTTTTCCTGTGATACCTATCAGCAATCCACCCTTACCGAACATGTAACGGCTGCCATGGCCGTTGACGGATTAAGTGTGGTTATTGCAAAACACCCCTGCATGTTGAAGTTTACCCGGGCCCAGATGAAAAAACCCGGATTTGTCTCACGCCATGTAAAAATCGATGATGAGCTGTGCAATCAGTCCCATGTCTGTGTGGAGACCTTTGGGTGTCCGTCCTTTATGAGGCATCCCGATGGCAGTGTGGGGGTAAACCATGACCTTTGCATTGGGGATGGTTCCTGCAGGCAGGTATGTCCAGGAAAGGCCATTGAATATTAGAAAATCCCGGCAAATCCAGGTACCATAAAAGGATTACGTAGGGGCAGAATCTATTTCTGCACTGTGTTGTGGGCAATCCAAGAGGGATTTTCAATGTTCGTTGGCCGTTTATATGAAAATGAAGTGTCCAAGTAGTCTCAGCAGAGCCCCCGGGGAGGGGTAATGGGACCGACCAATTGGGCTGTCTAACAGTCCCGGGTAGGTCCCATTACCCCTCCCCGGGGGCGGCATATCTCCATTTTTTATATTCGTTGTGTCCGTCTGGACATGCTCGTTATATAAAAAAATGACCCTCGAAGATATATAATCTTTTTCCCAAAAGGAGCATGGAATAAAATGACGAACCCCTTTAATATTAATATGACAGGCGTGGGAGGGCAGGGCATTGGGTTGCTCAGCCAGACACTGCTTCGTGCCATTGACTGTGCCGGTATTCATGCCATTGCCGTGGATACCCATGGGCTTGCCCAGCGGGGCGGCATGGTGGTTTCCCGGATTCGCATGGGCGAAAATGTGTTTTCGCCTTTGATCATGGCACATTGTGCAGATCTTGTCCTTGGCATGGAGATCCATGAAGCCCTGAGGGGGGCCCACACAGCCCTGAAAAAAAAAGGAACACTTTGTTATCTGGATGTGGCATGGCAACCCCTGGCCGTGCGCTTGGGACAGGCAGATCCAGTAACGGAAAAGGAAATCAAAACACTGTGTGAGCAAATGGAGATAAGGGGGCTTCGGGTGGATTCAGGCACCATTGAAGATCCCCGCATGCAGAACATGGCCCTGGTTGGCACCCTTGCCGCCAATGGGTTAATACCCGGTGTGGAGATGCACCATTATCGTCAGGCCCTGGAGGCTCTTTTAACGGGACCGGTTCTGGAAAAAAATCTGGCCTTGCTTGACTCATACGGGAAAGGGGCTGCACCCGGACCGGTCTGAAGCCGGACCAGGTGCAGGAAGGTAAGAAGGTAAGTGTCAGGCACTTTTGATCTCAATGCGCCGGGGTTTGGCCGCCTCTGATTTGGGCAGATGGAGTTTAAGAACGCCATCGGTCAATTCGGCGCTTACTTTTT
>Ga0307929_1002719_pt1 | contig 11023 bp, 3 predicted proteins | sample AceLakmetage1330_FD_203160 | JGI IMG/M metagenome (GOLD analysis project Ga0307929, IMG submission 203160) | Saline water microbial communities from Ace Lake, Antarctica - #1330 | ecosystem: Environmental > Aquatic > Non-marine Saline and Alkaline > Saline | place: Antarctica: Ace Lake...
TCGTCTTTTGGGCTGAAACGATCCGTGGGACGCGACGGCCATCCGTGGGACCTCAATGATTTGATGCGAGTGAAAAAACGCACATCCGAGAAGAGCCCAAATGCTTGCCCTTTCGTGTCTGCCTGCCAGCTTCAATCTGCCTCATGTCGATGTGCCTTTCCTTTGTTTCCGTTGATGAAGAAAGGTTCATTCTGGCATGAGGCTCTTTGCATTCCAATTCGGACACTTTGATTTACAGTCTGCCTGTAATTTCTACAGCGATAATAAGCACGCTAAATTCTTGACAAAGGCTCTGTTTGTGGCAGGTTATAATCTAATTTAGTCTTTTTACATGTGGAGCCTGTGTCTGTTCGATCGGTCATCTTTTTTATCTTTATGTGACGATTATTCCCGCTGGCGTGTATTGCCTTTGTAGATACACAGAAACCTAAACCAGAAACGGAGGATAGAAGAAGTGAAATAAAATACATCATCGGAAACTAACATGGCTGATTCGAGGGGAAAGTGGAGTTGGGGCTTAGGCGGAACTCCGGAGAAGAAAGAGTGCGGACAAAAGTTCCGCCTAAAGAAAGGAAGAAAGTATGAAGAAATGTAGAAGCGGTTTTACGCTGATCGAGTTGATGGTTGTTGTTGTGCTGGTTATGATTCTAGCGCTGGCGATCGTGCCGACCTTTAAGGAAATTATCACCAAAGCAAAATATACCGAAGGCTCATCGGCTATTTCGGCGTTGCGAACAAAAGTTAAGGTGTTTTACGTTGAAAACAACCGCCTGCCGGGTGTTCCGAGTTCAGTGGTAGCTAATACGACGTCCAGTTTTGTGGGAGCGATGTCTTGGTGCGATAGTACAGAGACGGCTAGTCAGTCTACAAACATTACCGTAACTGGCGCCCACGAGGATACCGTGATTGTGCAAACGCTTTGTTCTAAGGCGGAAGATAATCAATGGGGAATTGCTAATGGACTCACACTATCGCGAATTGCCCTCGCGGATCTGGTGGGATATGACGCAGCAGCAGCGGATAACGTCAACATGTCGGGCTTTCAAGACGACCTAGATCTTGAAGTCGGTGACTATGCCGGTGCTTACTTCAAAAATAAAGATTATCAGTATGCGGCATTTAATGCCGGAATCAAGTCGTCCGATTATGGGTACGTTGTGTTTGCTGCAGGGTCGGGCGAGAAAAAATCTCCGCCAATCGGCACCGGCTATGGTGTAATGGAAATTCGTAACACGAGTTGGTATGAAAACCAGCTCTTGGTTCTTACTTTTGAGCGTTACAAGTCTTTGTCGGCCCAAGGAGGAGAAACGGTAGACTCAAACCCGCTTTTCTTGACCCATAATGCTGGGTTGAGTGCCAATTATGTAGTGATGCCTTCTTGGTTTGACATTGTGGGAGGTCAAAATCAGCTAGCTACCCCTGGTGTTGGTGGTTATTATACGACACTAGATGCTGCTGGGGAATATTTACCCGATACAATTGCGTTTGAAAATATTGGATGGAACGCGCAATAAGGGAGCGGTTTGAGAGTGCACAACTCACAAGCGTGAGTTGTGCATTTTTTTATAAAAAATGGGAGCAGGGTCATGAAGCGACTGTCTTTATTTATTTGTTTTGCCTTTGTTTTTGTTGTCTATGGGGCAAGTGAGACAAATCGCATTGAGGATGCTTTCGACCCTGACGAAGCCGCTTGGAGCAATGCTTGGACTTCTGGTTCTGTTTCGTTGCCATGGACATGGACGAATACGTATGAAGCGGCGAGTAATGTTGTACAATTGGGGGTCGGTGATTTTTTTAATACATCATCGGCTATGGAGTATCGCCAAGATTTAGCCCCTGAAGGTGTCGGGAATATTCGGGTTCGTTTACATGTGTTTAATGGCGGAAGTGTTACGGATTATAAACGGCCCTACATTAAGACGCAGATTTATACGGGAGGGGTATGGAATGATCTTTCGTATTCCGGAGATGGGACGGATCGTTTAACGCTTTATGACGGTAGTTATGTTTCTCCGACATGGGTCGAGGAAGAGTTTTCGGGTTTCTTTGACGGGATTAACAGTAATGTTCAGTTTCGGATCGTCGGTTTTGCCGGGGGAGGATTAGCGCGTAAAGACATCTATATTGATGCTGCACAGTTAGAGTTTCTGGCAACGGCTAAGCTGCAGGCTAATTCACTTCCGATAGATGTTTCCTATGATGATACCCCGGAAGTCAGGGTTGACTCGCTCCCGTTACCAGCCGATAAGGTAACCGTAACCAACGCCACTATGCATTGGTGGCGAGAGTTGCCGGATGGGGCCGGAATAACAGCAACCAACAATGCGGCGATGTCGAATGTGTCGAATGACACATGGGCAGTCACGATGCCGCAGTTCCCCTCCGGCACACCGATTCATTACTATTTTACAACTGGGTTTGAAGTGTCGCCAACCAATACGCCGCGAATGGTCGAGGCAGATTCGCTGTATGCTGATAATGGAAGTCAGACTCCATTCAATTACACGGTCGAGGGAGCTGGCTCGGTCTGGATTAACGAAATCCATCCGGGGAGCGGGGATGGATTTATAGAGCTTTGTGCCGCAACAAACCGTTCTCCCATTGCCGGCTGGCGTGTTTTATTTCTCGGTGTTGCAGACCAGATTATTGCCAGCAACACGATCTCTTCTGCTGATTTTTCAACAAACAATTATAACGGATTCTCTTTTGCTGTTGTTTCGAATCTGACTGTTCTAAGCGGTCCTTTCGAAACAATCGAGTTGCGTAACGAATTGGGCTATCTCGAACAGACGATCAATGGGTATACGACAATTCCCGACGGAGACTCCTGGGGCGCGGCGGGGACGCTTAATCCGGGAGAAACCTATTTTAATTCCGAGGCATTGAGATATACGACTTTGGCAGAGTCTATGGGTGGGGTTAATGCTGATCAGGCGTTTGGCCTTGGATATATGCTGAATGTAAGCGGAGAAGTGCGCGATGCGGCATCTTCTAATGCGATGACGGATGCATCCGTTGTTATGACAATTGACGGCGCTACAAATGCTTGGGATGTTTCGCAAAACGTTTCTGTAGACAGCAATGCAATTTATTCCCTGTCCGCTATCAGCCTAACGAACGGATCGAATCAGGGTTCGGCTGATTTCACGTACAGCGCCTTTGGTTATGGAGTCGTCTCAACAATAGGTGTTCCGCTTGATCTGACACGTCCGGAAGAGCAGGCGTTTGCGAATCAACTTCCCTTAATTGTTATGTCAGGTTCCAGTGAGGCTGAAGAGACATTTTCCGGAAGTAAACCTGGTTTTTGGGAGGTGACATCTTCAAACCCATCTTATAAATGGGCATATTCCGGTGATGATGCAGAAGGACTCATGTTGTTTAATGCCGCGAATACATTCAATGAAACGACAAAACTGACGGCAAAGAATGCTCTGATGACTTTTTCCAATACAGTGTGTTCTGTTCAAGTTGATTATACAAAAGGAGTAACAACCGATTATAAAGCCACCCGCTTATCTTTTGAGTATGGGCTGAATGATTGGTCTTCACCTCAGGTTGTTGCAGACGAATTTAACAACTACAGCGTATCTTCCATAGAGTCTTGGCACCACGGGCAACTTATTATTTCTGATCAAAGTTTAGAAACAAACTCTATGAGAATTTGTTTTGAGGCAGCTGCGGGCAGTGGATATTCTAGGAAAGATTTTGAAATCGATAACATCAACGTTCGTTTCTACAACGACATCAGTATTGATTATCTGGAAGCGATTCCGAATGCGCTGATGTACACGGACGGGCTGGGATTTGATACGGAATTGTCACCGATGGGTGAGGGAATCACCAATGTTCAGACTCGCCTGATGTATTCGATCAATGGTGGAACTTGGCAGGAGAGTGATTCGGTTTCATTATTGCCCGGGGAATATCCGTTCACCAATCAGGTTGCCGTGTCTGATGCGGCGGCGATTCCGGCAGGAACTTTTGTGCCGGACGATACCGTGGATTACTACCTAAAGGTTACGTATGACATGACCGAGGCTCATGGCGGTCTGACCAATATCGTCAAATACTTCCCGGATAATACAGAACAGGTCAGCGCTTCGGTGCAGAAAGTGGATGGCGAGTATGCTGGCGTTCCGCGCTCGGCGGTGGCGCAAGATTTGAAGCGCGTTTGGATCAACGAGGTTTATTATAATTCTGCCGATACGAATAATCACTTTGTCGAACTGGCCGGCTCCGCCAACTTGGATCTCACGGGGGGGTCCATTGAAATTTCCGATTTGACCACAGAAGACGATGATGTGATCGGCACCTATCTGTTTGGCGCTTCGGCTTTGGATCAGAATGTATCGGGCTCTGTCGGATTTAACGGGCTCGGCCCATCTACGCCTCCGTTTGCTATGGCATTGACCAATGCGTTGCCGCCCAGCGGCTTGATTCGTATCTACAATCCATCCAACCAGTGTGTGGATGCGGTGGCGTATGGCGCCAATGTTGCGGATGCCCCCGGCTCAACGGATATCGGGGACGATCCTGTTAATGGTCGTCTTGTTGCCACCGGCGCCGGGCCGGTTTCCAACAGTGAGTTCAATTGGATGGGAACGAATACGGTTAGTGTCGGACAAATCAATCCGGCGCAGGATTTCACCGATACATCCGGGCCGCAGATTGTGGATCCCGGTGTGGATGTGACGGATGTCCAAATCGATCAGATGACAGTGACCCCGAGTGAGGCTGTCGATTTCTCTGAGCCGGTCGACTACAAGCTGTCGGGCGGCAATCTGCCGGCGATGGATTGGACCAATGCGCTTTCCACCGTAACCGACACCAACCTGTCGGAAAACACGCCGTACACCTATACGGTTACTGCGCGTGACGCCATATCAAACGAGTCGAGCATGGCGGTTACTAATTATACTGCCATTTCGGCACCAACCAACATTTTGAAATCAGCGGCAACAACCAACAGCATTACGGTCGCGGTCAATACGAATCCAACCCTTGGAAACGGAGATTCGGCGGTTCTCTATACGAGCGGTGGTGTTTCCAATCTTTCCACGTCCGGGTCGGCAACGTTTAGTGGGCTGGGAACGCCCAATGGCTTGCATCAGGTTACGGCTCAAAGCCGAAATGGAGATGGCATTTACGCGGATGGTGTCGTGACAGGTAGTTTTTATACTGCGGCCGCATCGGCGCCTATTCCGAACGCAGATATTGTCGGCCCACGCACGTTGAATATTCAGATGAACGTGAACAGTGAGAACCCCAGCTATACCGACTATGCGCTGAGCTATACCAATGATCTCGGGAACAGATGGTACATCGCAGACGACGGAACCCAGAACACCAATGCGCCGGTCTGGACCAACAACTGGCCGGCAACAGTCACCGCATCCGGCTTGCAGGGGTCAGAGTTGGGTGTGATGACGCTCGTTCAGAATGAAGATGGTGATATTGCCTATCCGGCTTCGGATGCCGCAACCAATGTGGAATTTGTGATTACAGCGGATATCACCAATGCCGTGCAAAGCACGGACGGCACCGGCGCGGTAACGCTCGATATTGAGGTCTACAACTACCAGACAGACAACGCTCGATTGAGCCTTGTTTCAAGCAACGAGGTGACCGGCGCAACCAATGCCATGCTACTGGCGGATGTGGCATCCGCCTACAGTAACGGAACCGCTTTTGTAACCAACGGTCAACCGTATCAGGTGGACGGAGTGATCTTTAATTCCAATGCCTGGAATACGCTGAGCATTACCTGGAATGCAACAGAAGACGGATTTGACAACTATAACTCAAACGTCACTTTCTTCGTTGAGATTGACAGCACCAACGCAACGGCCCGCACATTTGGTGATAATGAAACATTGCTCCTGGACTTTCTCCCGCCGCAAATGGAGGCTGGTGATCTCAGTGGAGTGCCGTCCGGAACCGTGACGAATACCGCCGCAACGATTTCCATTACCAACACCGATGTAGATCGTTATCAATACCGCACACAGCACAACTCCGATGGTTGGAGTGGATGGAGCGATATCACGAACCGCGCAACAGATCTTGTATTGAGCGGTCTGGCCGATGGATTGACTACGCTTGAAGTGACTGCTGCTGATGAGTTTGGCAACTGGATGGCCGTCTCCAATGTTGTGAGCACAAGCTGGACGGTGGACACCACCGCACCCTCGAAAGCGGCGACCCATTTGGTCGGAGCGCCGAGCGGATTGGATAATCGGACTAATTTGACGATTAGCGTAACGAATGATGTCGATGATGTTGCGGAGATCCGTTACCGCCTGAATGACGGGGCATGGGCTGTCGCTCAGTCCAGTTTGGAGTTCGATGTGACCGGTTTGGTGACGGGGCCAGTGACGCTGGATGTGATTGGTGCGGATGCCTTAGGGAACTGGATGTCGACAAATGATGCTGTCAGCGCCAGTTGGACGGTAGATGTAACCGCCCCAGCGGTCGCCTTGACCAGTCCGGTTGGTTCTCCGTTCAGCAACGCGACGTTTACGGTGACCGCGACCTTTAGTGAAGACGTAACCGGTTTTGATGCGACGGATGTTTCTGTAAGCAACGGCTCGGTCGGATCGTTCAATACGGTCAGCGCTACAAGCTACACGTTCGTCGTCACCCCGACGACGGAAGGCGAAGTGACGGTGGATGTCTCCGCCGGAAGCTGTGTTGATCTGGCGAGTAACTCGAATACGGCAGCGACCCAGCTGAGCCGTACGCATGATGCCACGCAACCGACGGTCGCCTTGACCAGCCCGGTCGGCAGTCCGTTCAGCAATGCGACGTTTACGGTTACGGCGACCTTCAGCGAGGATGTCACCGGATTTGATGCGACGGATGTTTCTGTGAGCAACGGCTCGGCCAGCTCGTTCAATGCTGTGAGCGCTACGAGCTACACGTTCGTCGTCACCCCGACGACGGATGGCGAAGTGACGGTGGATGTCTCCGCCGGAAGCTGTGTGGATCTAGCGAGCAACCTGAATACGGCGGCGACTCAGTTGAGACGCACACATGATGCCACGCAACCGACGGTCGCCTTGAGCAGTCCGGTTGGTTCTCCGTTCAGCAACGCGACCCTTACGGTGACCGCGACCTTTAGTGAAGAGGTCACCGGATTTGATGCGACGGATATTTCTGTGAGCAACGGCTCGGCCAGCTCGTTCAATGCTGCGAGCGCGACGAGCTACACGTTCGTCGTCACCCCGACGACGGATGGCGAAGTGACGGTGGATGTCTCCGCCGGAAGCTGTGTTGATCTGGCGAGTAACCCGAATACGGCAGCGACTCAGTTGAGCCGTACGCATGACGCCACGCAACCGACGGTCGCGCTGACCAGCCCGGTTGGTTCGCCGTTCACTAATGCGACCTTTGCGGTGACCGCGACCTTTAGTGAAGAGGTCACCGGATTTGATGCGACGGATATTTCTGTGAGCAACGGCTCTGCCGGATCGTTCAATGCTGTGAGCGCTACGAGCTACACGTTCGTCGTCACCCCGACAACGGATGGCGAAGTGACGGTGGATGTGAACGCGGGTATTTGCTCCGATGTCGCGGGGAATCTAAACACAGCGGCACCGACTCTGAGCCGCACGTATGACTCAGTGCAACCTGCGGTCACGTTAAGCACGTCGATCGGTTCGCCGTTCACTAATGCGACCTTTACGGTTACCGCGACCTTTAGTGAAGAGGTCACCGGTTTTGATGCGACGGATGTTTCTGTGAGCAACGGCTCAGCGGGTTCGTTTAACACGATGAGCGCTTTGAACTATACGTTTGTGGTGACGCCGTCTGGGCAGGGCGCAGTGACGGTGGATGTGAATGCCGGAGTTTGTGCCGACCCTTCCAGCAACCCGAATACAGCTGCGACGACCTTAAGCCGTACGTATGACACGCTTCCTCCGGCCGCGGTTCTCTTGATTAATGCGCCGACCGGTCTGGTGAACAGTGGGTCGGCAGATATCACTGTGGGCGGGGCAGAAGTGGCCGCCTATAGCTATCGTTACCGGGAAGGTACTGTGGCCAATGCGTGGGCCGACTGGACAGCGGCAACATCTGTTGTGGCTCATTTGGAACTTTCCGGTTTGCAGGCCGGTACGGTTTGGCTGGAAGTGCATGGCTATGATGCCGCCGGAAACCGCACCGTCACCCCGACCAATGCGCAGTGGGTTGTAAATATTACGCCGCCCGAGTGGCTGGCCGCCGGTCCGATCGGGGACGGAACCTTTACGCTCAATTGGGAAGAGCCGGTGAATGGCGATGGCTATCGTATTGAAGTGGCATCGGATACGAACTTTGTCGGATCTATCGCGCACACCAACACCAGCATCTCAAATCTGACATTGAGTGTGACGGGTGTAGGAATTGGCAGTACCAACTATTGCCGTATTCAGACGCTACTGGGTGCATCGTCGAGCTCCTTTGGTGAAACACTGAAAGTGGCTGCCTTCGCCGATGTGCCTTATCCCGTTAATCGCATTCCGTCTGAAATGACGGTAACGGTTGGCGGTTCGGATATTTGGAATTTGGATGAGCTGTTCAATGGAGCCGGATTAAACTTTGCGGTCACCAGCGGTACTCCGAGCGTCGTAAGCGCAGTGCTCACGGGATCTTCGGTGGAGCTTGACTATCTCACAGTCGGTTCGGCTCAGGTGGCGATCTCGGCTCAAAATGCAGCGGGTGTGGCCTCAACCGTTGAAATTCTCTTCCACGTGACACCGGCAGCACAGATCGGTGGAACCTTCAGTAACCCGGATTTTGTCACCAACCTGAATGTCTACGCACAGACGGTGTCGGTGACGAATAACACCGGATTTGCCGCCCATGCGGTGAAGCTGACCTTCACCGGGATTCTGCCGGTGAACACCACATTGCGCGAAGCGACCAGCCAGTCCGGTACCAACGCGGTGATTATCTGGAACGGCGAGCTGGCTCCGGGCGCATCGGTTGATCTGGATCTGACCTACTTCAATCCAGCGCTGACGCCGGTGACGGTCGGATCTATCACGGCCGAGTTTTCACTGGTGGACGTTCTGCCGGATGTGGCGCTGGATGCTCCAATCGGCGGTTTGGCACTACATCGCGACTTGAATTCGGTAGGCATCGATAGCTTCCTGCTGGAGTTCCCGACGGTGCCTGGCGCGACCTATTATGTGTTCTATCGTGATTCGCTGGGTTCTGGTGACTGGATCAGGGTGCAGAACCCGGTTGTCGCACACGGGGTTTGGTGCATGTGGTTTGATCCGGGCCCGCCGGTCACCGCACCGCACGGAGCATCCCGCTTCTATCAAGTACAGAGGCAACAGTAGACCCGACCCGCTCTTTGCGCCGGAATTACGAATATTGAAGGAGTCAGAGCTATAAGTTGTTAAATAAAAAAACTTTGTGGCCTTTGTGAGCTCTGTGAGAAAAGAAAATGATTATGCTGTCCATGGTTTTGCCAAATGGCTGTTGGCCAAGAACTGAGAGATCGTGTTTAAACGAGGGATAGCCGTTTAACGGAGAACAAATATGAAAAAGAGTTTATTTTTGGTCGTAGCGGTTGCGGCAGGGATGGTTTCCGCCGGTGAGTTTGGAGCCCTGATTAAAGGCACCCACGGATTTGAGGCGGATTTTAAGAGTCCCTCTGCATCCGGTGCGTATGCGAATGATCCGGGAACGCTAGCGCCCGATACCGATCATGAATATGATGACGGCTATGTGCGCGATAATCTGCTCAGCGCCGGAACAACTCCAGACTGGGGGTTCGATGCCAAGTCGCAGGTGGTTCCGGTCGGTGGCAGCTATAATAATGGGGCCACGCTCACATTTTCTAGCTCTCGGACGATCGGAAACGGGGTGAATGAGTCGGCCGATCAGGACGGTTTGGAACCGGGGTTTGAACTCTTCTATCGTGGGGATCTCTGGCAGAGCGACTTCTGCTCTCTGGGCTGGATGGCCGGACTAACCTATCAGCGGGTCGGGATTGAGAGCCGTGGCAACGCATCGTTCACCACGGAAGTAACGACCGATGTCTATACCTACGGAGGGGTTTTTCCAAACGTTGGAAACCCGCTTTTTCCTGCACCGTACGATAATACGGATCCAGCATTGTTGCTTCCGGATGTCCCAGTACGAACGATTACACCCAGCACACAAGCCTATCAGTATTCCCGCGAAATTGAAGCCGATCTGTTCGGCGCGAAGCTGGGGCCGATCTGGGAATTGAGCCTGATGGATAATCTGTCGCTGGTTACGGCGGCAGGGGTTTCGATGCAGTGGATCAACAGTGAGTTTTCCTGGCGCGACGGAGCAAGTTCCGGAAGCACCTCGGACGGGGGCTTGTTGCTGGGTGGCTATGCTCAAGGCGACCTCGAATATGCGGTGAGTGAGAAATGGCGGGTGTTTGCCGGCGTGGAGTGGAGCACCCAGCAGTCGTTTGACCAGTCTGCTGACGGCTATGAAGCGGAGCTGAAAGGAACCAGCTTGGTTTCTGGCCGGTTCGGGGTGGTTCGCTCATTTTAAAGAGTTTTGACGAAATAAATGGAGAGGGGATGTAGCAGAATCATGGACAGCATAATCATTTTTCCAACCCTTGGAAGTGCAGTCCCAATGATTCTGCTGCCAATGATTTTGCGAGAAACAATCTGTTGGAGAGGAATTGAACCGTAAGGAGCGCGAGAGATGTGTGGGGGTAGAGGGGTAGCCACACTGCTGAAGGAAGGTCTCAGTTTACTTTGTTGCCTTCTGTGAGAAATAAAAAATCATTTTGTCAAACGGCTGCTGGAGAGCAAGATAATGGAGTTTTCAAAAAAAGAGTTATTCCGGTCGGGGCCGGGAATCGGACTGATTCTCGGCTTTGTTCTTTTTGGAGGGGTTTTGGATTGTTTGGCGGAAACGTCGGGGGACAGCCGCTGGTCTTTCTCTGCCGGTTATAAACATCGCTATAACATCGACACCGATTTGCATGGAGGTTCTTCCTATTCTGCCGGCCAATATGGAACGATTGCGGGGCCCGCGCCAGTTG
>Ga0307929_1002720_pt1 | contig 11017 bp, 7 predicted proteins | sample AceLakmetage1330_FD_203160 | JGI IMG/M metagenome (GOLD analysis project Ga0307929, IMG submission 203160) | Saline water microbial communities from Ace Lake, Antarctica - #1330 | ecosystem: Environmental > Aquatic > Non-marine Saline and Alkaline > Saline | place: Antarctica: Ace Lake...
AGGAGTATATGACTGAAGGACAAAAGCTTGAATCCGCACCTACCCCGGAGGTTTTGAAAAGCATTTTCCAGAAGGAATCGCCTCTTCATGACGGTGCCATTCTCATCAGTCAGGGAGAGATCACGGAGGTGGTCTGTTATCTTCCCCTCACGCCGGCCGAAGGACTACCAAAGAAGTGGGGAACCCGGCACCGCGCAGCCATAGGCCTCTCCGAACGCTGTGACGCCTGGGTCGTGGTGGTTTCCGAGGAACGCGGGGAGGTCTCAATGGCGAGGGAAGGCCAAATGATTCATGTGGAGAACCCCCAGGGGTTTTACCAACTGATCCAGGAGGCCCTGGCCGCCCCAGGTCCCGGAGACAAGACCTGGAGGGAGAGGATCCGCTATCTTCTCCTCAGCCGATGGCAGACCAAACTGGTGACACTTTGCCTCGTCAGCCTTCTCTGGTTAATCTTGGCTGGACAGCAGGACTTTGAAGTGAAATTGAGGATTCCCCTTAGGATTAAAGGGCTTCCTTCTCAGATGGAAATCCTGGAACCCCTCAACGCCAATATCCAGGTTACCCTCCGCGGTCTGCGTAGAGATGCCAGCATTCTGGATAAGGAAAATGTGGTTGCTGAACTTGATCTCTCTACGGCCCGACCGGGAAAGATGGACTTTGCCATTACCCGGAATGAAATACTGCTGCCCGATGATCGGGTTAAACTGGTGGATGTTGATCCGTCAAGGGTTGTATTCGTTTTCAAGAAAGTGCAGGAACATCAAAAACGTGAGCAATAGAACGGAAGAAATACTGGTTTTGCGATGAGAGGATTAGAAATGGCAAAGAAAAAGAAGAAAAAAAAGACAAAAAGGCGAAGAGTAAATTTTTCCATCGAGGCCCCGGATGCGCAAGTGGTCAGTCTCATGGGGGATTTCAACCAGTGGAACGAGAAGACCCATCCCATGAAAAAGGGGGACGACGGCGGGTGGAAAAAGTTCATCATGGTACCGCCGGACAGGTACGAATACCGATTCCTGGTGGATGGCCAGTGGTGGAACGACCCGGCCAACGATCAAATCTGTTCAAACTGCTTTGGAACGGTGAATAACATCCTGGAGGTCCCCAGATAAAGCCGTTGTGGCCCGGTTTCTGACGTTGAATGGGCGCTCATCGGTGGGGAAGCCGCAGGCATATTTTTTTCAGCCTGGTTACCGCTTGTCACCCACCGGGATGATGTGCATACCTCTTCCACCTTTTCCACATAATGGAAGAGCGAGGCGCCTTGGCCTGAGATGGTGCCGGCCGTCAGGTTGGAGTAACCGGTCACATTCCAGGGAAAAGCACATTGGTTCTGGGCTGAACATTTTCGTGTAAGTTTGCGGAATACAGGTTCTATAAAAGAGTGGGGGTACCATTATGCGCCAAATCAACCGTAGACACCTCTTCTGCTCATTGATGCTGACTCTTATACTCCTGTTTTTGTCCGGGCCGGTCCAGTCCCAGCAGCCTCAAAAAGGGGCTTCTACCGATGATCTGGAAGATCTGTTGGGGGTTGTCGAAAGCCCCACAAAACGGGAAGCTTTTCTCAAGAACCTGAAAGGCCTCATTGAAGCCAGAAAGGCCCTGGAGGGCAAAGGAGAAGATGCCGCCTCCAAGGATGAGAAACAGCTCCTGATCATCCGAGTGGTTTTTGAACGTTTTGAGGAGCTGTCCAGGGAGGTGCGAAAGACGGTGGGCACCATGGGAGTCATGCTGGAGGAGGTACCCGCCGCCATCGGCAAAGTGAAAAGGTTCCTCTCCCAGTCAGAAAACCTGTCACGTTTGCTCGTTCTTTTCCTGAACGCCGGAATCGCCGCCCTGGCTGCCCTTGTTTTCGCCTTTTTCCTAAGGCGCCCGGTTCGATCGGCAACGGCGAGGATGAAGGGCCTCCCCTCAAAGATAGGGTGGGGATGCGTCTATGTCCTGCTGAAGGCGATTCCATACGCTATCCTATGCGTGGCCTTCAACCTGTCGTTTAAGTTCTTGCCCTCTTTGCCGGCATGGCGCACGATCGTGCTCCTTTTCTTAATACTCCTCTTCTTTTACCGGGTGGCCATAGAGGCCTTTCGCGTGCTCCTTTCCCCGGACGAGACACACCTTCGTATTGTGTCTATTTCTGATGAAAACGCCAACTACCTGTGGATTTGGATGCGGCGGTTTGCCTTTTACGCCCTTTTTTACTTCATGGTAACCCGATCGCTCATGTGGACCCATATGGCTCAGACCTATTTTCACCATCTACGGGTCCTGCTGCTGATCCAATTTCCGTTGATGCTTACCCTGTTTATCCTTCAGATTGCCCGGGAAATCAGAATGCATCAAAAAAAGGAGCCGGGAGAAGAGGAAAAGACAGGGGAAGCTCCCGAAAAAGCAAGGAACCGCCTACTCATAGCGGTGATGCGCTATTGGCCGATCCTTGCCACCGGGTACGCCTGGGCCATATTTCTGGCGCTCATACTTCGGTATGAAAGGGGATTCGAGTACCTTTTTCACGCGACCCTGGGTACGGTCGTGACCGCTTTGATCATGCTACTCGCCCTCAGAACGATAGATTGGGTCTTTCGGCGTCTTTTTCGAATTAGCGAAAGGGTGAGGGAACGATTTCCCGGTCTGGAAGAAAAGGCCAATCGCTATGTGATGATTGTCAGAAAGGGGTTGACCGTGGCAGTGACCGTGGTTGGATTGGGCGCCATCGGCGAGATATGGGGAATCCCGGTCTCCGAATTCGTGGCCTCGGATATGGGAGGGTTTATCATCCTGAGGGCCATAGCCATAATCATTACCCTGGCCGTTATCATTTCCCTGATTGAGGTCAGCAATGCCCTGGCAGCCTATCTTGTGAAGGGAAAAAGGAGGGGGGAAAAGAAGGAGATCACCCAGAAGCAAAAAACCCTGGTGCCGGTAATCAGGACGGTCGTCAATATCGCCGCGGGATTCGTGGGAGGGATTATCATCCTTGAGCGCCTGGGCGTCAATACGACGCCCATTCTGGCCGGGGCAGGCATTGTGGGCCTTGCCGTGGGTTTCGGATCACAGACCCTTGTCAAAGACCTGATCAATGGCCTCTTCATACTCTTTGAAGAGAGTATCCGGGTGGGGGACTTCGTCATGGTCGACAAAAAGGGGGGTACTGTTGAGGCGGTGGGGCTCAGGACTGTAAAGCTGAGAGATTTTAATGGGACCGTGCATGTGATTCCCAATAGTTCCATCAATACATCGTCCAATTATTCAAAGGTTTTTTCCAGGACGGTTATGGATATCGGGGTGGCATACCGGGAGGACGTGGATCAGGTCATCGCCGTCTTGAAGGAGGTTGCCGAGGACCTCCGGAACGATCCCGATTACGGGAAAAACATCCTGGAACCCCTGGAGGTCCTTGGTTTGGACCGCTTCGACGACTCCGCGGTTATCATCCGGATCCGTTTTAAAACAAAACCGCTCAAACAGTGGGGCATCAAACGCGAGTTCTACCGTCGCATGAAGAGGGTATTTGATGAGCGTGGTATCGAGATCCCCTTTCCACATCGTACCGTTTACATGGGGGAGCCAAAGGAAGGCCCTGCCCCGCCCATGCACGTAAAGATCCAGGAGAACGATATTTCAGGCCCGGTTTCGGGGCAGAACTCCCCATAAACCGAAAAAGAGCAAGTCCATCGAAGCTATCCTTTTTGGGTGTACCATCCTATTTCAGATAACCGGAACAGGGAGCCGGGCCAACCCGTTGTAAGGGATGCCACAGGAAGTAGCCCGCGGTCCTCGGTCGTGAATGGTGATTCCGGTTTCTCAGATCAAAACGAATTCAAAAGGAGATTAACCATGTTAAAACTCTTTAAGAAAAGCTCTAAGAAAGTAGGGCTTCCGCCCGGGACCCTGGTGCATGTGGGTGAGAAACGTACCGAAGAGGTGCGCATCACACTCATCGACTACGATGAAAATCGCGTGGAAGAAAAGACGGATTTGACCGTGGAGGAATGTCTTCCGTTCAAGGTCCTTCCAACGGTGACCTGGGTCAATGTCACCGGTGTCCATGACATCAGTACCATAGAAGAATTTGGAAAGGCCTTTGACATCCATCCGCTTGTCCTTGAAGACATTGTCCATACGGGGCAACGTCCCAAGATGGAGGATCTGGGAGAGTACCTCTTTATCGTCCTAAAGATGCTCCAGCCTGGCAAGACAGAGGGTGATTTTGATGCCGAGCAGGTGAGTCTGATCCTTGGGTCCAACTTTGTGCTCTCCTTTCAGGAAAAGGAGGGTGATGTGTTCAACACCATTCGTGAGCGGATAAAAAAAGGGAAGGGCCGGATTCGAAAAACGGGGAGTGATTATCTGGCCTATACCCTACTCGACGCCATCGTCGACAACTATTTTATTATCTTAGAGAATGTTGGGGAAAGGATTGAAACGATGCAGGAGGAGGTCCTGGCAAACCCCGATCCTTCAATTCTCAAGGTGATACAGGATACAAAGAGAAATATGATTTTCTTGAGAAAATCCGTATGGCCGCTTCGGGAAACCATCAGCAATATGGAAAGGGTTGAGTCACCGCTGGTGGGAGATGCCGTGGGACCCTACCTGAGAGATGTTTATGATCACACCATCCAAGTCATAGACACCGTTGAGACCTTCCGGGATACCATATCGGGGACCCTTGATATCTACCTCTCCAGCCTGAGCAACAAGATGAACGAGGTGATGAAGGTCTTGACCATTATTGCCACCATTTTTATTCCCCTGACCTTCATCGCCGGCGTTTACGGAATGAATTTCAAACAGATGCCCGAGCTGGAATGGAAATGGGGCTACCTGACAGTCTGGATCATCATGCTCGTACTCGGATGCCTGATGCTGATCGGTTTCAGACGCAAAAAATGGCTGTGACCAGCTCATGCACATCAAGATTGATGGTCTCGTAAAAAGTCCCCAAGCCCGTCACCCCCGCGAAAGCGGGGGTCCATAAACACCCGAATTTCCTGGATTCCCGCATTCGCGGGAATGACGAAAACGGATGATTTTTGACATTTTACGAAACTGTCAAGATTCAAGAGAAAAGATGTTTGAATGTTTCGCGGAGATATGTCTGATATCCAGGTTACCCTCCGGGGTCTGCGTAGAGATGCCGGCATTCTGGATAAGGAAAATGTGGTTGCTGAAGTTAATCTATCCCATGCCCAAAGACTACTTCATCACGGTGGAGATCAGTAAAGGCTCAGCCTTCTGTGATACCTGCATCTGAAGGATTTACCAATGCGGCTGATTCCCAATGCGTTGCCCCATTACCTCCAGGGTATCAGTAATCACAACGAATGCATCGGAATCAACACCACGGATCAACTGCTTGAGTTGTGGCAGCTCCCGAAAACTTATGACCGTGTACAGGATCTGTTCATCCCTGCCGGTGTACCCTCCCTGCCCCTTAATAACAGTAACCCCCCGCTGGATCTTATCCATAATCTCGTGGGAAATCTCCTCCCATTGAGGAGAAATGATGTAAACCGCCTTCCTCTGGCTCAATCCCATAACCACAAGATTGACCATGTAAGAGCTGACGAAAATGTAGATCAGGGTATAAAGCGCCCCCTCTAAGGAGAAAAGAACAGCCCCTGCTACCAGTATAAGGCTATTGAAGGCCAGGATGGTGCTGCCGAGACGAATGGAGAAACGTTTTAGCAGGATGACTGAGAGGATGTCTAACCCTCCGGCCGACCCTAAGGATCGTAAAATGATCCCCGATCCTGCCCCGACAATAATACCTGCCAGAATAGCGCTCAGCATCTTATCGTGGACGGGCAATGAAACGTGGATCCATTCCAGTGTGCCGGTGAAGATAAACATACCGGCGATGCTGTAGAGAAAAAATCGGCGGCCTGCATATATCCACCCTAAGCAAAAGACGGGTACATTGAGAATAAAATAAAGCACCGCTACGGACGGGGAGGGAACCACATAATGGATGATAAGGGCCACTCCGGTAAATCCCGCCCCATAAAAATGCTGGGGGAGCAGGATTCCATTGATGGCCACGCTGCAAAGGGCACTGCCCAAGGCTATAAGGCCCAGGTTCCAGGCTATCTGTCTCGAGGTTTCCATCCTGGACTTCCAGGACCCTTTTAACATCACAATCTCCTCTTTCCCTGTCTCATATTGGCTGCATATTGTCAACACTGCCAGACGTAAATTAGCCTTTTTGCCTGGAAAATCCAACGCGCACTTTATATAGGTATCCCCGCATCATGCGGCAAACTTCCGTAGGGGCAACGACCACAACATCTTGGGGTTCCTGAAGATCGTTAGTGATCGGTTTTCAGATAAAAGCTCACAAGATACCGTGGCTATATGTCAACCCGTCGCTCTCCTGAGTTATCAAAATGTATTCTCAACACACGAGTTATCCCAGAAATCAGGTAGATGACGAGGTCCGGCAGATGAATCTTTAGCTTCAAGCCAATTCTTTGACCCACGTAATCGAGAGATGACCTCCCCTCAAAGATGGTTTCAGCACCCTTGAACACTTCGTGTAACATTTTGCTCAAGGATTGGGATTCAAATGGTTTGGGTATCTCATACCCTTAAAGCCGTACTCTTGAAAATTCGCCAAGATCGGGGCATTTGTATATGGACTACGATTATTGGTGCTGAGCGAATATCTCTTCAAATGCGGGTGCGATTTCCTTGAAGGCATTGAGGACCGCCGGATCAAAATGTTCCGGCACGGTCCTTCCGTCACCCTCGGTGATAATCTTGAACGTCTTTGGATGATCAAAGGCCGGTTTGTAGGGCCTTTGACTCCTGAGAGCGTCATATTGGTCCACGAGCATGACAATCCTTCCCTCAATGGGTGTTTCTTCTCCTTTGCGTCCCCTTGGATACCCGCCGCCGTTCCACCGTTCATGGTGCGTAAAGGCAATGGCGGCAGCCATTTGAATAGCAGGATGGCTCGATTCCGAGAGGATCTTCTCGCCCATGGCGGCATGGGTCTTCATGATCTCGAATTCATCCCGGGTAAGAGGACCCGGCTTTAAGAGGATGCTGTCCGAAATCCCGATCTTGCCGATGTCATGCAGCTGGCTCGAAAAGGTTATTGTCTCAATAAAGTCCATCGGCATATCCAGCGCGGCTGCGATCTTGTTGGCATAAAATCCTATCCTCGCTATATGAGTGCCTGTGTCCGTATCACGAAATTCTGCGGCTGCCGTCAGTTTCTGCACCATCTCGTTGCTCATATTTTTAAGGTCCTGGGTTTTTTCCATCACCTGCTTTTCAAGTATCTCATTATGCCTGAGCATAAAGTCGTCGAAGGCCTTGATCTTGAGAAGGTTCTTGACACGGATGGTTAATTCGGTCTGATCGATGGGTTTGGAAAGAAAATCATTTGCGGAAACCGAGAGCCCTTTTAGTTTTGTTTCCCTTTCGTGAAGCGCCGTCACCATAATTATCGGTATATTCTTGGTCCCCGGGTCTTCTTTTAATATCCTGCAGGCCTCGTAGCCATCCATGACCGGCATCATGATATCAAGTATGATCAGGTCAGGCCTGCTGTCCCTGACCTTCCGCACCGCCTCTTCCCCGTTTGAGGCAAGTTCAATATCATAGCCTAATGGAATGAGCCACTGAGTTAGCAGCCTGAGATTGGCATCCTCATCGTCGACGATCAGTATTTTTTCGCTCATCTGTCCAGAATCTCCCTCACCTTTATCAAAAGGTCTTGCGGCGGGAAGGGCTTGTGGATAAAGTCAAAACCGGACTCTATCAATTCTTTGCCTTTGATCATGTTCATGGTATATCCACTCGCAAAGAGTATTTTTGCTCCGGGGCTTGCTTTTGTGATCGCCTCACCGACTTCTTTCCCGTTTTTCTTCGGCATGATCATATCAAGCAGGACGATACTGATCCGTTCCCTGTTTTCCATGAATTTTGCGATCGCATCTTCGCCGTCTACCGCGGCGATAACACTGTATCCGAAAGACTCCAGCACTATCGTCGTCAATTTCCTCAGGGAAGCGTCGTCTTCGGCCACAAGGACAGTCTCATTTCCGTGCTTGACAGGGGCAGTGGCCTCCTTTTCCTTGTCCAGGGATGCCGCTTCTTCACTGAGCGGCAGGTATATCTTGAATACCGTGCCTTGTCCCGGTTCGCTGTAAACATTTGTGTATCCGCCATGCTGTTCTATTATTCCGTAAGAAATCGCAAGGCCAAGCCCTGTCCCTTCTCCAATCTCTTTTGTGGTAAAGAAAGGCTCGAATATCTTCTTCTGTGTCTCCGCATCCATTCCCTGACCTGTATCGGCAACCGTGATCAGCGCATACTTTCCGAGCTTTTTACCTCCTTGCTCTGCATCATATTCATCATCCACTTCTTCAAGGCCCGTGCTGATCGTCAACCGGCCGCCCTCCTGCATTGCGTCCCTGGAATTTACAGCCAGGTTTATCAGGATCTGCTCTATCTGCCCCGCATCAGCCAGCACGTTCAAAGGCCTGCCGCTAAGCTCAACATTAAAGTCAATATTCTCGCTGATAATTCGGACAAGCATTTTCTGCAAGCCAAGGATAATTTTATTGATGTCAACGGGCATCATTTTAACAACATCTTTTCTGCTGAAGACAAGCAGCCTTCGGGTAAGATCCGCGGCCTTGTCGGCGGCAGCGAGCACCTCATTCATATTCTCCTTAGCAGGACTGTCGGCTTCCAGCATGTCCGCGACCATGGAGCCATAGCCCATGATCACATTGAGGATATTATTGAAATCATGCGCAATCCCCCCTGCCAGCGTACCGACTGCCTCCATCTTCTGGGCGTGAAGGAGTTGGGCTTCAAGCCTTTGGTGCTCGGAGATGTCTCTGCCAACACCACTTACGCCTATGGGTTTGTTTTGAGCATCACTCAATATCGCTGAGTTGAATGCAAAGGGAATTTGACTCCCGTCTTTGGCAACTAAAATTGCTTCAACATGTGCACTTCCTTCTTCAATCACTTCCAGAATGGCTTCGGATACTCGCTCTTTTTCATCCTCCTGGAAGAAGTCAGTAATCTTCTTCAAGGAAAGTTCCCTGTCGGTGTAGCCTGTGACAGCATTCATTGTCTCATTCCACCTGAGGAAGCTGCCCTCTAAATCAAGAACAAAGAATATGTCTTTCAGTGTATTGAGTGCATTTTCAATAAACTTTTTCTCTTCTTTAAGTATGGTATCGGCCCGTTTCCTTTGACTGACATCGCGAATATTACATTGGACCAGCTCTGCCCTGTCGACCATATATATGTCTGCGTTGACTTCCTTTCCGGACTTGGATTTTATCTGAACATCCTCGTAATTAAGAATGCCTCTCTTGTTCAAAGATTCCAATATCATCGGGAAATCACTCATATCGATCGGGACACCGATATCCTGCAGCATTTTCCCTATGTACTCCGCTTCGGAATAATCCAACATTTTCCCGGTGGCCAGATTCGCATGGACGATATGTCCTTCGCGCTTTTCGAGAAGCACGATTCCATCGGTGGCGGTCTCAAAAATGCGCCGGTAACGCACTTCAGATTCTTCCAGCAGGTTTTTCAATTTCTTGCGCTCAGTGATGTCCTCGATGGCCAAAAGAATGATCAGCTCCTTGCCCATCGCCTGTTCAATCTGCCGAGCATTCAACAGCATGATACGCCTGCCGATGGTGGCAAAATCGTGTTCAACCTCATAGTTGTCAAAGGCGGTCTTTTCGGGAAGAATGTTTTCCAGCAGTTCCCTCAGCTTGGGGATATCCCACTGTTTATTGCCCAGGTCATAAATAAGCTGCCCCACGGTCTCTTCAGGCTTTACCTTGAAGAAGTCATAGAATGAACGGCTGACGGTGACCACCCTGAGGTCTTGATCCAAGGAAATCAAGGGTTCACGCACGGTATTGATGACGCTGTCCGCGAATTCATGGGCATCATCGGCGGACTTTTTAATAACCTCCAGTTCTTTTCGCGTCTTTTCCAGGCCTGCTTCTATCGCCTTGCGCTCGGTGATGTCCTCGATGGCCAGCAGGATGATCCGCTCTTTGCCCATCGTTTGTTCAATCTGCCGAGCATTCAACAGCATGATACGCCTGCCGATGGTGGCAAAATCGTGTTCAACCTCATAGTTGTCAAAGGCGGTCTTTTCGGGAAGAATGTTTTCCAGCAGTTCCCTCAGCTTGGGGATATCCCACTGTTTATTGCCCAGGTCATAAATAAGCTGCCCCACGGTCTCTTCAGGCTTTACCTTGAAGAAGTCATAGAATGAACGGCTGACGGTGACCACCCTGAGGTCTTGATCCAAGGAAATCAAGGGTTCACGCACGGTATTGATGACGCTGTCCGCGAATTCATGGGCATCATCGGCGGACTTTTTAATAACCTCCAGTTCTTTTCGCGTCTTTTCCAGGCCTGCTTCTATCGCCTTGCGCTCGGTGATGTCCTCGATGGCCAGCAGGATGATCCGCTCTTTGCCCATCGTTTGTTCAATCTGCCGAGCATTCAACAGCATGATACGCCTGCCGATGGTGGCAAAATCGTGTTCAACCTCATAGTTATTGAAAGGGTTCTTATTTGGTAAAATGTTTTCCAGCAGTTCCCTCAGCTTGGGGATATCCCACTGTTTATTGCCCAGGTCATAAATAAGCTGCCCCACGGTCTCTTCAGACTTTACCTTGAAGAAGTCATAGAATGAATGGTTTGCTAGGACAACCTTCAGGTCTGAATCCAGCACCAAAAGGGGTTCACGTATTGTCTCTACGATATTATTGAATATATCGTCTATCAGAACGTCAGCCATAGCGGCCTCCTTCTTAAAACGTGACTTTTACTTATATTGTTTGCATGACTGGTGATTTTAAATTGAGGTTCAAAGATAACGTGCATTAGCCCAGCATCACACATCCGCCGACGTTATGCAAGGCTGCAAGACGTAGCCCTGACTTTCTTAGAAGATTTTGAAATTCAACAACAATATAGGAAATCATGACTCTGATTATGTCATATTCTTTAG
>Ga0307929_1002721_pt1 | contig 11017 bp, 13 predicted proteins | sample AceLakmetage1330_FD_203160 | JGI IMG/M metagenome (GOLD analysis project Ga0307929, IMG submission 203160) | Saline water microbial communities from Ace Lake, Antarctica - #1330 | ecosystem: Environmental > Aquatic > Non-marine Saline and Alkaline > Saline | place: Antarctica: Ace Lake...
GAGGTGGTTTTTTGCCCACTTTTTGGCCCACCCCAAAAAGCCTTTTAACTCTGTATTACCAAGGCTATCTGTTATTTTTTTGGGGTCCAAATCATGGACAAAATATTTTCCCGATTTAGACGGCCTACACCAGATGTGGTATTCTGGAAATATTTAAAAAAAAACAGCCTGGAGAAAGAAACGCTCGGGGATTCGTCGTATTTGACTCCTAACAGATAATCTATACTCACGAGAAAAATTGGTACAAATTATATATAAATTTTACAAAGAAAATCGAGAATCGTCAATAGCTACAGCATGATAGGAGTATCAACCAAGATGGCCCTTCCGATGTATTCAACCATACAATACGCTAACGCTCGCTTTTACATAAATGTGGAGTGTACCCCTAATTACCGGATTTCCAGGTCAAATCCTATTTATGGAGATGACTTTTTCAATGCCTCAAGCACCTCAAAGGTGGCAAGCCCATCTGGAGACAGTCCTGCTTTTAATTGAAATTCCTGAATCGCAGTGCGGGTCTTTTTTCCGAAAAGGCCATCCACCGGACCTGGGTTATACTCCAGATTGGTCAAGCGTTGTTGAATTTCACGAACGAGGTTCATCTGTTGTTTTGGTTTACGAGATTTACTTTTACTAAATGAGCTTTCAACACCGGAAACACTCAGCAACTGATTGCTGATGGGTAGCCCCTGTGCTTTGGCCAACCTGAACCACCTTACGGCTTCATTTGTATTCTTTGGGACACCCACTCCCCTAGCAGACATTACACCCAGCATATGCATGGCAGAACCATGTTCTTTTCTGGCAGCTTTTTTTAAATACCAGGTTGCCTCTGTGGGATCATTGAAAAGATAGGCCATGCCCAATAAATAATTTGCCGAAGCGTATCCATTTTCTCCAGATTGCCGCAACCAATACATATATTGTTCCAGATTTTTGTTTCCAGCGTCTCCTGTCAGATACATGTTAGCCAACATAAACTGAGCGTAAGCACTTCCGGTATCAGCAGCTTTTCGATATTCATCAAAGGCAAGAGAATAGTTATTATTTTCGTAGGCCTTATCCCCCTTGTCCTCCGCATTACTCTGTTGGAACATTTTTATTGGGTTTTCTATGCCATGGGCTGTTGATTGAAAAATTGGCGTGGAGCCGACAAAAGCAAATAATACAAGAAATAGGGTCAGTTTGAAAGAATATCGACAGATTATCATTGTGTACTCCTCCTGGTTATAAAATAAATATTTTGCATACATCAGGTCAGGGTTATTTACTGCCACCGCCTCCACCACCACCACCAGAATTATGAACAAGGTAGTTTGAGCCATCTGCGGTGACCACATAAAAATTGTGGGTATCATCAACCTGTATGTTGTACAATATCTGGTTGGAGCGAACATAATCGATGTTTTCGATTTTAACCATGTGGTTATCCAGATGCACTATGTCCCCTATTTTAAGATTTCGAATTTTTTCCCAACCATTCTGGCTGAGCAACCTTTCGCCACCAGTGGCAGTCAGCTGATTGTTTATGGTATACAGATGATTTGCCTTTACAGAGTAGGTCTTGATCACCTGCTTGATCACCTGCTTATCATATCCAATATCGTAGGTTAAAACTTTTTCACCCGGTTGTAATTTTGCCAGGGATTTTAATGAGCCGTCTTCCATTTTGACAAGTGTTTCCGGTAAAAAACAGCCGGAAGATTGATTTTGAATCACTTGTTTTTCATTTTCTAGGTGTTTCAATCTATTTTTAAGTCGGCTGATCTCTTTTTCAGTTGCTGCAACATTTGCATAGGAACGGGTTGCAATCTCTTCATAAGTAGGATGCCCATCCAATTTTACCCAGCCTAAACTTTTAGTATTCTCCATATCATTTATCACGGCATTATGCAGCTCTCTGATTCGATATTCTTCATAATCCTGAATTTGCTGTTTTGTTCTGTTGATCTCCTTATCAGCTTCTGAAAGATCTTTTGAACTTGAATTATTGGAGGTACTGGTATTGAAAGAACTTGAGCCCGACGAACTGAGGCATCCCTGGAATAGTATTAAAATGAATAGAGCACATAAAATAGAGCAAAATGAATTTTTAATAATTTTTAGTTTTACAGATAGGAACTTGCTTTTTGCTAACCAAATCATAAAAATCCTCCAAAATCTAAAATATTATCTCCAACCTGATACAGCTATAACATGTTGTAGCTATATCAGCTCTAACCACATGAAGACAAGAAAAAAATTTGAAATTTGAAACACCTTAAAAAAATAGCTCTCCTGCAATCCGATAGCATCAGCAGCATGTTAAGATTATGCGCATCACTTAAAAAGTGATAAACAATAGTATCAAATATTACGGTATACGCTATAATATCAATTTTTTATTTAATGCTCTTTCAGAAGTGAAAAAATCTCCTGACCATCCTTATCATATCCATATGAAACCAAAATTTTGCATATAAGTAGTATAAAATTGCCATTGCTAGGAAAAAAGATAGAAAAATGCCAAATTTTCTTCCAGCCAGCTTTTTACCCATTTTAAAAAATTGTTTTGAAAAAGATGCCGACCACTTTTCAATATGAGTGATAAGCGGATAGAGAACTATTAAAACTACTCCCATCATAATTATGGGAGCTAAAAATAAATTCCCACGAATGCTTCCATTAACTGCCAGTTGCTGCTGCACCCAGTTCATCAAAAGATCTACTGATAAAATTGCAACTATCAAAACGAATACTTTCAATATCTTACTCAATTCATACTCTCCAAAAAAAAGTGCAGTTGAATAATAGTACAACAGGAAATTATGTCAACTATTCATAAGATCTTTCTACAACAATTGTTGTAGTTAACAACTTCTTTACAACTTTTCGAGCTGTGCGGTTAGCCAGGTAAAAATTTATGCAGCCAGTCTAAAAATGAGTTCTTTTGCCTGAAACCATTTTTTATTTTCCTTGTTTTTCTTTAAGGCTGTTATGGATGCCAAAGCTACGGAACCATCCTTTGACCAACTCAAAATCGTATCCGCCCGGACGGTTGGCAAGACCAAAAGAGCCGATAAGTTTGCTCTTCTGAAAAATCGGAACCCCCAGGAAAGATTGGATGATAGGATGGCCTGCAGGAAGACCCTTTGATCTGGGATAATTGGCCATATCGTTGGTTATCACTATCTTGCCGGTTTTGATTATCATGCCATAGAGCATATCTTTGCTGTCAAACCTTAATCCGTCACGCCAGTTTTCTTCATAGCATCTGCGAGTGGCACCGTCCCAGCTGATATTCGAAATCGCACGGGATAATTGGTAGGAGGATCCGTCATCTTCATAAAAAACCTCCCCGATAAAGCCATATTGGCTATTGGTATATTCCAGCAGAGAACACAGAAGTCCTTCAAATATCTAATACGGGTCACTTCCTTGAACAAATTCTTTCTGGACTTTGAGCAAACCATTTAAAAGCAAGGTGGATTTCTTCGAGTTCAAACGCTTCCGGTTTAAGTCCGTGGTTTTCAGCGTCTTGATCTTTTGCTCCAATTCGTCGTAGGTCGGTATATTTGACATGGTTTTTAACCATGGTGATTAGCACTGGTAATGTGATGAGAACTTGCATAAAGATTAAGTATCCTAACCCTCAATGATTCTTATTGTATTCACAAAAGTCCCTAAGAAACATTACCTCATAAAGACGGATAATGCAAAAGTTATTAAGGATTTGGCCCAGATAGCTACCGTGCAATAATATAATCGCTCAAGAGTCAAATCTCCCAATTTACCAAGCGTTTCTTTCACCAGTCCTGACTTTTTAACTTTTTCTTAAATACCACATATAGTATAAACAAGTTTTTCAATTTCAGATTTGAAAGTCAAGTATATGGAAAAAATAATTAATGATTCAAATAAACTGCAATATCCAATGGAGGTAAGGTTGCCTTGCAAAGCGGCGGAATTTAGAAGTTGTAAAAAAGAGCCAGGTCCAGAGCGTGCAAGGTGACCGGAACGGAACGGGTCCTGGCAATTTTTGTCCCATCATTTCTAAATAATTCTGGTCTATAATAACGGGTGTCCAAGAATTGCTGCTGATCGGCTTGGCAGCTTGACTTCCCAGTCAAATTCACATATGAATATGGCTTAAATTTGAACAGCATTGGGATATAATTGGCGGGTACAGCTTCTGTTCCCTTGAGCCTGAGCGAATCCCATGAATATATCCGTTCCAGATGGTAAGGATAATAAAATGAAGATAAATTTTTGCAGCTGTTGCGGCGCACCCATGGAAAAAAAAATCCCCCCTGATGATGACCATCCGAGGTATGTCTGCACCCGATGTACCCATGTGCACTATGAAAATCCCAAAATGGTGGTGGGGTGTATTCCGATTTTTAAAGACCAAATATTGATGTGCAAGCGAAATATTGAACCCCGAAAGGGAAAGTGGACCCTGCCGGCCGGGTACCTTGAAAACAAGGAATCTGTCCAGGACGGAGCTCTTCGGGAAACCCTGGAGGAGACAAGGGCCCATGTCAAGATCATTGACACCTATCGATTATTTAATATCGTATTTGTGGATCAGATCTATCTGATATTCCGGGCCCAGATGGGGGATGACCACTTTGGCCCCACCAGCGAAAGCACAGAGGTGCGATTGTTCAAGGAAACCGATATCCCCTGGGATGAAATAGCCTTTGAGGTTATCCGGCAGACCCTGGTTGATTTTTTCCAGGACCGTAAACAGGGGGCCTATCCATTCAAAATCAAAGATCTGAAACCAGACCAGAGATGGATCCAATAAAAAAAAGCTTTTGATGCGTATTACAAAATCTCAGGTAATAGATCAAACCGGTCAAAGGGGGGCATGATACAGGCCCCGGAAAATAGTTCTTTCGCAAGTGCTAGCATTTGCCGGGACTGTTGGATGCCGGTGGCAACCGGGTCGTTGGTGGCTGCCATTTCCCTTTGAAGGGCATCCGGCACGGCAATGCCTGCCACCTTGTTGTGAAGAAAGCTGGCATGCTTATGGGAGAGCAGGGGTAAAATTCCCATGAGGATGGGGATGTTGATATGATTTAGACCCTCCTTAAGTCGCTGGGCGGTTTCCCTGTCGTATACCGGCTGGGTGACGATAAACCTTGCCCCGGCGGCAGCTTTCTTTTCAATTCGATATATTTCATTTTCAAGCCCGTCCACTTCCGGCCGAAAATCCAGTACGGCACCGGTGCAAAGATCTGCCTGTGTTGCCATCTGGATGAGCTCAAAGACATTCAAATCATTTATGGTAGTGGTTTTGTTTTCTTTGTTCCGGGCAGAAGGGTCTCCGGTGACGGCAATGATGGTATCAAGACCCAGGGCCCTGGCGCCCCACAGTTCCGCCTGAAGTCCCAATCGGTTATGATCGCGGACCGTGAAATGGAGGATGGCAGGTTTTCCGGTTTTTTCCTGGAGCAAATGGGAGAAAACCATGGCGGACATCCGGGGTTTTGCAACCGGGTTTGACGCCACGCTGAATCCGTCAAAGGCAAGACGGGTAAGCGCATCCAGCTTGTCCAGAAGTGCCTGACCATCCGCTCCGGCCGGCGGGACCACTTCCAATGTGATTTTAAACTTATTTTTGCTGGAAATTAAAAATGACATAATTTTCCTTTCTTAAATTTGATTAGGATATATTTATTATGCCCAAAATTTGTTTTCGGGTCAAATAGTATTCCGGCAAAAGAGGGATATTGCCATTGTTTTTTTAATTATTTTATTCTTGTGATAAAATTTGTGTAATGATAATGGTTTAAATGTTAGATAAACATTTCTTGATATAAAATAACGATTTTGAGTACAAAATAATGGGTTTTTTTCAACGATTACAGGGTTAGGGTTGAATCATCTCTATCAGACAATAGTATGCAGCTTACAGGAGGTAATTTTGGGGTTAAGCTATCGGATGCGTCTTGTTCTCGTATGCATCAGCATTCTGGTGATGGTCGGACTAGGATTTTTGTTCAAACGTTTATTGCGCCCTGATTCATTTGGTGTTTACGGTTCTTATCGGGCAGACGCCATCAATGAAGCACTTGAGGTGCCCATCCGTCACGGTACCAATGGCTCCTGTTTTAAATGTCATCCCTTTGAAGCCAAAATTCACAAAGCTGGCCTTCACAAGACCATTTCCTGTGAATTTTGCCACGGGACCTATGCAGATCATGTGGAAGGGGATAAAAAAACAGGAACCCTGCCGGTAAAAACCGGAGACCAGATCACCACCCTTTGTCTGCGGTGCCACAACACTGAAATTAAGGCAAGGTCGGAAGAGGTGATTAAGACCGTTGCCATGCCGGATCATCTCAGGGACCAGCAGGTTAAACTCACCCACACTTGCAATCAATGCCACCATGTTCATGCGCCGCTCAAGTATATCAACCGGGCGAAACAGATCACAGGGCTTATGGAGAAAGGATAATGAAGATAAATGATCCCTCCCCGGACATGAAAAAAAGATCCTTTTTGAAGAATGTACTAAACGGCACCATTGCCGGTTCCCTCTACCTGGTCTATCCCATGGGTGCAGGCAGTCTTGAGACACTCGAACAGATTCCGGGTATAGGGGACGGGGCCTATGATATTCACGCCCAGGAGTTTACGTTTATCGTCGACATTACCCGGTGTATCGGATGCGGATCCTGCTGTGTGGCAGACAAACGCGAATACAATGTGCCCGACGGCAACTATCGCACCTGGGTGGAACGGTATGTCAAGGGCTTTTCCGATCAGATTTATGTGGACTGCCCCAACGGGGGACTGGACGGTTACCAGACACCCCGGTCCGATATCAAGGAAGAGATTCGGGATACCTTTTTTGTGCCCAAGCTGTGCAATATGTGCAAGGAGGCACCCTGTGTTCAGGTATGTCCTGTCGGCGCAACCTTTATCACCCCGGACGGATTTGTTCTGGTGGATGAAAAACGGTGTGTGGGATGTGCCTATTGTATCCAGGCCTGCCCCTATTCTGTCCGGTTTATAAATCCTGTCACCCGGGTGGTGGAAAAATGTACCTGGTGCTATCATCGGGTCAGAAAGGGACTACTGCCGGCCTGTGTGGAGGTGTGCCCCACCGGTGCCCGCAAGTTCGGCAGCCTTAAGGATGAAACATCAGAGGTTTATAAAATTCTCAAAGGGCCGGGCGTTTTGACCGTCCTGAGAAAAGAGATGGGCACCTGGCCTGCATTGTACTACAAGGGTGCCAGAAGGGAGGTGGTCTGATGAATACGCTGCTGGCTTCCACCGGCATGGTTTCCGATTCAATGGGTCCGGCAAACATGCTGCTGTCCAATTTTGTATTCCCCAATGACCTCCATGTCCACTGGAGCATGATGATTGTTTTGTACCCCTACATCACAGGGCTTGTGGACGGTGCCTTTATCATAGCGGCCCTGTATTATCTTTTTGATGTGAAAAGCCTGCGTCCCGTGGCCCGGTTTTCTCTTTTGTTTGCCCTGGCATTCCTTGCCATCGCCACCCTTCCTTTGCTGCTCCATCTGGGACGGCCCGAGCGAAATCTGAACATGCTGCTTACCCCCAGCCCCAGTTCGGCCATGGCTGGATTTGGTTATATTTATGCCGTGTCCATGGGGGTTCTGGTCTTTATAATTCTCTTTATTTATCGTCCGGTGCTGGTGGAACTTCGGTCTACCTCCAAGGGCTGGCTCCAGTTGCTATACCGGGCCATCACCTTTGACAGCATTGATCTGTCCGATGATGCATTAAAATTAGATGCCAAGATAATCCGGTTTCTGGTGGCAATAGGTATTCCCATTGCCGCTGTTCTCCACGGATATGTGGGCTTTATCTTCGGCGGGGTCAAGGCAAATCCCACCTGGTCCACCCCCCTTATGCCGGTAATCTTTCTTTTTTCGGCCTGCGTCTCAGGAATATCCGCCATCATCCTTGCCTATATTATCATTCGCAAATTCAAGGCCCGGCCCATTGATAATGGGTGCATCATCACCATGATCAAAACCCTCACCGGTTTTTTTATTCTGGCATTCTCCTTTGAAATGCTGGAGGTTTTTTCCCATTCCTACTTAAAATCAGGCTACCATCATATGGTGGAGGGTCTTTTAAACGGGGTCCTGGCAAATTCTTTCTGGTTCTGGCAGGTAAAAATTGGTTCGGTCCTTCCCCTCCTGGTTCTGGGCCTTATGGGTATCGTTAAAATGCGGTCCTATGTTTACAATTTTCTGGCCGCAGGGGTCTCGGCCATATTGCTGATCCAGGTGCTGATCATGCGCTGGAATGTGGTCATCGGCGGTCAGCTCATGAGCAAGAGTGCAAGGGGATATACCGAGTTCCATCCCCTGTGGTTTGATAAAGAAGGGATCATTGCCGTGATTATTGTCATGGCCATTCCCTTTGCCATCCTCTTTGTCCTCGGGAAAATATTTCCCTTTTGGGCAGAAGACAAGGAGGGTTAAGTTTAAAAAATAAGTGGTAACCACAGACAAAAAAAAGGCAAAAAGATCGTGAAGGGAGGTGGTTTGGGGGTTGTTCCAGAGGCGTTGCAGAGAAACGGTGAGGGCCGTGGGGCTGTGACATATACTTAATATTTTTGGAGGAATGTGATCATGACTTTTTTAAGGTCATTCTTGGTGTTTACAATTTTGTGCATTTTTACGGCAGGGACGGCACTGGCATTGACCGAAGAGTCCTTTGACGTTAAAAATCCAAAAGTTCAGGAAATGAACAAAAAATGCATCACCTGTCATTTAAAGGAAAACAAATCCATCGTCATGCAATGGGAGAACTCTGCCCATGCAGCCGCCAAAGAAGGCCAGGTGGGGTGTTACAATTGTCATGCGGCCAATAAGGGTGATGAAATGGGGTACCAGCATGAAGGCGCCTTTATCAAGGCCATTCTTTCTCCCAATGACTGCGCCAAATGCCATGAACCTGAAGCAAAAGAGATGGCCATTTCCCACCATGCAACCGCCGGCGAAATCATGGCGTCCCTGGACAATATGCTGGCCGAAGTGGTGGGCGGCATGCCCAACAATAAGGGGAATATGGCCAGCGGCTGCTGGCAGTGCCATGGGACAGTGGTTTCCCTGAAGCGGGACAAGGATGGCAAGCCCCTTCGGTCCAAAACAGATGCCCCCCAAATGGATTACAATACCTGGCCCAATTCCGGGATTGGCCGTATCAATCCCGACGGCAGCAAAGGGGTTTGTAATGCCTGCCATTCCAAGCATGATTTTAGTGCATCCCGGGCAAGGCAGCCAGAAAATTGCGGCAAATGTCATCTGGGTCCGGACCATCCCCAAAAAGAAATCTATGAAGAATCCAAACACGGCATTGCATACTACACCGCCGAAAAAGGAAACACCCCCAACGGCATGAATATCTACAAGGACGGTTCCTGGGTGTTAGGGGATGACTACCACACCGCCCCCACCTGTTCCACCTGCCACATGGGCGCTTTTGTCAAACTCAACGGCGCCGTTGCCAAAAACAGCCATAATGTAGGAGACAGGCTTTCCTGGAACCTGAGGGCACCGGTTTCTTCCAAATTGAACCGGGTCACTTTTACCGATGGATCGGTTACCGATGTCACCGGTGACATCCCGCCCCGGGCCGGGCAGAAGGCAATGAAAAAATCCTATATCCGTAAAGGAGACAGGCTCAAAAAACAAATTGAAGAAAAGACAATTGCAAGTGTTGTTTCCTGGAAACAAAGACGGGAATCCATGCAGGAAGTCTGTAAATCCTGCCACGGCATCAACCATGTCAAAGATTTTTACCTCCAACTGGATGACCTGGTAAATCTCTACAATGATAAATTTGGAAAACCAGGCCTTGAAATTGTCAAAATGCTGAAAAAAGATAAAATCTGGAAAAACAGCGGATTTCAGCACAAAATAGGGTATACCTGGTTTGAAATCTGGCACCACGAGGGCAGACGAACCCGGATGGCAGCGGCCATGTTTGCACCGGATTATACACATTGGCACGGGTTGTATGAGGTCTCCCGGAATTTTTACCAGGAATTTTTACCCGAGGTCCAGGAACTGGCAGACCATGCCGGTATGGGCGAAAAATATAAAACACACATTGCCGCATTACTGGCAAAACCCGAGCATCTCTGGATAAAAACCGGAGGGTCTGCCGAGACCATGAAGCTCATTGAAGAAGAAAATAAGCTGCGGTATAATCAATAAGCAAACTGATTATTTTTCAAGAAAATAACATGTATCCCAGGCAGGAAGGCCAGTGCGGGTCTTCCTGCCTGACTCATTTAAGCAAAGGATGTTATGGGTAAAATATCGGGTATAATCGCTGTATGTTTTGTCCTGTTTTTCATGGCAGGCGTTTCAAGTGCCCAGGAGCAGGATGAACTTTTCAACCAGGTTGAAAAGCTGAAGATCCAACGACAAGGATATGTGCTGGGGGGCCAATTGACCAAGGCCCAACAGGCGATTGCGGCCAAAAATCCTTTGGAGGCAGCTTCCAAAAAGGTATTTAAATTCAGGGACAACAACCTGAACATTGTCGTCGACAAAGAAACCCTTCGGGTGCTTGTCATGTTTGAGCAGTTTGAAAAAATATCCCAGCAGCAGGTTCAAGAAAAGGTCGGTGAATTGTTCATAGCCTATGAAGATCCCACAATTTCCGCCCATGACAAGGTGGTCTATTGGGCCTGGGGCAAAAAGGAAAAATATACCGCTGACCAGTTTGACATGGCCAGGGAAAAAAAGAAACCGCTAGCCATTATTGCGACGGTGAAATTCAATTCCGAGATTAAGATCATGGATAAAAATGAAACACAGGCTGTTGGTGACGTTTATTATATTATCAGTTCAGATCCCCTGCTCAAGTTTTTCCATGATAGCTGATTTCCAGGGGCAACCGGGGGGGGGGGAATGGAGTTCGCCTTAAGCTGCAATGCCGTAAAAAAAATACATGATTCCCATGACAACGGCGATATAGATCAGGGTCATACCGCTGCCAGCCTTGATATAATCTTTGACCTTGTACC
>Ga0307929_1002723_pt1 | contig 11016 bp, 8 predicted proteins | sample AceLakmetage1330_FD_203160 | JGI IMG/M metagenome (GOLD analysis project Ga0307929, IMG submission 203160) | Saline water microbial communities from Ace Lake, Antarctica - #1330 | ecosystem: Environmental > Aquatic > Non-marine Saline and Alkaline > Saline | place: Antarctica: Ace Lake...
TTTTCTGTCCCTGAAAATTTTTCCCTGAATTTATGGTTCAGATAGATCGCCTCAATGATGGGGATGTCAAATATGGCATAACAGCAGTCACAGCATTTTTCCTTACAGGAAACCTCCTTGGGATATTCTGATTTTACCTTTTCAAAAATGCCGTCAATGATGGAGACCAATGCCTCGTATTTTGCAAAATGTTCTTTAAAATCCATGGAAGTTCAATCCTTGTTATTTGTCAGGTTTGCCTCTGATGTCTGGCACCCTGAAGGTTTTTTTATTAGAAAACAAAATTTCCAGGCAACCTCAGCAGAGCCCCCCCGAGGGGTAATAGGAACCGGCCAATTGGGCTGTCTACGATTCCGGGCCGGGCCCATTGCCCGTCGGGGGGCGGCATGATAGCATTTGGCTCCGCGTCTACGACCCAATATTCTTTGTGTCCGGCAGGACATGCCCGTTTTATAAGAAACTCCGTCCAACGCTCTGGAATTATGGGAGTTTTAATTTTCGTTGTGGCTGGTGGTTGCAGCCATGCATGTTTATAAGAAAGTCTCACCAACACGCTGGAATTAAAAGACTTTCATTTTTCGTTGTGGCTGGTCTTACAGCCATGTATGTTATAAAAAAATGTGGCACTGAAGTGCCGACAGCAGAGCCCCCGGCGACTGCCATGTATATTATTTAAAATCTTATTTTCCAATGCAGAATTGACTGAAAATTTTGTCAAGGATGTCAATATCTGCAGTATCTCCGGTGATTTCCCCCAGTGATTCCGCTGCCATTCGAATGTCAATGGCAAGGGTTTCCTCTTCCCTGTGGTGCATCAGGTTCTGCCTGGCACAGACAAGGGCGGTTTTTGTTCGTTCAAGGGCAATTTTGTGTCTCAGGTTGGGGACCACGCTGGTGGGATCTGTCTGGTCTGCTGCGGACATTGCCAGGATCTGTTTTTTAAGATCCTGGATCCCTCTGATCCGGCGTGCAGAAATCAGGGCATGGGGAATATCCTGTAGATTTTTTGGCAGTTGCGGGGTGAAGTCCAATGGCATTAGATCCATTTTGTTAAAGACTATGATCACCTTTTCATGGGAGGGGGCAATGGAATAAATTTCCTGGGCGGAAATCTCCTCTCCGGCGGTTTTCATGAAAAGAAGCATGTCTGACCGGGCAATATTTTCCTTTGCTTTTTTGATGCCGATCTGCTCCACGGGGTCTTTTGTGTCATGCATCCCTGCCGTGTCTGAGATGACAAAGGGGACCCCGTCAATGTTAATGCCCTCTTCAATGAGGTCCCGGGTGGTCCCGGGTATGGCCGTGACAATGGATCTTTCAGACTCCAGGAGGCAGTTCATGAGGCTGGATTTTCCCACATTGGGGGGGCCACAGATGGCAAGCTTGATACCATCCCTTAAAAAATGGCCGTCATCATAGGTTTTGATGCCCTGGTTGCAGATGTCAATGACCCCATCAATTTGTTTAAGAATTTGTTTTTCCGAGATCAGATCCTCCCCTTCATCGGGAAAATCAATGGCCGCTTCAATGAGGGTTAGCAGAGAAATGAGCATTTCCCGCCCTTGGGTAATCCTCACTTTAAGTTTTCCTGTGGCTTGGGCTGCGGCTATTTTCATGGAGGCGGTGGATCTGGCACAGATAATGTCAGAAATGGCCTCGGCCTGGGTGAGATCAATGCGATTGTTTAAAAATGCCCGCTTGGTGAATTCACCGGGCTCTGCCAGGCGTATGCCCTGTGTGATAATGCATTCCAAAATGGCCCGCATGACCATGGGGCCCGCATGGGCATGGATTTCCACCACATTTTCCCGGGTATAGGATCGGGGTGCCAGCATGGGAATCACAAGGACCTCATCCAGCACGATGTTCTCATGGGGATGAAAAATATAGCCGTGGATAACCCGGTGGGATTCCAGATGGCGGCAATCCATGGGACCCTTCAGGGTTTTCCCAAACAGTCCGGATATGACAGGCAACGCCTGGTGTCCGGAAATGCGAATAATGCCGATTCCCCCCATCCCGGGGGGAGTGGCAATGGCGGCAATGGTGTCGTGGATCATGGAACTACTTTTGTGGGTTCCTTTTTTTTTTGTAGGCTCTTTTTTTGGGAAAAATGACAAGTCTTCTGTAATAGCCGTCTCCCATGCTCTGGGTTCTTACCCGGGCATCGTCCTTCAGGGCCAGGTGAACAATCCGACGATCCTGGGCTGTCATCTGATTGATGGTGGCAGGTTTCCCGGTTTTTTGGGCCTTGTCTGCCATTTTATGAGCCAAGGCTCTCAGGTTCTCCTTCCGGGTTTCCATATATCCTTCGATGTCCACCTTGAGTCGTACCCGGGATTCACTGTACCGATTGATGATCTTGTCAGTGAGGAACTGCATGGCCTCCAGAGTTTGGCCCCGTCGGCCGATGAGTACCCCGGAGTTGCCCCCCTCCACCCTTAAAAGAAGTCGATCCTCATCACTTTGGGCAACCACTGTGGCATCAGAGGTGATGAGATCTACCATTTTTTGAAGGGTCGTTCGTCCAAGTTCCATGGCTTCTTCAGGTACATCCACAGCTACCTCGTCCATGTATTTGGGAGGAAATCCCTCATCTCTGTCATCAACGACTTCATTTTTTCCTGTTTTTTGAACCGGGGGAACTATCTCCCTTTTTTTGAAATTCTTTTTTTCTAATTTTTCTGGGGGGCTTGATGCCTCATCAGGCGTTTGTGCAACCTTTGCCGGGGCCCCAGGCGCTTCCGGGGTAACCGCCACAGGCGGCTCATGGGTGATGGGTTCTTGTTTTACATTTTCCGTTGGTTTTTTTTCTGGTTCGGCATTCTTAGGCGCATGTGTCGGCCGTGGTGCTGGTTTCCTGGGTGTTTTTTTCTTTGCCGCAGGAACACTTTTAAATTTTTTACCAGCAGGAGCAAGCACCGGTTCCGGTGGTTCTTTACCAAAGGCCTCATCCACCATGGACATGATGTCCTGGGGATCTGCTGAATCCCCTGCATCGGATGAGGGGGTACCCACCGTGTTCTTTTTTTCCGGCAGGGTCACACGGATTCTTGCCTTTTTTACACCGACAATGCCAAAAATTCCGGATGAACCCGAAGAAATTATGTCATAAACCAGTTGTTTCTTGGTCACATTTAATTCAGAGCAGGCCTTGGTAACGGCCGCATCAATGTTTTTTCCATCAAATTCCTGGGTCTGTTTCATCATACCTCCGTTGTTTAGGCAAATTTCTTTTGAATGTAGTACTGCTGGCCAATGGAGAGAACATTATTAACAAGCCAATAAAGGACAAGTCCGGCAGGAAAGTTAATGAAAATAAAAGTCATGAATATGGGCATGAGCATCATCATTTTTGCCTGGGTGGGATCCCCCGTGGAGGGCGACATTTTTTGTTGTAAAAACATGGAGGCACCCATGATGATAGTCAGAACCGGGATACCATAGGGGGCCTGCATGAACGGAATGGCAAAATCAAAGCTTAAAAGTCGGTCCGGTGCTGAAAGGTCTGTGATCCAGCCCATGAAGGGCGCATGCCTGAGTTCAATGGCCTGGTAAAGCATGCGGTACAGGGCAAAAAAGATCGGCATTTGAACAATCATGGGAAGACAACCGCTCATGGGATTAACCTTGTAGGTTTTGTAAAGACCCATCACCTCCTGGTTCATGCGCTGTTTGTCATCTTTATGTTTTTCCCGGAGTTCCATCATCAGGGGCTGTAGCCTTTTCATGTCACTCATGGACTTGTAACTCTTGCTGCCCAGGGGCCAGAAAATGAGTTTTATTAAAAGGGTCAAAAGGATGATGGCAATGCCGTAGTTGGGGATGATATCGTGGATGAGGTTCATGCCGATGAGGCAGGGTTTTGCCAGGATATCAAACCATCCAAAATTAATTGATTTTTTAAGGTTGTTGTCATAGGCACTGAGTATTTTTAAACTTTTGGGACCCATGTACAGATCAAAGGAGAGGGCTGCCTGTTGTCCCGGATCAATGCGATCCATGGATTTAATGTAGGAGGAGGTGATCAGATCTCCATTCAAGGCAAGTTTGAACTTGGCCTCCGAAGGGGTGGCAGGTACCAGGGCAGAGATAAAGTATCTGCCACTGTTGCCAATCCACTCAATGGTGCCGGTGAAGGTGTCTTTTTCTTCAATATCATCCGGGTCAATTTCTTCCAGTTTGGTATTAATTAAAGCAACAGGGCCATTGGCACCAAACCGGGCTGTGCTGGATTTATCTGTGTTGATGCGATGGGGAAGGGATATCTTAAGAGCGTCCTTAAGGGGCATACTGGAGGTATTTTTAATAACAACGTCCATACCCACAAGATAGGTGGATGCTGAAAACGTAAATACTTTTTCCACGGTGATGCCATGGGGAGAATCCCAGGAAAACACGATGACCTTTTCACCATTGTTCACACGACTCTGAAGGGTGTCTGTCCGTGCCGTAAACACCGCATTTTCAAGGCCAGCTATGCTTTTTCCTTCAAGGTCAACGGAAAATGTTCCCACATCAAGGTTGGAGGGGATCAGTTGCTTAAAGGGTGCATCGGCTTCAACTGCTTCCCGGTAACCTTTAAGCGTAAAACTGGTTACCGCAGCACCGTATTCGGATATGGAAATATCATAAAGAGGGGTTTCCACGGATATCAGGCGGGCATTTGTTCGCTGGAGGCTGTGTTCTGTGGCGGAAATATCTTGAGAGGTATCGCCTTTAAGTAGTCCGCCAGCGGAGGGTACTGTGGGGGATATGTTTTCAACCGTTGATCCTGCCGGCATTTCCTGGGTGGTTTCCAGGGGGTCTGAAACTTTTTTTTCGTTGACAAAAAAGGTGTTCCAACCAACGATAATAACTATAGAAAGGATAATGGCAATGAATAAGCGTTTTTGCTCTTCCATCTTGTCTCCCGCAATGCGTGATGAATATTATGGTATCTGTTTAGAAATGAAAGGGACAATGGGGAAGAGATCATGATGTTCGTTTCTTCAGGGGACAGGGTCAAACCCTCCCGGGTGAAAGGGGTGGCATTTCAGTATCCGCTTGACAGCAAGGAAGAGGCCTTTAAGGCTGCCATGTTTTTTGACAGCCTCAAACGCATATTCTGAACATGATGGGTAAAAACGACATGTCGGCCCTGTCAGGGGAGATATTAAGAGTTGATAAACTTTTATAAAGAATAGGATTACCTGCTGGATCATTCAGAGGGCCTTGTTATTTTCTTAAAAAGTCTGTCAAGTTCATCGGGAATCTGACGATTGGTTAGTTGTGCTGCATATTTTCTTGCAATAATATTGACATCCCACCTTCCCGACAGAATATCTTTATTGAGCCTGTAATATTCTCTGACCATCCGTTTGATTCTGTTACGCGCCACCGCGTTTCCCACTTTTTTGGATACAGTGATCCCGATGCGACTTTTTTCCAGGGAATTTTTCTTGAAATTGGCCAGGAAGAAACGAGTCTGCATCCTTTTCCCATGTCTGGACAAAAATAAAAATTGGGCTCTTTTAAGAAGCCTTTCGTCTTTTTGAAATAGATACTTGCCCATATGGTCAAGCGCCTCTATCAGGCTGTCAATTTCTTGCGGCCTTTGGCCCGTCTGCTGTTCACAATGCGTCGACCGGCAGCCGTGGACATTCTTTTGAGGAAACCATGTTTTCTGGCTCGTTTGATTCTGCTGGGCTGGAAAGTTCTTTTCATCTGTAAATCCTTATTTTACGTTTGGTTGGGTCCTGGTATTGCCACAGCCTGTATCCCAAGGCTGTGGGGAGAAACTTAAGCCTGCAAAGGGGAAGTCTCCTCCATAAAAATCCAATGTTGCAGTGCTTCTATAAAGAATGGCACTTTTTTAGTTTGTTTCACAACAGCAGGATCTGCCACTCCCGCTCCGCTGGAAACCCATGGGACCGGGTCGTTGAAGAAGTGTCTGCCGCCATAAACATGAAACTTTAAATCATTATTGTTCAAGTGTCAAGAATCAATTGATTTTTTTAGTCAAAGCCATGGAATTCACAGCATTGACAGGGATAAAAAATGATTGCTCTTGCCGGAAAAAAAAAATTCTGTATACTGCTCACATGCAACTATTCTTTTGTATGTCACCGGCCATTCTAATTTGGACGAATTTCCATTTTTCCAGTCGGAGTTTTAAGTCTTTGATTTGTAAAGAAAAAATTCCTGAATCAATTTGTTTCCGACTTAATAAAATCGGTAAGTTATCGACGGTACCAGAAAAATGGTAATGCGCCTTTCTAATGTTGCCTTCCGGGTATTTCATGCCCCCGCCGGTATTTTGGTCCAAGATTAGAATGACTGAGCTGTATCTCTACGGGCTTCGCTCTCTATCTTTAACTCATAAGGGAATAATATGAATGAAAAAATAACGGTTCTTTTTGGGGAAGATCCAGCTGAGCCAGATGAATCCATTCGAACGGAACTGGAAAAGAATGGAATACGTTGTCTTTCCTGCACCAACGGTATTGATCTTGTCCGTCGGGCCATTTTGAAAAATCCAGATGTTATTGTGGCGGATGTCTTCTTATCCCGCATGAACGGTTATCAGTGCGCAAGAATACTGCGGCATGATCCCGTGACCCGGAATACACCGATCATCCATTTCGGAACCTCCAGTAGTCCTGTGGATCGCTATTGGAGTAAGGTGTGTGGTGGGGACATGTTCCTTGATTTTCCCTTTGAAAACGGGGAATTGAAGGCATCTATCCTTCAACTTGTCTCGGATGGCGGGGCGCGTTCCAGGCCAGCGACCTCTGGGAATATCATACCGGAAATGACGGATCAGTCCATTCTGGGACTTGCCACCAATCTTCTCGAACAGGATCTGCTCCGGCTCAATATTTTAAAAGAAATAAATATGGTGGACACAGTGGGAAGTTCTCCCGGAGAACTGATCTCCGCTTTGTTTGCCATTATTAATTCTCTTTATCCTTTTTCTTCGGGATCTGCTCTGCTGATTTATGAAAATCACATTGATTTTTATTTCTGCGGAAACCCTATCTCCGGGATGAATCGGTCTTCTGAGATCAAGTCCTTGATACTGGATCAGTTGAAGCATCATCAGGATATTCACATCAAGCTGGATGACATCGTTGACATTATGATTGATTCGGAAATATCCGGCCCCTCTTCCCATGGAAGTCAGGATGTATATGTCCACATTGGTGAGCCCCAGGGACCTGTCAATACGGCGCTTGCATTTGAAAATATTCATCTGGAGGGGTATAATCGGGAAGAAAAATCTATTTTTTATCTTGCCCTGGATCTTGTTGGGGGGGTTATCGAGAAAAAAATTTTTTTTCGCATGAACCAGGAGTTGTCTTTAATTGATATTGCCACCCAGGGCTACTCCATTACGTTTTTCATGGAAGTGCTGGGCCGGGAAATGGAAAATGCCGCACGGCATAATTATGTCATTACCCTTTTTACCCTGCTGTTTGTTAATTTTAATAGCATTATCAAGGATATGGACAGCGAACAGCTCAGTGGATTGCTCAAGGCAGTACAGACATCCATCCTAAGGAGTATGAGGAAAACGGATGTGGTGGCCAGGTGGAATCAGGCCAATTTTGCATTTTTATTGACCCACACCCCCCTGGAAGGATCCAGGGAGGTTATTGTGAGGGTGAAAAGAAATCTTCTGAAAGATCTTGCCGGGTTCGGTATTGATGTGAAGCCGATTAAACTTGATTTTGGTGTCTGTCAGTTTACTTCAGCTCGGGATAAAACCGCAGAAGCCTTTTTTAAAAATGCCATGCCCCGGAAGAAAAAAAAACTGGATTGAGAACCTAATGACTTACTCAAAAAGTCTCCCCTTTGGGTCCCAATGCGCCAGACAGGGTCGTCTGGGCAATTACTAAAATTACTAAGACAAGCTACAGCGATCGCCAAAGATTTTTCAAGCTTTGTTGTGGGCGGATCCAGGTGAAATACGAGGTCTGCATATGGCAGATATGTAGAATTTATGTGATTATGAAAATTTATGACGTTTGAGGTTTGACAAGAAATATGGAAAATAAAAAAACCGATCATAAAGGGGAAAAGCTGAGATTAGGAGAGCTTCTGGTGAAGGAGAGGGTTCTTTCTGAAAAACATAAGAACGAAGCCCTGGCCATTCAGAAATCCCTTCCAGTCTATAAAACAATGGGAGAAATTTGCCTGGAAGAAAAGTTTATTTCCCGGCGGGATTTGAACCGAGTACTGGCAAAATACCATAAACGGATTCCCTTGGGTATGCTTTTGATCAATCTTGGTATGATCAACCAGCAGCAACTCAAAGACGCCCTGGCAGAGCAAGAAAAAAATGGTGGGAAAATCGGAGCGATTTTCATCAAAAAAGGGTTCATCAATGAAAAGGTGCTGGTGGACACCCTTTCCACACAAATGGGAATTTTAAAAATATTTCCGGATTTTCATATCATTGATCGTATGCTTTTAAAGGGGTGGAGTGAAGATTTTTTGAAAAAGAATCTCGTCCTGCCAGCATTCAAAGAGAAGGGTGAAGTGACTGTTATCATGGCAGATCCCTTTAACTATGAGCTCATCCAGGATGTGGGGCGTATGTTTCAGTGCAAAATACGTCCTGCTATTGCCACCTCCATGGATATCAAACGGGCCCTTCAGCAGCATTTCCAGAAGGTCTCCCTTGATGTAACGCCACGCATGGCCCTTAAATCCGTGGATGATAAAGATCTGGTGGTTGGGGACAAGGGGCTTTCCTATGGCGACCAGGATGGCGTTGTGGGGGTGCTGGATTTTATCATCAGCAATGCCATTGCCGAGGGGGCAAGCGACGTTCACATTGAGCCCAAGGAATCCAGCCTTCAAGTGCGGTATCGCATTGATGGGATATTGCACCATAAAACTGATCTTCCCAATTCCATGTCAGCCGCGTTGAGTTCACGCATCAAAATTTTATGTAAATTGGATATTTCCGAAAAAAGAAAGCACCAGGATGGCAGACTTCGTGCTCAGGTGATGGAGCAGGATGTGGACATGCGGGTGTCAGTGTATGCGGCGGCCTTTGGTGAAAATATTGTTATTCGTATTCTCTATCGTCAGAGTAATTTCATAGATATTGATCAGCTTGGCATCACCCCAGAGAATAAACGTAAATTTCTTGAACTCATGGCGCTTCCCTCGGGCATTATCCTTGTGACCGGTCCCACCGGCAGCGGTAAAACCACCACCCTTTATTCTGCCATTAATCAAATCAATGACGGCTCTAAATCCATCATTACCGTGGAAGATCCGGTGGAGTATGTCATGGAAGGGGTGGTCCAGGGACAGCTCAATCATACATTGGGGCATACCTATGTTGATTTTATCAAATCCATGATGCGCCAGGATCCTGATGTGATCATGGTGGGAGAGGTTCGAGATCCGCTTTCAGCCGGGGCTGTGATCCAGGCGTCTCTTACCGGCCACAAGGTGCTGACCACCCTTCACACTGAGGATTCCACCGGTGGACTTCTAAGGCTGGTTGACATGGGTATTGATGCCTTTCTCCTCTCCTCCACAGTGATGGCTGTAATGGCCCAGCGATTGGTCCGGTTGCTTTGTCCCCGGTGCAAGGAAGCCTACACCCCGGATAAGGAACAATTGGCCATGCTGGGGGTGGATACTAATGTTCCCAAAAGTGTGAAATTTTATAAAGCAGTGGGCTGCAGTGCCCGTGATCATATGGGGTACCGGGGCCGCACCGGTGTCCATGAGCTGCTGTGTATGAATGATAAAGTCAGAGATATTCTGTTGAGCCAGGGCACAGGAAATGATATTCGACGGGTGGCCCGATCCGAGGCAGGATTGATGACCATGCGGGAAGATGGGTTCTATAAGCTGATGAAGGGGGTGACCACCTTTGATGAAATTTCCCGGGTGCTTCCCTGGCAGGATACCGAAAATGATCTGCTCCGTTCTGCCGAAGAAATCATTGCCATGATAGAAGGGGGAAAACCTTCTGCCGCCATCGACGAAGCGTCAGCCTCAATGGATGCCAGCAAAGAGAACAAAAAAGAGGGGTTCGTACCCGGGCCAGGGAAAGGCGGTGAGTTATGTCGGGTATCCCTGGATATCTCAGCCATGGATAAAGCCGGGGATAAGTTGCTTGAATTTTTCAATATATACCAAAAAAATGCGGCTCATGGAGATGGCGAACAGGCAGATTTGTCCACAGGCGAACTTGAGCGGTTTGTTGAATTTGTGAAAGCTGCCATGAAACATGCCAGATCTCTTGCTGTGTCTCCCTTTGCTGATCTTGTGCTACTCAAAAAAAACGGTGATCTGGAAATTGTTGTGGCGCTTCTTGTGCGGGAGCAGCCTTTAAAGGCCAAGGTTAAAAGGAGGGGCGACCAGGGACCCCGACTGCTCAATTTTATTAGGAAACGAAATAACCCATCCAGTGGTCAGGCCACGGAGCCCTTGGATGTGGAGGGCGGTGCCGCAGGCAGCGGTATGTATCGAAAAGTGGTGAAAAAATTATTGTGGGAACCCCGTTTTATTTAGAAATATTTTACTCATTTAACTAATGTTTCAAATATGTGATACTCTTCGATGTGATAATGGGGTTCAGGATAGATGGCAATGGGGCTGTTCACCTTTATTTCCAGGGAAGAGACCAGGCCCTTTTCCTCTCCGTGGAGAAGTTGGGCAATTTCTGGGTGTACCTTCACCGTGAATCGGTTGCCCATCATGTCCGAAGCCTCATTGAGAAGATCCCTGTAAATTTTATGGCAGATGGATTTACCGGACAGGAGCATGCCATCCCCGTTGCAGTAAAAACAGGGCTCACACAGAGACCGGGTGAGGTTCTTTCTAACCCTTTTGCGGGTCATCTGCACCAGCCCCAGTTCAGACAGGGGCAGGACATTGGTCTGGCTTTTATCTTTTTTCAGGGCCTCGTTGAGGTGTGACATGACCTTTTCTCTGTGCTGGCTTTTTTTCATGTCAATGAAATCAATGATGATGATCCCCCCGGTGTTTCTCAGACGTATCTGA